>BNJU01001833.1_pt1 | contig 38602 bp, 65 predicted proteins | sample 8539281 | NCBI WGS metagenome assembly BNJU01 (sample SAMD00202456, study PRJDB9452) | human saliva metagenome | isolation source: human saliva | place: Japan
GTTCGAGCCCTGTAGGGGGCATTTTTTTATGCTTATTTATAGGCTTTTTTTAAAGGTTTTTGTTCCGTGGATGTTCCGTGGGATAAAAATCTTTATTATTTTTCATTGTCTGATACTTCTAATTCTTTAATAACGTGAGCATACGTCTGCATAGTTACTGTGGGGTTAGCATGACCTAATCGTTTACTCACTGAAACGACTTGTACACCTTGAGATAGTAAGATGCTTGCGTGTGTGTGCCTCAAGCTATGAAACCTAATTTTTCTCTCGATTTTTCGCTTTTTTTAAGTGCATTATCGAGAGTTTTTTTAACGCTCATTGTTAGTGATGTCATGAAACACTCTTTCCGTATCTTTCGGAAGTTGGAACAATAGTTTCATTACTTCACTAGGAATGATAATAGTTCGTTTTGCGTTTTTGGTTTTTCCATCCGTAAAATCTTTAGTGTGTAATGAGTCAAACCCCTTTTCAATTTTTACAGTATTGTTTTCTATATCTAAATTATCCCAGGTCAATCCGAGACATTCTCCGAAACGCATTCCGCTCACCATCGCTAGTAGAATAATATATCGTGATTGATATTTAGGATTGATTCCGTCTAACAATGCTGCATACAGCCTTTGATACTCTTCAAAAGATAAGAATTTACTTTCTTCAGTGAACGCTCTTTCATCATTCCCTTTTATTTTAACGAATTCACAAGGATTATACATAAGAACTCTGGTTTGAACTGCATGCTTTATTGCACCGCTTGTATAAGTGTGATATTTAGCAACAGATTCAGTGGATAGCCTTTCAGCCAATTTATTAATATAAGCTTGATAGCTATCATGAGTGATATCCTTGAGCATGACATTAAAATTCTCTCTTACATATCTAATGATCATATCATACGCTTGGAAACGCCAAAGCGAAAACAGTACTGTCTTTATAGAGTTTCTTCCAATTCTCCATATAATCTGCAAGAAGCATTCTTTCTTTGGCAAAGTTCTTGCCTTGCAGCATTTCATTCTCACGAAGGATGGATGCGTCTTTAGCTTCAGCCTTAGTTTTAAAACCGCTCTTGGATACAGCCTTTTGTTTTCCGTTCTCGTAATAGTAAACCTTATACGTCCACGTTTTTCCACGTTTATAAATGCTTGCCATAGTTTACCAACCTTTCTATTTGTGGTAAAATAGGGCATAACAAAATAGCTCTATTTTAGGGTGATTTTTGATGTTTACCCACTAACAATCTTGGCGGAGAGTAGTGTGGTATTTTTTTATTGAATTTGTTTATAGTATTTATCAATAAGTGTTTCTATTATCTCTTTTGGGAATCCCATTTCTGTTATTAATAATGTTAAATCGTTAGGCGATTGGTTACAATGTCTACCAACATGAATAGATAAATAGAATTCGAGATTGAACTGTGCAGTGAAATTTTTCAAACATTTCGAGAACTTTGTATAAAAGTATATAAATCATTTTTCCATTACCTTTTTCGATAAGAAGCTTCTGAAAAAGCCTTTGTTGGGATGGAATAGAGCATTATATCTATTGGATATTTTTCAGGTTTAAAATTAAAAATACGACCGTTATGTGCAAACTCTATTCCGGAAAGCGTTTATAAGAGCAAGAGAGTCCTTAAACAGAGCAATATGATTATCAGAAACTTCACCAATATCAATTCCGTAGTAAATAGAAATCACCTTTTTCTTTTTGTGGTCCTCTTAGTAATTTGAAAATATGTTTTAAATTACTAAAACTTGTTTCTTTCATAAGTATCAAGGCGGTATATGACCATGAGTTGTTTCTATAATGATTTAGTGGCTCAATGTCTCTTTGCAGGAAGCTTCTTAATATTCTCACCATTTCATTTCTTTTCGTTTGTTACACGACCGCGATCTTCAAATCTTTCCCCTTGTATAAAAATTCTTATACTTAAGATAATCGCTTTCCTTTACTCGAAATCTTCAGACAATGTATATGTAATTGCAGTTCTTAAAGAAAGTTCTACTTCGAGTCTTTTAAGCATCACGGCAGAACGAATACTTTTTATCTAAATCATATAAATCTATTAATTCTTTAAAAGTTGTTCCGTCTTTATATTGTTCCGTATCGCTTGAATAGGTCTAATAGAAAAGTTTTGTAACCATTTACGATTTCATAATAACCGTATCTCATCAATGAATTTCTTGCAAGATTATAATTTGAGATGGTTAAGTTTTCTAGATTTAAGTATTGACAATTGTCTATTTATATCCGAAAAAAGGTTTCATAAAAATTCCTTTCTAAATGCGCAAAAGGGCCTCAATTAAATTGAGACCCTTTTCGGTATGGTACTTACGCGCACCTGTTCATCGATTGCGTTCATTATATATGGTCTCAACGTTGAAAGTCAATTGATAAGTAGTAAAATTTAAAAATAAAATAAACCCTAACTATATGTTGTGTTTTTGCTCATTTTTGTTTTCTATATATAGAATAACTTCATTTGTCTTCACACAAAATTTAATAATATTCTCTCATTTCTTCCTTAACTCCATAAGTAGAAATTAATTTGTCAAATGTTTCTGGAATATCTTGATACTGTTCTTGATAGAGCAAGAGATTAATTCAGTTGCGAATTTATTAGCTTCTAGCTCTAATTTTGCCCTTTTCCCCATAGCAAAGAGAGTAATAACCGATTAAATCTGAATGATCCATAGCATGTTTTAATTCATGAGCCATTACTAAATATTTCTCATTTGAATTTTTCAATGAGTTGTTCAATAAAAATAATAGGCTCTCCATCGTTTGTAACGATACTTCTCCTTTTTAATCTAGTTGGAAAATCAACATACAAATAACTAATATTTAAGTTATCAGCAATCACAAATGGATTAGCTGTGTGATGATTTTCTACTAAAATTTTAATATCCAATAATTACCCTTCCTCTTTTAATTTATCCCACAAAAACGCTTCTAATAATTGCGTCTACTTTTCTTTTTCATCTTCAGTTAATTCAATGCCATCGTAAGATATAGCAGTAGTATTTAATTTTAGTGCTTTTTCGATGTCAATAGCGTCTTCTTTAGTTGCTCATGCTGGTAGCGTTCGCTTTGTTTGAGTTTTTGAGCGAATCTAGGGTCTACGGCAGATTTTTCTACATTAAAGAAATCTGCAATCTTTTGAACATTACCTGGAATTGGCATAGACGTTCCTTTTAACATATCCAGTCAATGTGCTCGTTGGTATTCCAGTATGCTTAGACAATTCAACTTGCTTAGTTCTAGTACGATTAAGTAGTTCATTAATATTAACGGATATTCTCTTCATAGATTTCTATGTCATTAGAGTATATTTTTCCTCTTCCTCGTGCCATTTTTTAGCACCTCCTGTTATTCTTTTCTACTATATAATAACGGTTTAAATCGAACTTGTAAAACAAAAATATCAAAAATCGAATTTTTATAACAAAACTATTGACATACGAATTAAATCGTATTATCATAGGCTCATAAGTTAATTAATTTGAAAGGAGGTACAGATTTTTGACACAAATTTCACTTAAAGTGCAAGAGTTAATGTGAATTTAACTCAAAAAGAAGTAGCAGAGAATAGGAGTTCATCAACAAACAATCGCAAAATATGAGAAAGATAGCACTAAAATTCCTATGAACTTGCTACAACAATTAGTGCATTGTACAAGGTTAGAATTAGATCATATTTTTTAGGGTAAAAATACGATTTAAAAACGTACTAAAAATTGCACAGACTTTCAACCAGAAAGGAGGAATAGGAATGGATAAAGAATTAAATAAAGTACTTTCTAAACTTGAAGGAGGATACCTTCACAGACTAAACCAAGAATTAGAAATACCAGAAGATATAAAGAAAGAATTAGAAGAAATTTCTTCTAGAATTATTGCCATTTTTTGAAGAAAAAAAAGCATGTCATACGCTAGTGCATACAACATGCTAGACCTAGTACACAAAGTACTAGAAGAAAAATCTACACGAGTTAAATTATAGCAACTAACTCAAAAACATCCGTATCTTTTACAGCAAGTACGGAAAGTTTTTAAGCCAGTTTCTAAAAATAACACATCGTGGATTTGAGAAGGAACACTATCAATGTTCACTACTTTTTCTTTTTGAATTAACTCATCTAACAAATACGATTTCACTGGATTGTGAGAATCGGAAAGAAATGAAAAAGATTTAAATTCATCGGAGAATGTATTCTTTAATGAATTAGCATCTGATTCGAATAGAGATTCCATCGTAACACAATCTCGTTCCAGAATTGGTCCTTCTGGATAACCGTAATCTGTATAAAATTCAAAACAAGAGAAAGTAATTAATTGTCCGTTTAATGAATATACGAGCTTGTAATCAGAAAAATCTAGATTGTTTTTTTGTTTTTATTTCGTTTGAAAAACTCAACTCTAATTTCATTAGCACGAACGTTACTTAAATTTAGACCCATATAAAACACCTCCTTTCAGACACATTATAAGTCTGAAAATAGATGGTAACAATATGAAAAATTAGAGAAAGGAGAAAGTGGAATGAACACAATCAAACCTGAAGTCTTAAAGGAGTTAGACGAATTGATTCTTCAACTTATCAAAGATGCAAAAGAGAAACCAGCTACGGAAAAAAATAAAAGCTATAACTGAATTGCTTTTCAGCAAGAGCAAATATGGATTATTAGTCTTCTTTGGATGGTAACAATATAAAAACGTGAAATAGGAGGTGGAATAAATGCACCATTACATGACATTTTATGAAGAAAATGGAATCAAGTACGCAGAGGCTTGGCTACAAATTAATTTTCTAAGTTGGTGTTTCTGCTTTTGGAAAATTAAAAAGGCCATCTCTTAAGAGACGACCCAAGAAAACTATTTTTTGACCAAATGAAAAAAACGAAAGGAGTTTAAACCATGACACTAGCAGAACAAATTAGGGAATATTTCAAGAAACATCCTTCTGCTACTTATGATGAAGTTGCGGAAGCAGTCAAAACAACCAATAGTACAGTTCGTACTAATGTTTGCAGAGACTTAAAAACTGGAAGATGTATCCGATTAGAAGATGGTTCTCTGGACTACTCAGCCTACTTCGAGAAAGACACTTTACTAACTGAATTAGTCGAGTGGAAGAACGAAACCAGACGAGAGTGGGTGGACATGTTAACGAGAGCTGCTGAGAAAGAAACGGATAGTAACACCATGCGTTTGTTAATCAAAGAAGCTAACAAACTCATGAAAGAGGTAACGAAGTAAAGGAGGGAGAGGCATGGAACAATCAACGCTTGATTATTACGAACCAATATTCTTCGAAGTCGTAAAAAGAAACCCAGAAAAATTTGTTGGATTAATAAAACCGTTTATTGATTCGAGAAGTAACCAAAGGTGGATAACGACCGAAGAGTTATGTGAAGCAATTGGAACAAGTGCCAGTTCATGGCACAAGAGTGAAATTAGAAACCATCCAGTTGTGGTTGCAGCAAGAAGAACAGATACACGCCCATACAAATATCAAGCGAGCATGATCGATGAAATACAAAGAGTATGGGACGGAAGGAGAAGACGATGAAAACGGAACAAAGAAGAAAAACGAGGGTACAATTCATTCCATTCATGAGATGGATTCTAGGATGGTACATTTTAGCATTTGGAATCATTATCGCAACGATGAGCATTATGCTCTTGGTAGGAAAGGCGGTTGAACAACACGAATCAAAAGTGAATCTAATTAGAAGTGGGCAATACGTGGAACCTGATTTTCAGGATTCGTGGAACAAAAAAAGCCAGCGCGGCAACGCTGACTAAACAATAAATACTTCAAGGAGATTATAACATGGATAAACAAATAATGAAACAGCATAGTGCTTACCTTGAACCACCTGAAGATAAAGTGTGGGGTTATGACTGGAGAGGACAAGAAATTTACTTCGGTGATTCCTACTACGAGATTGAAGGGGATTACGTTTGCGAAGATGATATCGACGAATATTTGAAAGAAGCGTATTTAACAACTTCACTCAAGATTGCAGGTGAGTAAATGGAAGATGTGTATTTAAACGATGACCTACTGGATTCAAAACTGCAAAACGTTTTATACGCCAATAAGGTCATTGGGCAAATCAGAATGAAGAATGATTCGTACGAGGTGTATCTATACGAACCTCAAAGAAGAATGACGAGGGTTAAAACCTACGAGGAGGTTGAAGAGATATTAAAAAGCGTATCGAAATCATTAAAAGAACAGAGTCAAAAGTAATTTTAGATATAGATGCGGACTTTGTAAATCCGCTAATTTTTGAACAATATATGGATTATGGAAAAACGGTGGAGGATGCAGCAATGGCGATAGTACAAAATATCCCAAACGTGAAATCATTCCACATTGAACCACAAAGGACACAGAAAGGAATGTTTTTTAAATGAATTTATATGAATTAAGTTTAGCGTTTCAAGACGTACAGAATATGGATTTAGATCCTGAAGTGATGAAAGACACGTTAGATAGTATCGAAGATGCCATCGAGAGCAAAGCAGAAAACATTGCGAAGCTTGTTCGAAATCTCGAATCTGATGTATCAGCCTACAAAGAAGAAGAGGACCGTTTAAAAACAAAACGTCAAGCTACAGAGAACAAAGTGAAATGGTTAAAAACGTATTTAGAAGACAACATGAAATTGACTGGAAAAACTAAATTCAAATCAGGAATGTTCAACTTCTCGATTCAAAAGAACCCTGCAAGTGTAAACATCACTGACGAAAAGATTATCCCAGAAGAATTCTTAATCCCACAACAACCAAAAGTGGATAAGACTTCATTGAAAGAAATATTGAAGAGAGGAATTGAAGTTCCAGGAGCAGAATTGAAACAAACGGAAGGATTGAGAATTAGATAATGAAAAACAAATCTTAGTAACAGAGAACATATCAATTGAAATCTCTAAACATAAAATTGAAATTTTCACACGTATTCCGTTTAACATCCAAGTCAACTTTGAAGAAACAATTGACCCAACATTAGATGAAGACGGCGAACTCTTTGGTAAAAGATATCAATTAAACATTTTTGCAAAGCCTAAGTACATGGATGAGTGCATGTCGATAGATGACGTTTCATACTCAATCAGCAATTACAGAGAGTTAAAAGCGTTCTGGAAGTTTGTTGAAAACAACAAGAATAACTTATTCGATATGGCAGGTTATGAAGGAGAAGTCGAAACATGAGAATTCTAGCAATCGACCCTTCTAGCAACCAAAAGAACACATCGACCACAGGGATTGTTTTATTAGACAATGCCAAGCTAGTTGGTTATTGGGTTGTTGGCTACGGTATTTCTGGATTTCGAAAATGGATGGAAGACATCGGTAAAGATATCGAATGTGATGTAGTTGTAATCGAGAAATTCGAAGCTAGGGACAACGACAAATCAAAAGACAATTCAGTGTTGCAAACCATCGCTTATATTCAATTACATTTCCCAGAAGCTATCTTGCAGCGTAATGCAGGTTATCAAACAGATATTCCAAACGAATTACTGAAGCGACTTGGATTGTGGAAGTTCGAAAAGAGCCATCACCAAGATGTACGTGCAGCAGCAAGACTCGGACTGTTTTATGCAATGAGAAATGATATCGAAGAGGTAATCAAGGATATTGGAAAAAGAATATTGGAGGTATAAAGTTTGACAAAATTAATTTTAAGAAAATGGCAAAAGGAGGCTATTTCCCGAAGTTCAAGATTAACAAACGGTATTTTTCTTGAAGCTTTGGGCGGTTAGGGTCGCGGAAAAACTATCTGTGCTCTAGCCATTGCAAAAGAGAAAAACGCTAAGAAAATCATCATCACAAACAACCGTCTTTCGATTCTGGAAGGATGGAAAGAAGCCATTAAAAAGATGAATTTCGATTCAGATGTTGAGTTTATTATCTCAACTGACCGAAGTATTCAAAACATGATTAAAAAAGGCTCAAAATTCAACTGTGACGTGTTGATTATTGATGAGTGGCAGAATATGTCGTCGGAGAAACAAGTGGCCCTGTATCGACGTATAAAGCGAAAATACACGATAGGTCTTTCAGCCACTCCGATTAGAAAAAAAGGGCAAAATTTCTACCCACTCGAAAAAACGATTTTCGGTTTCGCAAATCCAAATAATAAGTTTGACTGGCAAAAAGCACACGGAAGAATGGTTTATGATCCATTCACTTATTCGAAAGAAAAATGGGAGGATTTTAGAGATTACGAACGCTACGTTAATAATCTACCAAACTTCTTTAGATGGGAGGAAATCGAAGAAATCGAAAACGCCGTTGAAAACAACGGTTACGAAATTAAGTTCTATCCAGTAACTGTTGAACCTGGTAATCCGGAAACATTAGACAAGTTTAGAAAATTAAATCTTGTGACGGTAAAAGGTGAAACAGCTATGGCGAAACAATCTTTTGGACGAAACACGTTTGAAAGATACCTCAACCAAGCAGGAGTAGAAGTTGATTTCCCGAAAATCAAACCAGTGAATGCTGATACTCCATTGATGCTAAAGCTCGATGGATTAATAAAAAGAGCACCACACGACATGCTAATTGTCAGCAAGTCGAAACAAATTGTAAATGTCATCAAAGAAAGACATCCTCACATAGGAATCTGGACTGGAGACATTCAAGAAGGACTTGATAAAAAGGTAGTAGTTGCTACGAACCAGGTTCTTGGAGTCGGAGTTGATGGCTTGCAGCACAAATACCAAACAATCGTTGTTCTAGATCCTGTTGAAAAAGGCTCTGGAGAATATGATGATTACCGCCAATTACTTTGGCGAATAACAGGAAGTAGACAACAACACGATGTAAACGTGATTGAATTTTATTACAAGGAGGCATGAAAAGATGGATATTTCGGCTTTAGAGGTAGCTTTAGAAAGAGAAAAAAACTACTTAGAAAAGATTATCCAAGTAGTTAAAAATGGCGGAGAACAATTTAGACCGCCCTATCAGAGACAAGCATTGCCTATTAGCGAGCATCTTTCAATGATTTCTCGTAATCTTGATAGATTGAGCAAGCAAGCGAAATGAACCAAGGTTCGGCATTCATAATTTCCAGATGTTTGAAAAAACCGTCCTTAGTTTCAAGTTCTTTGTCATGAGCATAACGTAAAACTTCTCTGGCGAATATGGTTTCAAAATCAAAATCGTTACCATCATCATAGATATCACGTTTACTAGCTCTGACAAGATATTTTTTTAAAAGTCATAATCTATCTCCTTTTTATAAGTTGATAGATTTAGTATAACAAAAAAATGGAGGAATAAAATGAACTTTAAATTACCAGAAAATAAACCACAAGTACCAAAGGACACGCCACGGAATTACTTCATCTACGGAGAGACCATGAGTGGCAAATCGTACCTAGCGAATGAGTTTCCTAATCCAATCGTATTAAACACGGATGGGAATGCGGAAGCAAATAGCGTGCCAAGTATCCAACTGTTGAATGATAAAGATAAATCAGGGCGTATCACTAATTCAGTGATTAAGCAGCTAGGAGAAATCTTACTGGCGCTTCAAACGCAAGAACATTCATACGAGACAGTCGTAATCGATGTTATTGATGACGTTATCGAGATGATTAAAATCGCTGTGTGTGATGAACTAACTCCACCAGGGAAACCTCGATTGAAATCATTATCTGAAATTCCATACGGAAAAGGCTACGACTTCTTTAACCAAGCTATTACAGAATTGGTTATTGACCTCAAAGCATTACCAATGAACGTTATTTATATCAGCCGTCAAATCTCTGAATATGATGATAACGGAATGCTACGAAAGACAAGCCAAGCTTGAAAGATAAGTATGTGAATCTTATCAACGGAAATTCGGATTTAATGATCCACACAGAAAAAATCGGAAATAACTACAATCGTGAAGTTGACAGAAAACGTAAGACTTATTACGCAGACCAGGTTGATGACAAATCGATTTTGAAAATCTTATCAACAATTAGAGGTGCTGTAGAACCGCCTCGTAAACAACAAGCAGCAACAAAGTCAGCTGCAAAACCAACAAAACAAGAAACAGTTGAAGTTTCTAATAACGAAGACGAATTATTTTTAAAACTAAAGGAGAAATGAAAAATGAGTTTATTAAGTATTGCAAAGAAAATTAAAGAAGATGGATTTGACCCTCGTAAAAGATAGCGTGAACGGACCTGCAGATTACCAGCCGGTGATTACACAGTCGTTTTAAAACGAGTGCAATTCAATATTGCACCAAGTGGATGGGAAAGCTTAGGATTCACGTTTGAAGTCCGTGAAGGCGAATTTAACGGACGTACTGAATACGCATCTTTTGGAACATTATCTGAATGGAACGGTAAAGACCTTTCTTGGTCAGTAGAACGAACAATTAAATTCTTTACTAAAGCAATTGAACTTGCTGGAGACAAAGTTATGAAGAACGACTTCGAAGACGGAAGAGCATTAGCTGATGCCTTAGAACGTAAAGCAGTTGGTTCTTACTTCACATTAAAAATCCTAGAAACAAAAGGTAAAGAAGACAAAGTATATCGCAACTACGATATTGAAGAAAATGCTGAAAATGCGATGAATACAATCGACGTGGAAGATTCAGATTTGCCTTTCTAAAAATAAGGTGATCTCATGCATTCAATGAAAGAATATGCGCTGTTGTATCAGCAAAAAGGGTTCTCGGTCATCCCGATTAGTCCTACAACTAAAAGACCATTAATTGAATTTGCGGATAAACCACCTCTTGATGCTGATGGAATTAACGAAGTTTGGAATCAATATCCGAATGCGAACATCGCACTAAGGACTACAAACTTCTTCGTGATTGACATTGACAAACACGGACAAACCAGTGGATATGATTCGTTGAAGAATTGGGAACATTTAAACCTAATCGAACCCACACTTCAAGCCAAAACGGCATCAGGAGGAAAGCACCTATTCTATTTCAAGCGTGATGATATCCACATCAGTCAAATGATTGGATTTCTTCCAGGAGTGGATATCAAAGCGCATGAAAACAATTATGTGTTGGTTGCACCATCCGCTACGGATAAAGGGCAATATGAATGGGACGTGGAGAAATCTCCTGAAAAAGGAACGATGATTACTCCCTCTAGGGCCTTAATTGAAGCAATCATCCAGCAGTACAAAATCACCAACGGACGTGAATTTGATTACAGCGATGGGCTACGGTCGTGGGTTAGTAAAGGTAGAACATCCGGAAAGACAAAAACAACAGAATTATTTGAAATTATCGCAAATGGATTAGGCGATGAAGGGAATCGTAATGATAGGCTGCTAAATTTGTGGGCGGATTATTATGGCGAGGAGTGGACGAGATGGATGTGTTGACGTTAGCTAAGATAGCCAATGGCAATACTCCAAATCCACTATCGATGCAAGAATTAGAAAGAACAGTAGTAAGTATGATTAACAAAGACAGGAGGTGATTGTGATTGGCGAAGTAGTGAGTTTTTATAAGGATTATGAACCGATTAAGAACAGCAACGGAACTTTGAAGACGAACAGTCCAGTAAATGTATTAAACGCATTTCGTGCTGATGACCAGTTGAATCTCTATCTGAAGCATAACGAATTCTCTCAAGAACACGAACTAACAAGAAACATCCAACTCGGAAACACGCTTCTGAAAAAAGGGGAGTTATCTTCGAATTTTGAATCGGTAGTCAAAGTATATTTTGAGAATGTCACTGGTGCAGCATTTACATCTCAAGCGATGATTGACGGCATGGAAACCTTCTTATCTGAACGGTCCTACAATCCAGTGAAAGAGTATATGGAAGAAGCTGAGAAAGGCTGGGATAAACGCAAACGCATTGGACAAATGCTGCAAGTCTATTTAGGAGCTAACCAAGACCCTCTAGTGTCTAAAATCGCTGAAATGTGGATGGTAGGCGCTGTTGCTAAAGTATATGAGCCTTACGTTAAATTTGACTATGTTCTGGATTTGGTAGGTGGTCAGGGTGTTGGTAAGACCTCATTTCTACAAAAGCTAGGCGGACATTGGTACACGGATGCAGTAACTGATTTTGCAAACAAAGACAACTACGACATCATGCTAAAACATTTGATAGTAAATGATGACGAAATGGTCGCTAGTGACCGCATGAGTTTTGCAGAAACGAAATCGTTCATCTCAAAAACGAGTTTACGATTCAGAAAACCGTACATGAGAAGAACACAGGAATTCGCAAAGAATTTCGTTCTAGCACGAACAAGCAATCACGTTGAATACCTCAAGGATAAGACAGGTGAACGCAGGTTCTTACCTGTGTTGGCAAGTAATGACAAACAGAAAAAGCATCCGATGAAGATAACGGATGAAGTCGTGAAACAAATCTGGGGGTGAAGCAGTCACCATTTATAAAAGTGGTGTTGATTTGATGTTTGATGAAGAAACAGAAGCGCAGCTCGTTGAATATCGCGAGCAATTTATGTTCAGAGATGAAATTGAACTTCAAATTCTTCAATACTTAGAAATGCCCGTTCCAAAAGACTGGGAAACGAGAACAACAACTGATCAGTACATTTATACAACTAAATATTTCGCAAATAGCCCTGACTGGCATTCAGGCGGACAAGTGATGAATCGAGTGGCGACTCGGGAGATTATGTTTAATCTGTTTCATAAAGAATCGAACGACCAGAAGTTGTCTCGGAAGATAAGTTTTATTATGGATAATCTAATCGATTGGAAAAAACAATCGTACAAAATTAATGGAAAAACAACTCGTGGATATAAAAGAATTTTACCTTAAATAAAGGTTACACGTATGGTGTAACCTTTGGGTAAAATCGGTGTCTACGTGTAACCTTTTACCACATGTAGTTACACGTAGGTTACACGTTTTTTTCGCTACGTGTAACCCTTAGAAACGTTGATTTAACAATGTTTATAGATACTTTTTATATAAAAAGTTACATGTTTACATGTTTTTTAGAAAAAGTATATTGTAAGTATAAAAAGCCTATTAAATCAACATTCTTATGTTTTTATTTTTAATGTTTTTGAAAAATACGTGTAACCATGTAACCTTGGGTAATTTTTAAGAAAAAAATAGTAAAGGAAAGAAGCACATGGAAAAGATAAAAATGTATGTTATTAGAGATGCTAAATATCCACAATGGTACTTCCAACATATCAAGGACTACTCAAGTATGATGGGGTATCTTGCGAAGAACCATCCACGATATACTCATCAATTTACAACCGATATTAAACAAGCGATGCATTTCAAAACGCCAAATGAAGTTTTAGAGTTTATCAAAGAACATTCTATCGAAGGGACTATCGTTAAGGACCCGTATCAAGAACGAGTTAGTAAAGTGGCGTTTAAATACATGGGTGAGAATTACGGTGAAGCTATTACTTACATCCATGGAATGATTGAAGATTCCAGCGATAAGATGTTAGCTGCTTCCAAAGCGTTAAAAGTGAATGCGAATACGTTGATTAAATTTATGAAAGACCCTTATTCAGTTGCGGCTCATATTCGAGATCGTATTGTAGAAAATTTGGCAAATCTAGAAAAGGCGGTGAAGTCAATTGGCTAAAAATGAATTTGAAAAATTAAAAGACGATGTGCACTACTTAATTGTGGCTCATTGTAAATACAAAGATATGTCGATGTATGACAGAGCGTTGAAGCAATTCCAGAAAGATATTAACTATGGACAGCTCGAAGAAATGAGCTACGATGAACGATTTGCTTTCTTGTTTGGATTCGAAATATCTCTCAATACTGTAGAGATTATCAAACAAAAAGAATTTGAAGAAAAGAAAAAAAGAATATGTCAAAAAGTACGGAGATATCAAACCAAATTATTATTTCGAACAATTGATGAGTGTTACTCAGAAAGGTGAATATTAATGGAAAAATCTAATAGAACTTAAAAAAAGCAAAAGAGCAGAATTGGATAAAAAGATTTATATGTTGGAATGTACGGAATGTCCATTGAAAGATGGAGATGAATTTTGGTATGTTGATCAATTTGGGAATATTGAACATCGTTGTTTTGGAAATCATGCATGGATGAAGGAGGCTATGAGTCAAGGACACTTCTTCTATTCTTACAAAGAAGCAAAGTTAGAAGCAGAAAGAAGAGACCTGCTGCATCGAATCAGAATGTTTAGAGATAAATGTAATAATAAGTGGAAACCAAATTGGGAAGATCCTAACGAAGAAAAACACTACATTTGTTACACCTATAATTATTTAGCGTGTCACCACGATAAAACAACAAATCATTTTCCACTTTTTGGATATTTCCAAAAATGGGTAGATGTATTTGAAGCAATCGAAATTTTTAAAAATGAAATTCAAGCTTTATTTGTGGATTGTGAGGTGTAGAGATGGATTTAACGTACAGTGACAAATTCAAAGACTACATCGAAACAAAATTTGATATCGTATATCCACAAACAATTTACAAGTTTCCTAACGGATATGGTGCAAGTGTAATTAAATTCAATTACGTGTACATTGGAATAGAAATTGCAGTATTGAAATTTGATAAAAATGGTAATTGGAATATCGATTACAGCACTCAATTACAAATGATGTTATCGGTGGTTTAAGTGAAAAAACCAGAGATGAAGTATTACAGCAGATTTTTGATTTAAAGGAGAAATAACAATGGAACTAACTATACATTTAGAAAACGGGAAAGCACTAAGCTTTGAAAATGTAACTATATTGAGAGCGGACGTGGATTTTACAATTTTTTACTTACGTTAGTGTGGAAACAGGTAAAAAGAAAAGAGCAAAAATTCAACACAAAAAAATCTGGGGGTGGGTTACTTCGATTGAGGATGATAGTAAATGATTACAAAAATTAAACAGTTTTTATGCGGTGTATTATACCATCATAAATTAAAGCTCGGATTTGATGTATTTGTTGTAGATTCAGAAGGGGAGCTTTGGTTCGTCAGTAGATGTGAGCGGTGTGGAAAGAAAATATCAATAAAATTCAAGGAGGATAGTAAATGATAACAGTTTATTCAAAGCCTAAATGTATGCAATGCGAGATGACGAAGATGTGGTTGAAACAAAACAAGATTGAGTTTGAGAATGTGGACATCGAAGTGAATCCAGGTGCGTTGGAACTACTCAAACACTACGGATACAGCTCACTGCCTGTAGTAGTGATTGACGATGAATTTGATAATCCGGATAAGGCTTGGTCAGGTTTCCAAATTGATAAGTTAGAAAGTTTGATGGAATGATTATTTGGGCATTGTTTGACAGTGGAAACGGCTGCTATTCTCAAGGAGTTAAAGAGTTGAATGAGGATGGGCAAAATATAGCTATATATTCTGTAGGATTAGACGTAGAAAACAAGAACGACCACTTCATTCATTTGAATCTCGCTGATTACTCGTATATGTTCGGCGACAACAAAATGTACAACACATTGGATAGATTGCCTCAAACCTGATTTAATTATTGCTAGTCCACCTTGCGAATCGTGGAGTGTTGCATCAGCTATGGATAGTGGTAACGCTTGTTGGAAACGAGAACGAACAGACGATAGCTTGTTCGACCCGCAAACGCCCCTAAGTCCTTTCACGGTAAGAGATTATGCAGACTATGAAAAATATCAGTATAAGGCAGAAAATCAACTTGTAAAACGTATCAATGGAGAATTATGTACCTACAATCTAGTACAGATTATAAAACGGTACAGACCTAGATACTACATCATAGAAAACCCAGCAAGTTCTAAAATATGGGTTTACATTGATAGAGTGTTAGGATTCAAAATTCCTTACGATAATTTAGCGCATTATAACCAGTATGATAATTATCCAGTTAAGAAGGCTACTAAATTCAAATCTAATGTTCAGTTGGAATTGAAAGTTGGAGATAAAGAAAATTCAATTCGATTTAGAGGCATGCATGGATATAACAATCGGTCAAACATTCCGATTAGTCTAGTGAAAAGTATTTTTGAGCAAATTCTAGAGAAAAAGAGAGAGTATTGCGAGGTGAATAATGGAAGATAGAGGTTATTACAGACTATGTGCTGGAATCATTGAAAGAGCGGTTGATGACTACAAAACAGCTTTAAGATACTTGCTTTCTAAAGGGATTGTAAAATCCGATTGGAATTTAAAAGAGAAGCATTTTAGAAATAGGCATCATCGAGAAGCATGGAATATGAAAACGGACTGCGAACGGTTCTTTCTTAGTCAGTATTTTGATTATTTGTCAAATACGGAAGAGTTCGGGCCAACCTTAATGAAACGGATTAGAGAGGATGTGAAAAATGGAAATTAAACATCAATTAAAACAAATTCGTTTAATCGATTTGGAAGTAAAATCAAAAATGGAAGAGTTAGATCGTTTAAATAATTCTTTCTTGAAATCTCCGTCTCTAAAAGAAATAAATGTTCAAGAATCAAAAGTAAGTTTAAAAGACGATGCATACGTTAAAAATCATCAATTTGAATGATTATATCAATGACCAAGTAGATAAATTGATTGATTTGAAATATCAACTTATCCAGGCAATTGAACAATTAGATAATTCTAGAGAGCGAACAATCATTTGGATGAAATATATCTCTTCTAAAGGTTGGGATGAAATCGCTGAAGAATTGAAAAATTTCTAAAACAACATTATTTATACTTCATGATGAAGCTATTAAAAAAATAGATTTAATCTGTACTAAAAAAAGGTGTTTCTGTACCAAACAATACTAAAAGATTCTATGATATAGTTATCATGTGGAAAGATGTAGAAAAAGACATTCTTTTTTTCTCGTGGTTTAAACTCCTTTAATTTTTACCCTTCGAGTCCTCCAGCTCGAGGGTTTTTTTGTATGCAATGAAACGAGGTGATGGAAAATGACGAAAATGACACTAAAACAACAACGATTCGCTGATGAGTACATCATCAATAAATGTTATGGAATTGTTTATTGTTTAGAAAAATACTATTAATAGCAAACGATATATTGGAGTTACAACAAGAACTTTACAAAAAAACGTTTTGATGAACACTGCAAAGCTGATTCATATATCGGTAAAAGCTATTAGAAAGTACGGAGCAGAAAACTTTCAAAAATACGTAAAGTGGATCGAGCAGATTCTCATGCAGAATTATGTGATTTAGAAATTTATTATATTCAAAAGTATGATACGTATCATCAAGGTTATAATTTGACTTTTAGGTGGCGATGGAGTCGTTAAAGATATTTATCTAAAAGTCGAATTAAACGAAAAGCAAAAAGATTTTGTTGATTTTGTAAATCAAGAAAACAAGAAAGTTATTGATGTTATGAATAGTGATGAAATGGTACGAATGTGCTTATTGAATATTAGTCAATGCTTTTTGATATCAGATTCAAAAAAAGATAAACAAACAAGCGCTAAGATGATATTGAAGCTGAAATCTAAATTATTAGAATCAGTTTTGAAATTACAATTGTTTTCAATCGAAGAACTTAGGAGGTGGGCAAAGTGGCAAAGTACACAGAATGGCTTACTGAAGAAGGTTTGATACAGATTGAAGGATGGGCAAGAGATGGCTTTGATAGATGAGCAAATAGCTCAAAACATGGGTATTTCTTATTCAACATTTAGAGAATGGAAAAAGAAATTTTCGGCGCTTTCGGCAGTCCTAAAGAAAAGCAAAGATGTAGTAGACAGACAGGTAGAAAATGCACTATTCAAATCTGCCATAGGTTTTGAATACGAAGAAGAAACAGTTACAAACGCAGGAGATGTTGTCGCAGTAAGAAAATACAGTAAGCCTAATACAACAGCTCAGATTTTTTGGCTGAAGAATAGAAAACGAAACCAATGGACGGACAAATCAGAAGTCGATGTTACGGGCACGGTGGTGTTTATGAATGAAGATAACATCGCAGATTGACTACCTAACGTTGTCGGGAAAGGCTACGGCGCTTTTTGGCGTTCTAAGAATTTCTATCGAGTCGTGAAAGGGTCGCGTGGATCTAAGAAATCAAAAACAACGGCATTAAACTTTATCGTCCGTATCTTAAGATATCCGTGGTCTAATCTGTTAGTAGTCAGACGGTATTCTAATACAAACAAGCAGTCGACGTACACGGACTTTAAATGGGCAGCTAACAAATTGAAGGTTGCTCATTTATTTAAATTTAACGAGTCGTTACCTGAAATAACCGTCAAAGCAACTGGACAAAAGATACTGTTTCGGGGGCTTGATGATGAACTGAAGATAACATCTATTACGGTAGATGTAGGTATTCTTTGCTGGGCCTGGTTTGAGGAAGCATATCAAATAGAGAATGAAGAAAAGTTTAGTACGGTTGTTGAATCAATACGTGGGACGTTAGATGCTCCAGACTTTTTCAAACAGATAACTATAACATTCAACCCGTGGAACGAAAGACACTGGTTAAAACGTGTGTTCTTTGATGAAGGTACAAGGCGTGTGGATACGTTAGCACTCACGACTACGTTTAGATGCAACGAGTGGTTAGACAAAGTCGATATACAACGATATGAAGACTTATATAAGACGAACCCAAGACGTGCAAGAATCGTTTGTGATGGCCAGTGGGGCGTTGCGGAAGGCTTGATATATGAAAACGTCAAGGTTAAGAATTTCGATAAAGACGAATTGTTGAAAGACGAAGCGTACCAATTAGCAATTGGCCTTGACTTTGGTTTCACACACGACCCTACAGCATTATGTGCGAGCTTGATTAACGAACAAAAGAAAGAAATATATATATTCGATGAAGCTTATCAAGTTGGCTTAATAACAAAAGACGTGGCTAAGATGATACAAGATAAAGGATATGCTAAAGCACAAATCATAGCTGATAGTGCGGAACCGAGATTGATTAAAGAATTGCAAACTGAATATAACATCTTACGATTGAAGGAAAGCCGTAAGGGAAAAGATAGCATCATGGCAGGGGTATCCAAGTTACAAGGATACTCTATTTTTGTACATCCATCTTGTACGCACATCATGGATGAATTTTACAGTTATTGCTATCAACAAGATAAAGAGGGGAACTGGTTGAATAAACCGGAGGATAAAAACAACCACTTGATGGATGCGCTCAGATACAGCTTGCAATGTATCGATGGCAGTCAATCTAAAATAAAATTATTCAAAGGAGGTTTTTAAAAATTGGCAAAGGTATTTGTTAACAAAAGAAAGGTTATAACAACAACAAGTGATGTAGTAACTGAGGAAGTAGTTACCGAGGCAGTTAGGTTACACATGAGTAAGTTAGTTAAGAATTATGTTGAAAGCGAGGATATGTATCTCTCACAACATGAAGTCTTTAAAATGCCTAAGAAAGATAGCTGGAAACCTGATAACCGATTGGTATTTAATTACGCTAAGTACATTGTCGATACGTTTACAGGCTATCAAATTGGTGTTCCAGTCAAGATTAAACACGAAGACGAGAACGTAAACGAGTTTGTCTCAAGTTTCCGTAAAATCAATGACATGGAAGACTCAGAGTTCGAGCTTGCGAAGACGTCGAGCGTGTTCGGTCATGCTTTTATTTATGTATATCAAGACGAGTATAAACGAACTAGAGCGACATACAATAGTCCGATTAATATGTTTATTGTCCATGATAACAGTATTGAGGAAAGACCATTATTTGCCGTTCGATATACGTTTAATGAAAACAATCAAACAGGGGTCGGTCAAGTTATCACAACGATGAATTGATTGATGCTACATTTACAACTGGTGGAGCGGTAAGATTTGGAGAACGTACTCAACACATTTATAACTCAATCCCAGTTGTTGAATTGATTGAGAATGAAGAGCGACAATGTATTTTCGAAAGTGTCAAGACTTTGATTAATGCTTTAAATAAAGCAGCAAGCGAAAAAGCGAACGACGTAGACTACTTTGCGGACGCTTATTTGAAAGTTCTAGGAGTAGAGCTACAGGAAGAAGACGCAAGCCAGATTAGAGAAAATAGAATTTTCAACCTTTGGAAAACTGGAGACGGACCTTTGCCTGAGGTCGCTTTCCTTGAAAAGCCTAGCTCAGACACAACGCAAGAAAATTTGATTAGTTTATTGAAAGAGTCTATTTTCGCTATATCAATGGTAGCGAATATGTCTGAGTCTGAGTTTGGGAATTCGTCTGGAACGGCCCTGGCTTTCAAACTGCAAGCTATGGATAACCTAGCTCGGATGAAAGATAGAAAATTACAATCTGCATTTAACCGCTTGTATCGAATCGTGTTCAGTGTTCCATTAACGACTGTTTACGAGGATGCATGGGCAGGATTGACTTACACGTTTACTAGAAATGTACCTAGAAACATTCTTGAAGAAGCGCAGATTGTTGGGCAGTTATCTGGACAAGTTTCTGAGGAAACTAAGTTGTCTGTTTTATCTATCATTGATGATCCGCAGAAAGAAATCGAAAGAATGGAACGTGAAGAGGAAGCTATAGGCGACCTTGAGACTCGTTTGGAAAAACAAAAATCTACTCAGACGCTGAGTTGAGCGAGAGTGAGAAGGTTATAGCCGATGTTGAATAACGAATACTGGGAAGATAGATATCGAGCTGAGGAAAAAGCAAGAGAGCTAGCGGATAAGAGAGTAGCTTATCAACTGCAGGGTGTCTATCAACAACACGCCAACAATATTCAAAAGGAAATCGATAGCTTTTGGCAAAAGTATGCTGATAGCGAAGGAATTACGAAGTTAGAAGCTAAACAACGTGCGGATAGGCTTGATATGGTTAATGTCGGGTTTAAAGCTAAACAGTTAGTTGAGCGAGCTAACCGCTTGAGGGAACGTGGCCAGAAAGTAACTAGCGAGGATTTCACAAAAGCGGAAAATGACTTGATGAGATTGTATAACTTGAAGATGAAAACAAGTCGTCTTGAAGTGTTGCAAGCGAATATCAAGCTTCATCAGTATGATTTAGCTTTGAGTGAGTTTGAAATCATTGATAAGCACTTGATTGAATCAATCAGACGTGAAAATCTGTTTAGTGCTGGTGTTTTGAATATGACACTCGGAAGTTTTGAATCTTCAAAAATATCTGCTGACTCTATCGTGTATGCCAATTTCAACAATGCAACGTGGTCGTCTAGAGTTTGGGAAAGACAGAACGAATTAAGAGACATTGTTAAGAAAGGTGTTGCTGATACCGTTTTGAGAGGTAAAGGCACAAACGTTCTGATTAACAGCCTAAAAAAAGAGTTTGATGTTTCCTACGGCTACGCTAGACGTTTAGCAGTGACAGAATCAGCAAGGGTATATTCCGAGGCTCAGAAATCGAACTATGAACGAATGATGTTGAAGAGTTTGAAGTCATGACTGAATTAAAAGCGTGCGACATCTGTCAACCATTCAACGGAAAAATATTTAAAGTATCTGAAATGGTTCCAGCATTGAACGCACCACCATTTCATCCTAACTGTCGATGCACGACGGTTCCGCATTTTATGATAGATCCGAAGCGCTTAGGGAAAGATACTGAAAAAGAAATAAACCTGAACGGAGATACTATTAGTGAATTCAATGAACGTAAAACTATTGATAAAGCTATAAAAAGTGGTAAAATAGTAAGTGTATCAGGGACTACAATTGGACACACACCGCCTGGCAAAAGAGGTTTGCCTAATAGTGTAGTTCAGCATAATGCTACAAACGGAGATGTACTGGGTAGAACTTACTATGGTGCTAGAGGTTTCAAAACAAAAGATATTCATTTTACAAACCATAAACAACCAGCACGTCATCCTTATGGAAAAATCGGAGAACATGCTCATGATTTTGTATTTGATGATGAAGGTAAGTTTGTTAGTAGAAATACTAGGGAATTAACAGACGACGAAAGAAAGGAGAATCAAGATATATTATGGCGATATTAGATGATTTACAAGCGTTATATGATAATGGATGGGACGCTTCTTTTAATTATAATGGTCAAGTATGTGGCATTTTTCCTAATTCTGTTTATGATATTGTTGTTGTTATTGCGGACAAAGAATATAGAGCATCTTCTTTTGATGATTTGATTTCTTTGCAGATTGAAGGGAAAACTTTACTGCAAATCATGAACGAGGTTGAAGTACAATATGGCTAAAGCACCTAGAGAAATCTAAGTGCTTTTTTTGTACTCAGAAAGAAGTGAAAATATGTTTATTTGGGATTGGGTATCAATCGCTTTCGGGTGGTTGGTATTTTTGTTTTTAATGCTATTTATCATAGCGTTTGTAAAAACAGTGATTAAAGTAATCAAAAAGTAATCTAACCGTATGGAATCCCGTACGGTTTTTTTATTGTCCAAGCATTGAAGACTTTAAAAGCTATGGAAAATACAGTCGGGGACGACTTTAAAAATAGGAGGTTCACAATGAACGAAGAAACACAAACAGTCGAAACGGTTGAAGAGCAAAAGGTACCTGCAGAACCTGAAAAACAACCGCAAGACGAGAAGAAGTACACGGACGCAGATGTCAATGCTATCATCGATAAGAAATTTGCTAAGTGGAAATCAGAGCAGGAAGCTAAGGAGAACGAAGCGAAAAAACTACGTGAGATGAACGAAAATCAGAAAGCTGAGTATGAGCGTAAGAAACAAGCTGATTACATTGCTGAATTGGAAGCTAAAATCAATCGTAGTGGACTAGAGCGAGAAGCCTCAAAAATGCTTTCTGAAGGAGGTATCGTGGCGGATGATAAAATCCTAGGCATTGTCGTTAAAGATACAGCAGAAAGAACGCAAGAGGCTGTAGAAAGCTTTGTAGCCTTGGTGAATGATTTAGCCGATAAGAAAGTTGGCGAGAAACTAAAAGGTAAGACACCGAAGAAGATGGAAGATACTTCGGCTGGTGAGATTACCAAAGAACAATTCAACAAAATGGGGTATCAAAGCAGAAATGAATTACTGCGAAATAACCCCGAACTATATCACAAATTGAAAGGATAAAAATATATGACACAAACTAAAATTGCACAAATGGTAAACCCAGAGGTGCTAGCTGATATGGTTTCAGCTAAGTTACCAAAAATGATTAAATTTACACCACTTGCTTATGTTGAGCGTGAGTTAGTAGGACAACCAGGAAACACAGTAACAGTAGCTAAATGGGTATATTCTGGAGATGCTAAAGACATCACTGAGGGTGAAGCAATCGTCCCAGACCAATTAACTACAGACAAATCAACAATGACAATCAAAAAAGCTGGCAAAGGTGTCGAAGTGACAGACGAGGCTTTATTATCTGGTTACGGAGACCCATTAGGACAAGCAGCACACCAAATTTCATTGGCTATTGCGAACAAAGTGGACAACGATTTAGTTGTTGAGGCTAAAAAAGCAACTCAATATGTTGATGACGCACCTACAACTGGTGCTGCACTTGATAAAGCCTTAGCAGTGTTTGAGGACGAAGAAGACGCTCGCTATGTTGCCCTAGTAAACCCTAAAGACGCTATTGATTTACGTGCTGATACTGTTAAAGAATGGGTACGTGGTTCAGAAATCGGTGCGAACATTGTTATTTCTGGAACTTTTGGAGAAACACACGGTGTTCAAATCGTACGCTCTAAGAAAGTAGAAAAAGGAAAAGGATTCCTTGTTAAAGTTTCTGCTGTTGAAACAGATACAGACGATGTTGCTAAGTATGGAGCATTCGTTATCAACTTAAAACGTGATGTGGCTGTTGAAACAGACCGTGATATCCTTAAAAAGACTACAGTAATCACTGGTGATGAACACTATGGTGTTTACTTATACGACCCTACAAAAGTCGTTAAATTTGGAGGTAATGCTTAATGGGTATGTTGTTAAGACGACATTACCCACAAAAGCCTGTTGAAACGGAAGTTGTTAATGAAACGGAAGTTGTTACTTATAACGATTTAACAGTTAAAGAGTTAAGAGATATCGCAAAAGAGCGCGAAATCGAAGGTTATTCAACATTAAGCAAAGAGGAACTTATCGCAGTATTGGAGGGATAGCATGGAAAATATCACTCAAGCGAAGATACTGCTAGGGATTGAGGACAATCTCCAAGATAAGTTACTAACAACAATAGCGACGTTAACAACCGCTAACTTTTTAGCTTACGCAGGCGTGGATGATGTCCCAGAAGGCCTTGAGTATATTATTACCGAGGTCATTATTAAACGGTTTAACAGAATTGGTGCTGAGGGAATGAGTAGTCAATCCCTCGAAGGCACCTCTATGAGGTTTGATTCCGATGATTTCAAAGAATATGACAGTGTGATTAAGCGAGTTTGCTCGAAAACATTCAATGCGGGGTTTAAGATGCTATGAGATATAACGAAAGAGTGGAAATTATCACTAATCAACAAGAAGAGTACAATCCAGAAACGGGCGAATATACTTCTAATGAAGGCGAAAGATTGATTGTCCCAGTCCACGTTATGGACTTGGGCGTTGATAAACAAGTCGCAGTTTTCGGAGAGTATAAACGAGGTTCAAAAGTGGTTTATTTCCAAAACACGCCTAAAGTATCATTTACTTATCTCATTTATCGAAAAGAACGTTATAAATGTAGAGCAGATAAACAGTCTGGAAGAGTATTCTATTTAGAGAAGGATAATTCTGTTGGGTAGCTATGCAATTTGAATTAAAAGGCCTTGAAAAGCTTCAAACGAAACTTCAAAGAGTCGCTAAAATGGAAGAGGTTGAACGTATCGTTGAAAAACACGGTTCAGAAATGCAGAAAAAAGCAGTTACCAACGCTTCTAAGTTTAGAGGTCATTATGAAGGTCGAGGCAAAAATAAACATTTTGTCAAACCAACAGGGGCAACAAAGCGTTCTATCTCTGTTAACAGTAGCAAGATAGATAGGTTTAAATATAGAGTATCTCCGGGGACTGCTTATGCTGCTTACGTTGAGTTAGGGACTCGCAGAATGAGCGCGCAACCGTTTATCAAACCAGCTTTTGATGACCAGAAAAAACTATTTAAAGACGATTTGGAAAGGTTGGTTAAATGAAATCAAGAGAGCAAGCAATTTTTGACAGCGTGTTTAAACGTTGTCTTTTTTTGGGTTATAAAACATACGATTATAAACCAGACGACGATGCGCCTTATCCGTTTGTCGAATTGGAGGATACAACCTCTATACTCGTACCAAACAAAACGGACGTGAAAGGCACAGTCGAATTGGTTTTATCCGTATGGAGTACTCGTAAAAAACGAAAACAAGTATCAGATATGTGTTCGAGTATCTTAAGTGAAGCGATGAAGATTAGCGAGGCAGATGGCTATCATCTAGCGTTGAATATCTCGCAATCTACAATATCGCTTTTTGACGACAATACGACAATCGAACCACTAAAGCGTGGTCGTGTTCGTTTAGTATTTACAATTTTATAGGAAAGAGGTTAAATAAATGCCAGTTGCAAAAAAAGGTATTGATAGTATTTTATTATTTCGCTTATTGAGCGATGCAAGCAAAGCGGATGGTGCTAAATTAGCATTCCAAACTGAACACTCAACAGAGAAGAGCCGTGACACTAACTCAGTTAAAACAAAAGACGGGGTTCTTCAATCAGTCGGTGGTATTGAGGTTTCAATCACTGCTACAACAATCATGGCGGAAGACGATGAGCTTGTCGCTAAGCTAGAAACAGCTATGGACAAGGGCGAACTTGTAGAAGTTTGGGAAATCGAGAAAAACGCTAAAAAACAAGGTAACAAATTCGAGGCTGTTTATTATCAAGGTTACTTTAACATCATTCAAGAAAACTAAAAACGCTGAAGATTTAATTGAGTTGGAACTTGAATTTGCGGTCAACGGAACTGGTGTCAAGGGATATGCTACTCTTAACACTAGTCAAGCTGAAGTGGTTCAGTACGAGTTCGCTGATACAACCAAATCAACAGCTAGTCCAGCAAGTCCTGTATCTGGTACACCTGGTCTCGGTGGGTAGAAATTAAGAGAGGTTCACACCTCTCTTTTTTATTGTATTTTTTAGAAAAAGGAGAAAACAACATGCAATTAAAAATCAATGATAAAACATACAACATTAAATTTGGAGTAAAAATTCGTTCGTGCGTTGGATAAAGCTTATCCAATCGAGCAACAAGGATTGAAATTTGGAATGGCTCTATCTGCTAAAATTCCAGAATTGTACGCTAAGAATATCGCATCATTAGCTGATGTCATCTATTACGGAACAGTTACAGAAAGCCCTCGCCCTTCTATGGCGGAAGTTGAAACATACGTTGAAGAGTGCGAAGATCTAGAACAATTGTTTGATGATGTACTTCAAGAATTAAGTGAGTCGAATGCGGGTAAGTCTTTGCTGTCGGAGATGAACCAAGGCCTCAAGAAGAAATAATTGAGAAATCATCTCTAGAAACGTTTGAGGAAATCATTATTAATTGTGTCCGATTTTTAAACATTACAGACATGAACGAGATTGGTCGTATGACAATGTACGAATACGACTTGTTGATGACTGGAGTGTTGTTAAGAAAGCAAGATGAAGACGAACTCTTACATCGTTCTGCTTGGTTAACTAGACAGGTAGAAGCTACTAAATCGGACGGTAAAACTCCTTTATACAAAAAGTACAGTGATTTTTACAAGAAAAAAGATACTAATAAACAAAAGTATCAACTCTCAGACGAAGAGAAAGAACTATTACTGAGAGCAAACACGTAATGAAAGGAGGTATATAATGGCAGAGACTTATTCAGTCGAGGCGGTGTTAACCGCAGTCGATAAGGGAATGAGTTCTACTTTGAACGGGTTACAAAAAGCAATCAACGGACTTCAAAAGACATCGTCTACATTCGATAATATTTCGAATAAGAGCAGTTCGATGTTTAAGTCAATGCTTAAGGCTGACCTTGTAAGTTCGGCAATCAAGTCAGCGTTTGGAAGTGTTAGAAGTGTCATGGGCGAAATGGTCGGTGAGTTGAACAGTTCCAAGAAAGCGTGGGATACGTTCGATGGAAACCTCAGTAAGCTAGGTTGGGGTAAAGACCAGATTAACGAAGCTAAAGAGGCTATGCAGGACTATGCAACCAAAACTATTTACTCAGCGTCAGATATGGCTAGTACATTCTCTCAAATGGCGGCAATCGGTCGAAACGATAGCAACGAACTTGTAAAAGCTATGGGTGGACTTGCAGCGTCCGCTGAAAATCCTAAGCAAGCGATGACGTCCCTTTCTCAACAAATGGTACAGGCTTTAGCTAAGCCTAAACTTACTTGGCAGGACTTTCGTATCATGATGGAACAAGCTCCAGCAGGTATGAGTGCAGTCGCTAAAGAAATGGGAATGTCATTAAACGACTTGATTATCAAGATTCAAAATGGAGAAGTCAAAACCGATGATTTCGCTGAGGCGTTTAAACGTGCAGGGGCATCCATGCAAGACATGGCTACGAGTTATAAGACGATAGACCAAGCGATGGATGGGCTGAAAGAAACACTTTCAAACAAACTCAAACCCGCTTTTGATACATTGTCTAAAGCAGGTATCAAGGCACTTGAAGCGATTATGAATCAGCTTGATAAGGTTGATTTCAATAAGTTAGCAACAAGCCTTGAGGGACTTTTAAGCAAGATTGACTTTGACGCAATGATTGAAAAAATAAAGTCGTTCGTAAGTTCGGCAGGCGCTAAAATCAAGGAGTTTTGGCAAGGCTTCTCAAATACGAGCGCAATCTCTGATTTTTAAACAGGCATTGAGCGAAGTTAAGGAAGCTATCAAGAAAGTATTTTCATCGCTAGCTGGTGGAGATACGGCTTCTTTTGGTGAAAAGATGGGGAAAGTCTTAAGCGCAGTTTCACAGGCATTACAGGCGTTTGCTAAAATCGTTCAAAGTCTAAGTCCAGAACAAATTAGAGCGATAGCCTCTGCATTTATCGCTTTTAAGGTTGCTCAAAGGTCAACAAAACTTTTGACAAATGCTTTAATTGGACTAAGTAAAGGGGCAGGCGCAGTTAAAGCCGTTTTTGGTGGTTTAGCAAGTATTACAAGAGTATCAAAAGCTTTAGCTGGTATCGCAAAAGGCTCTCAAGCTGCAAGCTCGGCACTAACATTCATGTCTGGAAGTTCAAAACTTGCTAAGGGTGCACTAATCGGATTGAATATCTTTAGCAAGGTAGGCGGATGGATTGGTTCAGCGGTTTCTGCAATCGTTGCTTTCCTTGGACCAGTTGGATTGATTATTGCTGCAGTAGTGGCAGTTGGTGTAGCTTTCGTTGTTCTATGGAATAAATGCGAAGGTTTCAGAAACTTCTTTATCGGCTTATGGAATGGAATTGTCAACGTTGCCTCAAACGCTTGGAAAAGCATTCAAAACGCTTGGAATGGAATGGTAGAGTGGTTCACTAATTTGTGGAACGGTGTGAAAGAAACCGCCTCAAATGCTTGGAATGGTTTCCTAGAGAAAGCAAAACCAGTAATTGACGCTATTAAAAAAGCATGGGATAGCATTACAGAGTTCTTCTCTGGACTTTGGAATGGCATTAAACAATTTGCCTCAAATGTCTGGGATAGCTTTGTAGAAGGTGCACAACCTATCGTGGAAGCGTTGATGAATGTTTGGAACGCTTTGACAGAGTTCTTCTCAACGCTTTGGGACGGTATCGTTTCGGTAGCCACAACGGTTTGGAATGGTATTGTTGATGTTGTTAAGTCGGTCGTTGAAGTGATTAAAGGCGTATGGAACGGCATTACAGAGTTCTTTAGCAACCTTGGAAAGGAATTACGGAGGCATCTACGATAGCGTGGAATGGACTTGTTGAGTTTATTACTCCTATTGTCGAAACAATCAAAGGTTTGTGGACTGGATTTACTGAGTTCATGTCTGGCATTTGGAATGGTATTGTATCAGTTGCTACTACAGCATGGAACACAATCCAACCTATTGTCGAAGCGGTTTGGACTGCAATTCAGACATACATTTCAACGGCTATTCAAACAATTCAAACTGTCATTACAACAGGAATGCAAGTTGTCCAAGAAGTATGGAATGCGGTTTGGACGGTATTTACAACAATAGTTCAAACAGTATGGACATACATTTCAACGGTCATTTCAACTATCTTGAATGTGATTGCTGGAATTATCAACACAGTAACGGCTGTAATCAAAGGAGATTGGAGCGGTGCTTGGGAGTCTATTAAAGGGATTGCAAATACTGTTTGGGAAGGCATTAAGACAATCATTTCAACAGTAATCAATGCGATTAGTACTATTATTAGTACTGTACTAGGTGCAATAAAAATACCGTTTCAGCGATTTGGGAAGCTATCAAGAGCATCATTACAACAACAATCAATGCGATTAAAGAGACTGTAATTAACGTTGGGAACGCCTTGAAAGAAGGTTTCTTGGGTGCTTTAGATGCACTTAAAGGTGGAGTTTCGAGTGCTATCGATGCAGTTGCTGGTTTCTTTGACAAATTGTGGCACATTGATTTAAGCGGTGCAGGTCGTGCGATTATGGATGGCTTCCTCGGTGGGTTGAAAGCAGCATGGAATGCGGTTACTGATTTTATCGGTGGCGTTGCTAACTGGATTGCAACACACAAAGGACCTATCTCGTATGACAGACGATTGCTTATCCCTGCAGGTCAAGCCATTATGGGCGGTTTCAATAGAGCTTTAATGAGCGGATTTGAAGTTGTCAAAGGCAATGTATCTGGAATGGCAGGCGGTATCCGTTCAATGTTCGATGATGCAGGTTCTAGAGTTTCAGCGATGTCAAACGCATTGCAAGGCGATTTCTCTAATAACGTATCAGGCACATTATCAGCTACTTATGAAGTCAACCAGGCGAAAGAGCCGGCTGTTATTAACCTTGCTCTAGGTTCAAATGACTTCAGAGCCTTTGTTTCAGATATTTCTAACATTCAAAGTAAAGAAGAAAGGATAAGATTGAAGGCTTCAAGCCTTTAATGGTGGTTTAAATGTATACTTTTAATGACACAACAAAAGGCACACCGACATTTAACTCTGGTTTAGAAGTTCAATTCGGTGGAGTAAGTCTCAATCAAGAAATGAATAACGAGGACGGAACGTTTTTTGTGGCGAATACCACGGGACGGGACGTCCTTGATTTTCACCATGAAACAGCGAATATAAAAGGTCGAGACGGTCAATATCTCTATGGTGCGACTTATAAAGAGCGTGAGATTGAGATACAGGTTAGACTAACAGGCTATACAGATTTGGGAATGAGAAAGCAGTACGAGCGTTTAAATCGCTTGTTGTTTTCTCGTCAAGCTAAAAAATTAGTGTTTGGTGATGACTCAGGAAGATATTATAAAGCTATCTTTTCAAAAGTTAAGAAACCTGAACTGGAAGACGCAAACGATACGGTTATCAAACTACATTTCGTTTGTTACGACCCGTTCAAGTATACCGAACCTAAAACTGTAACAACTAACAAGATAACCTACAACGGAGACTTTCCAACAGAGCCTATCTTAAGGCTTACAACGCAAGAAAGTTATGAAATTCGTATCTTACATCTTGAATCGCAAAAATATATTCGATTAATATCTACTTACATTCAAGGTTCAAATCTACTTGTTAACTGCGAGACTAGAGAAATCACGTTAAACGATAGAAACGAGTTGATAAACTTCGATATGGTTAACAGTCGATATTTTAAACTTCAAAAAGGCGTTAACACATTTCAAGTTGAAGGTGCTCTATTGAATAGCATTGAGTACAAAGAGGTGTTCGCATGATCTATTTATTTAATCAACTAGAGGAACTAATCGATGTAATCGATGAAGCGAGCCTTGCAGATTTCACACACACGATTGAATTGAATCAGTTTGATAGAGCAAGTTTTGAAATCCCTGTAGATTACAGCCTGAAATTATCAAAAAAGCCCAGTTTTTCGGATTTCAATCACGAGACAGGGCTTTTTGTTTGTTCAGAATCGCGGAAAAATCATACGACATCGGTTTAACTATCCAAGGGATAGATAGAGCAGAAAGTGACCTGCATTCATTCATCATCGAGAATAAGCGCCCTGGAGGAACTGCTGACCAAGTATTGAGTGGAATTTTAGAAGGAACAGGCTACCAATTAGGGAATGTAGACGGCTTGACTAGAACAGGAAAATTGAGTTTCTACTATATTTCAGTTCGTCAAGCGCTCGTTAAAATAATTGAATCGTACGCTTGCGAGTTCAAGGTTAGATATACCTTTGTAGAAAACAAAATCATCGGAAGATACATTGACCTAAGCCAAAGTTTCGGTCATTTTACAGGTCATCAATTCGAGTATGGCTCTAACATTCTAGATGTTACCTACGAAGAATCGTCGGATGATGTTGTAACGGCACTTATAGGTCGTGGTAAGGGTGAACAAAGCACGGATGAAAATGGAGAAGCAACGGGCGGTTATGGTCGTAGAATCCAGTTTAAAGATGTTGTTTGGTCTACTGCTAAAGGCGACCCTGTAGACAAACCTGCAGGGCAGAATTATGTAACAAATGAGACGGCTAGAAATATCTACGGTTTACACCAGAATGGCGTTATTAAGCATCGTTTCGGCGTCTATACCAACGAGGATATCGAAGAGCCTGTTGAGTTGCTAAAAGCGACTTACAACGAACTGCAACGCTTATCCGTTCCTATCGTTACGTTCAAAGCTAATCTTTTAGATTTAGCAAATGCGATTGAGCAAGATGTTTGGATTGGAGATAGCGTCGGAATCGTAAGAGACCAAATCGGAATCGCTTTTGAAGCTAGAATCCATAAGCTAACAATCGACAAATTGGATAATAACCGTTCAGTCGCTGAATTAGGCGATTATCAAACTCTTCAAGCTAAAGACCGTGCGACACGTCAACAAGCTATCAAAGATGTAGTGAGTGGTTTTAGCGAATCGCTAATTGATAAAGCTGTTGCGAATGAAGTCGAAAGACGAAATAAAGAATTCGATGAGAAGGTGCGAATCAACAAGCTTGAATTTGATAATGCTATAGCAGAATACAAAAACAAAGCGGAAGAAACCAAGCGTACACTTTCAGACGAAATCAATCAAAGGTTCCAAGAATTCAGCCCAACTGGACTAGATGAAATTAAAGCTAAATCAGAGGAAGCCTTAAAAAAAGCTGGTGCGAGTGCTAATTTAGCGGAAGAAGCGAAACGAATTTCAGACGAAATAAAGCAGACTTTCAAAGAGTCAAAGAGACTAACCAATTATACGAGCGTATGTTGGGTAGTACTGATTCAAACGTTGCTTCAAACATCGCCCGCATGGCCTTAACCTCTGAATTGTTTGAGGTTGAAGTAGGAAAGAGATTTAGCAACCATACTAATCTATTTTATGCTCCTACAAAAATCCCTAAATACATTTCATCGGTCGCAACAGATAAGCATTTAGAACGTGTTAGTTATGGTGACCATGACGGTATCAGAATTAACTACACTGAATCTATGACAGGCTGGTTAGGGGTTCGATTCCCTCTTACTAAGAAGTTTGTGAAACAAGGTGAGAGTCTTGGGTATCGCATTGAAATCGAAGTGGATAAAGTACCTAAAGATGGTAGGGTTTTAATCCAATTATTGGATAACACTGCAAAACTGGGAATGTATTATAACTCTCAAATTTCGCTTAATGAAACTGGCAATCAGGTGTTTACAGGATATTTAGACATTCCAAGAACAGGCGAGCTAAACGAATATAGCCTTAGATTTACTCTTACAAGCCCTGGCGATATCGTTATTCATAAGCCTATGGTTATTGATAAACGCATAATTCCTGACGAATTCGTAGATAGCACGGACTACAACAGTGAGTATAATCGAGTGACTATGTCATTGTTACAAGATAGTTTTGCTATTAAGGCATTGAATAGCGCTGGAGATATTATTGCTGGTATCAACGTTGGTGCAAACGGGAATAACCGCATTATCGGGAAGGCTACACACATCACTGGTGACACACTGATTGATAATGCGGTTATCAAGTCGGCTATGGTTGATAAATTAAAAACTGCTAACTTTGAAGCTGGTTCAGTAACTACCAACATTTTAGAAGCGGAAGCAGTTACGGCAGAAAAGGTTAAATTTGATACTGCATTTATTCAAAAACTAGTTTCACAACAAGCGTTTATCGATGAGTTGTTCGCAAAGCAAGCGACGATTACCAAGATACAGTCTATTGATTTCACAGGGAATCACATTAAAGGTGGACGTATTTCATCTCTAAACGGAAATACTACATTTGACTTACAAACAGGCCAGATTAATATGAATGGTTCTGGTGTTGGTATTAGAAACCAGTTCCCTAACAGACCGCTACAATATTTAGCATTTGGGAGTGGTACCATTAACGGTGTTGATGGATCATACACGGCCTTGCTAAGTAACCGAAACGGAATACCACAGATGGACAGCACATCAGCTGGACTTCAAATCTGGAATGGACGAACGGGAGATAGAGTTGAAAGTGCTATAAATATGTACGGACGAAAAAAATAACATTTAATCAGAGTGCACAAGATGGCTTGAAAGAATTAACTATTCATACGGACACGAACGCCATTACAGGTGTTGATGAAATTATTATCAAGGGTGTCCAATTATCGAAAATTTTAGATAATATCTATGATAATTTCAGAAATCTTGGAGCAAAAAGCTGGCAATTATACCCGAGGCTATTACAATAATTGGAGATAAGGAAGGTCAAAATGAACACGCAAGATAAAGTTATTAACGACTTAGCAATTCAATTAGCAAATAAGACGATTGAATGTGCCAATTACAAAAGCTTTATATGAAGAAGCGCTAGAAAAAAATCCAACAACTACAATCAGATAAAGAAAAGGAAGAATAATATATGACATTTAAAGTAATCAATAAATATTTACAAGAAAACAACCGCACATTCGTTGCAATTCGTCAAGAGGCGCCATATACGGCTTTTTGACCGTGTACTAATCGGTAACCGTGTGAACGAATCAGACGAGGAATTAATTAAGGAAGTCATTGGACAAGTGACTACTGAGTTCAATCCAGCCGATGGAGTTAAAAAACTTCAAGAAGACTTGCATACACAAGCTAACAGCTACGAAGTAAAACTTGCCGAGAAAGATGCGAAAATTGCAGAGGTCAAAGCCGTTGCTGATTGGGCAGTATTAGCTCGTGTAACAGACACAGAGAATCTACTCAATCCTGTTTTATTCAAGCGGGGTCTTGAATTGGTAGAACTCGGTCAAGCTGGTAAGACTTACCAACCGCAAGAAATTTTCACGCTTGAAGATGTAAATCATGTTGAAAAATATCAAGAAGGCAGACGTGTTATGATTCAAGTCAACGAGCCATTCACCTATCAAGGAGAAACGCTTGAACAACTTGCAGCACTTGAACAAAACGGTAAGCTAGGCATCTGGAAGTGGACTGAACCAAGACGAGAAAATCCATCAAGCGATTTAGACACTCAGCCAGTACAATAGACCACTGCTTTATGAAAGGGTGGTGGTTTAATATGGATTTTTAACTTTAATTGATAAACTCACGCCCGTTTTAATTGTGATAATCCCAAGTTACTTTTCTTTCAAAAGCACGAAGAACACAAAAGAAACTGAAAAACAGATAAATGTGCTTTCAGATAAAATCGGAGGGCTTGAAAAATCAGTTGGTGAAATAAACGAAATCGGGCGAGAAAATCGTGATAATCTTTCTCTCATTGGAAAAGGTTTGCAACGATTACAGCGTTTTCGATTGCAAGAAAACTTAAAAAAAGCAATTAGGCGCGGGTGGACAACTCAACATGAAATCGAGGAACTTTCAAGGCTTTATGAAAGCTATGTTGAATTGGGCGGAAATGGCGCTATAAAAATATTGTTTGAGAAGTTTCTCAAACTAGAAATTTCGGAGGAAAAATAATGAACAAAATTAACTGGAAATTACGTTTACAAAATAAAGTAACACTTATCGCTTTATTGGGAGCCATCTTCCTTATGGCTCAACAATTCGGACTTGAAATTCCACAAAATTATCAAGACGGTTTAAACACATTCGTGTACATTCTTGTATTGCTCGGTGTTGTTAACGACCCTACGACATCAGGATTGACCGACAGCACAAGAGCGCTTGAGTATCACGAACCAAGCGAAGATTAAACTAAAAAAGGGGAAGCCTCAGGGCTTCCTTTTTATTTTGCATGAAAGGGGGACAACCTTTGAAAAAAATCATTAAACGACAAGCTGGCGTTTGTGTCGATGTGCGAGATAAGGTTTACAAAGTAAAAGAAGAATTTTACTCACACGATAAGAACAACGCATTCATCGAGTTACAACTGAATGGAGTCAGCGCTGAAAAAATCATCGTGTTATTCCATTTTAAAACGACAAATCGCTTCTTAGAAGTGGTCGGTAATGTGACAGGAAATGTAGCGGAAGTGCCATTCGATACTAGCTTAATTACAACCGATGAAATCGTGTATGGGTTTGTTTACGCTGAAAAAGTCGTACAATCAGCGGACATTTTAAAATTCTCGTTTGGCGTTCGTTTGTCAGAAATCGATAAACATAGCGAATTGCCAGTAATCGAGAAAGATACAAAACGCATCGTAGCACTGACTGATATTGTAACCAAAGCGGAATTGCAAGAAGCGATCAGAAAAATTCGTGTCGCAGGTGGACAATATGACGATTCAGAAATCTTGCGACGTTTACAAGCACTTGAAACGAAATCAGAAATTGATACAAGCAGTTTTGCTACGAAACAAGAACTAGAAAACAAAGTTGAGCGTGCTGAAATAAGCCATATTTCAACAGAAATAGAAGCCTTAAAGACAAAGACGAATAAAGATACCGTCTATGATGATAGTGGCTTAAAACAGCGTATATTAGCCTTAGAAAATAAACATAACATTGATACTAGCAATCTAGTAACAAGACAGGAACTTGAAGGCAAGGGTTATCTTACACAGCATCAGAGTCTGGAGGGTTACGCTAAAAGATCAGAAATTTCTCAAGCATATAACGATACTGAAGTTAAGCAAAGACTTTCTACTATTGAACAAAAAGGGGGAAAGCTACGCAACTAAAGAACAACTTGCATCTATTCCTAAAACTCCTCAAAAATTAACCTTATCAGGAAATACCTTAATTCTTTCGGACGGTGGTGGAAGTGTTAATTTACCGACAAACGCCACTCCAACACCTAGCGGAACAGGTCGATCGAACGAGTACGAAATCCATGGAACGGGAATGCCAAATGGAAAGATAACCGCTCCCGTTGGGACAACGTATGTCGATACAGCTGTAACGAATGGGGCTCTTAAATGGATAAAACGCAAAGGAGATAACAATCAAGGCTGGGAAGTCTTAACTGGTGATACAGGTTGGAAACGGTTAAGTATATCGTCAGGATATAACCAATCTACTCTACGAGTTCGTAGAATTAATAATATCGTAACCTATAAATTAGACGGGTTATCACAAGATAGATTCGGAATTGTTCGTCGTGGCGGTCCTGGTTATCTCTCACACGCATCGGACATCGAACGTAACGTTTACCTTTTATATAACAATAGAATACCGGTTGGATACCGTTCGGCAATGTCATTATCTGGTCAAATATTTGATGGTACGGGCAATCCGTACGGATCATGGTTTTTGGTGGAATAAATAACGGAAATTATTTTATGTTCCATTTTACAAATCCTGTACCAACCGACAATAATATTACCGATATTGTTGTATCTAATATATCTTACATTACTGATGACCCATGGCCGACAGTGTAACAAGTGAGCCGTGGCCTGAGAGATTGCCATAAAAAAGGAGGAAATATAAATGGTTAACATTATTAATAAAACAATTTTTAATGGAATTGCGGGTGCGCGCCCAACTGAAAGACCTAAATACTATATTATGCATAACGATGCAGGAAGTATGAGTGCTGAAAGCTATGTAGACTGGCTTCAATCTCGTTACGATAACGGTCAATCTGAACTGGGATTCGCTCACTATTACATTACAAGAAATACAATTGCACGAGTAGAGGATACCTATAATGGTACGTGGTCTGCTGCTAACTATGATGCAAACATGAATTCATTAAGCTATGAAGTTTGTCAACAATTTGGAACGTCTGACAACGAGTTCATCGAAAATGAAAATATGGTCTTAATGCAAATGGCAGAGGATATGACTTATTATGGAGACACTCCGAACTATGACAATATCAAGTTCCATAACGAGTTTTCAAGCACATCATGTCCAGCACGTTCACTTGAGCTACACGGTGGAGATAACGACAGTCTAAGAGATTACGTTATTGGTAAGATTAAATACTATCAATCTCTAGGAAGTACAGTAACAGATATGTTGAACGCTGGTGCTTCAAACGTGGAAGGATGGCAGAAAAATTCGACTGGATGGTGGTATCAAAATGCAGACGGAAGCTATCCAGCTAATAAATGGCAGAAAATTGATAATGTGTGGTACTACTTTGATGAACGTGGATACATGAAATCTAACACATGGTACAAGCATTCAGACGGGAACTGGTACTACTTGCTTCCGAATGGCGCTATGGCGATTGGTTGGGTAAAAGTAGGGACTGAATGGTTTTACATGAACACATCTGGAGCTATGTTGACTGGATGGGTGAAATACAATAATAAGTGGTATTATATGTCGAATGACAGAGGAAATATGGCTTCTAATGCATTCGTGAAATCAGGCGATGGATGGTACTACTTGAAATCAGACGGAACGCTTGCTGACAAACCTGAGTTCACAATCGAACCTGACGGATTGATTACAACTAAATAGAACACAAAAGCCTACCTTAATTGGTAGGCTTTATTTTTTTGCATTTTTCTCAAATTATTTTAAAAAAAGTGTTGACAATATATGCCAAATAGGGTATAATATAATTGTAAGGAGGTGAGGGAATGGAAGAAAAAAATCACAACTCTAGTAGCAATCGTTGGGATTGCGGTTGCAATATCAAAAGAGGCTAGAGAGTGGTACAAAGTCACAAAAAAAGAAAAACGACAAAAACCCGATACGTAAAAGAAGGAAATGACGTTTTTCAAGAGGGGAAGGATAACTTCCCTCCCCTCAATTATATATAAGTAGAAAGAGGAAATCAAGATGAAACATATTATTATTATTTTAGTAGTAGCTTTAATCGTGTGGTATGCAGGGGAAAATAAAAAGGATAGCTAAATAGATTATTATTAAATATTATAAAAAAATAGGAGGATAATATGTTAAGAGCGGATGAAGAAAAAATACTATGGTTATTTGAGAATTATTCAGGATATCGAATCGCTAAAGAGAGCGGGGTTGCACAATCTGTAGTTGCACGGTTAATAATCGGGGATAGAGAATTGAAAAACGTTTCTTTTGAAACAGCAAGCAAACTGACTGAATGCGCAGAGAGGGTTATAAGAGATGACTTTTAAACGATAAAAGCGGGCTATCACTAGCCCGCTTTTTTGTTCCGTATTTGTTCCGTAAATTCAGAAAACGTAAGAATCAACAAGAAGCGGAAACGTTGATATTATAATAAAAGTTAACGTTATGAAACGTCATGAAACATTAATCTTAGTTTGTAGGGGGCATTTTTTTATTAC
>BNJU01000614.1_pt1 | contig 38601 bp, 69 predicted proteins | sample 8539281 | NCBI WGS metagenome assembly BNJU01 (sample SAMD00202456, study PRJDB9452) | human saliva metagenome | isolation source: human saliva | place: Japan
TCGAGGTGGATGATGAGTGATAATAAATTTGGAAATCAAATCAAACTCTGGCGAAAAGGTAAAGGATTGAAAGAAAAACTGAGGCTGCTAAAATCTGGGGTCACCCAGAAAGCTATTTGTCATTGGGAAAGTGGAAAAGCACAACCACAAGATGGAGATATGTTTATTGTTTGCGAAAAATTGAATCTCGACCTCGTATGTTTTGAGAGAAAAAGACAAATCCTTTTGCTGAAACGCTAAAAGAAAGCGATGCGAGTTGGGATTGACTCAAAGTGAGTTAGCCATTAAATTAGGGTATCACAGAGAGACGATAGCCAAGGGGAAACAGGCAGTAGATTTCTAAATGCGCATTGAAGATATCTGTACTTTCTTTAGATTGAGATATAAAAAGAGCCAGCACACAGCTGACCACCTTTATGAATTATTCCTTGAAACTATTATATCATAAAGGAGTGATGTTGTGAGTTTATTAAAAAAGGTTGACGTGCAATTCACCAAGAAAAATGTCTATGACGTTCTAGAGAGTTATCGCTCGTATGTCCGAATGGCAGGCGCTAGTATTTGCCTAAAATCACAACGACCTCACTCATTTGAACCAAAGTCATTTACTGGAAAAACACAGCTACTGAGAATATGGTTATCGAACATGTGGATGCAGAAGCAGAGGTTTTGGAAAATCGAGAGGCTGTGAACTGCATTATGGACCCATACGTTCCGGCAGATTATAGCAAAGAAGTCATGGATATGAAAATCAATTATCAGACAAGGCTATCTATATGGACTTAGGCTATTCTGAGAGCGAGTTCTACCGCATGCTTAGTAGAGGTGCCTTGGAATTTGCAGAGGCCTATCGCAAAGGTAAGCTGATTGTCTATCGTAAATTTTTGGGAGATATTTGCAAGTAAATTGCAAGGAAATGGCTTATTTTACATGGTAAAATAGTATTATCAGCTGAAGGCGAGTAGCCACTGATGACTCTTATATTTTTCATTTTTATTTCCGAGGCTTCGGCCTCGTTTTGGCGGTGACAGGTAAGTGTTTTTCTCCTATGTATTTTCTGGTTCGATTCCGGACATCGCCGTTAGCTTTATTAGAAGGTCACACATCGTGTGGCTTTTTGATTATTTGAAAGGTGGTGATGGACATTGGGTCAAATCAAAGACAAAAGATGTTTGCAAGCGAGTATTTGAGGACTGGTAATGTCTATCAATCCGCAATATTCGCTGGTTATAGTGAAGCGTATGCTAAAACAACTGCTAGTAAATTGCTAGAAAATGCAAGCATTAAAACGTTTATACAAACCGAAACTGAAAAGATGCCGACGAAAAACATTTTGAGTGCTAAAGAGGTCTTTTCAACTCTCTCAGACATCGCAAGAGGTCAGCGACTTGAGGAAGTTTTGATGATGAACCCTGTCACTGGTGAGGTGGATAGAGTTACGAAAAAGGCAGATAATAACACAGTTAATAAAGCGATAGCTGAAATATTGAAGCGTTATCCGACTGCTAAACAAGCTGAGAAACTAGAACTTGAAATAGAAAAACTCAAATCACAAATCGGTGTGGATAATGAACAAGACGATAAACTGATAGAATTTGCTAGGGCTTTGAGAGGTGCTTTTGACGACAAATAAATTTACGAAACGACAAGAAGAAGTGCTTACACGGGCATTAAACGATGATTTTTTTATCTGTGGTCTCCATGGTGCAAAACGTTCAGGTAAAACTGTTCTAAACAACATGGTCTTCATGAATGAGATTGCACGAGTGAGAGAAACAGCGGATAGATTAAACATAGATGAGCCGATGTATATCTTAGCTGGAACATCTTCAACATCGATACAAAACAATATCATTCAGGAACTGCATAACATGTTTGATATTGAACCTAAATACGATAAGCACGGAGCTTTTACCCTTTACGGTGTCAAGGTGGTTCAAGTCTACACCGGTTCTATATCTGGCTTTGAAAACGCGCCCGTGGTTTTTACTGCTTTGGAGCTTATGTAAACGAGGCATCTCTTGCTAATGAACAAGTATTCAAGGAAATCATCTCACGTTGCTCAGGAGAAGGTGCATGATTGTTTGGGACAGTAACCCAGACATCCCGACACACTGGCTCAGACGGGATTATATCAACTCTGGAGACGATATGATCATGGACTTTCATTTTAAGTTAGATGATAATACTTTTGTATGTCTGATAGATACCGTGAGAATATCAAGAATGCCACACCAGCTGGTGCATTTTATGACCGAGACATCCTTGGTTTTGTGGGTGACTGGTGAGGGCGTTATCATCGTGATTTTAGTGAGAATATGTTTTGTGATAACGTACCAGAAGATATCACTAAAGTCTATGCTGGTGTTGACTGGGGATATGAACACTTTGGCTCTATTGTTGTTATTGGAGAAACATCTGACGGCTCTGTTTATTCTGAAAGTGAGGAACATGCGCATCAGTACAAAGAGATGAGACTTTGGGTAAGACCTCGCTAAGAATATCAAGGAACGATACGGGAATATTACGTTCTGCAGATAGCGCACGACCTGAACACGCTAAAAAGATCTCCAGAGAGAGCAATTACAACATTCAACGCCAGCAAAGGGTATTGTCTGGTATTGAAGAAGTAGCTAGTTGATGAAAGCTGGGCGCTTTTTGTTGTATCAGACAAGGTCAGCAAGTTCAAAAGATGAAGTCTATCAATACATCTGGAATGAAAAGACAGGCGAACCAGTGAAAGAGAATGACGACGTACTGGGTGCGGTGCGTTATGCGATTTACTCACAACACTCACAACCAAAAGCAACCGTCCGCAGACGTTCTGATTATGGTCTATAGAGAGGAAAGACATGTACCAATATTTAACCTATCCACGGATGGATATGATGAGGGGCTTTGAAGAAAGACCTGATTTACAAATTGATAACGAAGCATAGCACTGAAAGCTCACATTTGAAGAAACTTAAAAGCTACTACTTGGGTGAGCATGCTATCTTAGAACACAAGAGACGCAACGAGAACGCGCCAAATTATAAGACGGTAGCCAATCATGCCAAGGATATTGCAGACACGGCTACAGGCTATTTTATGGGCAATCCTATCAAGTACAACAATACTGTTGAGAGGTGATATTGATGAACTCATTTACAGCCTTTGATGGTGCTGAGATTGACCAAGCAGATGCGCAGAACGCTTTGAACATGGCCATCTATGGTCGTGCTTATGAGTACATCTATGCCAAAGAGGGATTGACTGAGTTGGACTCAACTAGTATTGATCCAGAAAATACCTTTATGGTTTACGATGATAGTATTGAGAGGAAGCCTTTTGTTTGCGGTTTATTACTATCAAGTGAAGGACGATACGAAAAGACACTCACAAAGTACCAGGCTGAGGTCTTTACTGAGAATCTGCATTATCACATGGTGCTGAGAAGTACAGATTCAGGAACAACTCAGAATGAAGAGGTAGAAACGCACAATCTAGGTCAAATCCCGATTATCGAGTATCGCAATACTCACTTTGCGATTGGCGACTCATGAGCAACAGATTAGCTTGATTGATGCCTATAACTCCTTGATGGGTAACCGTGTCAATGACAAGGAACAGGCAGTAGAGTCTATCCTTGTCTTATATGGTACACAATTGGCAGACACGCCAGAAGATGCTAAGGTAGCGATGAAGATTCTTTCTGAAGAGGGTCTTTTGGAATTGCCGGGCGATAGTGCACGAGCTGAGTTCTTGAAGAATACGCTGGACGAAAGTGCTACGGAAATCTTGCGCACAGCTCTCAAAGAGGATATCTACACATTCAGCCATGAGCCTAACCTGACTGATGAGAATTTCGCAGGAAACACTTCAGGGGTAGCCATGGAATTCAAGCTGATGGGCCTTGAGATGATTACTAGACCATGAAGGAACTACAAGCGTGGACTACGTCAACGGATTGCGATTTTCGCTCATTACTTGGGTATGAAGCAGATTTCTTTAGAATCTCATCCAATCGTTCCGCAGTTTAGCCGTGGTTTACCTAAGAACTTGTGGAAATTCAGATTGTGAACAACTTGGAAGGCAAAGTGACCAATAGACAGCTTATTTTCTCTTGCTGCCTAGTGAAGACCCTGACGCTGAACTTGAAGCCTTGGAAGAAGAGAAAAAGAAGAACATGGAAGACATGCCGATGTTCAACCAAGACAACACGAAACCCGAAGATGAGGTAGCAGATGAAGAATCAGAGTATTATGAAGAGGAAAGCCAATCTGATTTACCAGCAGATGGACAAGGCTGAAAACAGGCAGATCAGTTCGATAAGGTCTATCAGGAAGCTAAGACATACTTGGATAAGGAAATCAATACAGATTTTTGATAAGTTCCAACGTGATTATGGTCTAAGTCAGTAGATACTGACAAGTCTTGAAGAATAGGAAAGACAAGAAGGACCTGAATGAACTTCGTAAGGTGCTTGAAGCAAGACCCAATGACCCGAATATCCAAAGACTACTGGCTGACTTAGACAGTCCAGCTTATTCTTTTCGTATGAAGCGTCTAGAGCGTTTGAGCGACGATTTAGACCGTATGCGTGAATCTATCTATCATTCGGAGAAGACAGGCTCAGACGCCTATTACAGCGACCTGATGAGTGATAGCTACTACTAAGGCTACCTTTGACCTGCAACAGCAGACAGGGCTCGCATATGGCTTTTTCTGGGCTTCCTGAGAGCGAGATTAAACATCTACAGTCTTTTAGTTGGCTAGATGACGGAAGTACCTACTCAACAAAAATCTGGAAGAACACAGGAAAGCTTACTTCAAGCATAAAAGATGAACTCCTCATAAGCCTTTATGACAGGGCGAGATACACGAGAAACTGCACAAGCAATTGCTGAGCGGTTCAATGTAGGTCAGAATGACGCAAGGCGTTTTGGTTCGAACAGAATCAGCCTTTTTCATAACCAAATGGAACTGCTTAGCTATGAGGAAGCGGATATAGAGAAGTATATCTTGTGGCCGTCTTAGACAAGCGTACATCACGCATTTGTCGGGAGAGCATGACAATCAGGTCTATGATAGGGTAAGGCTGTCCCTGGTGTCAATTGTCCGCCTATGCATCCGTGGTGTAGATCTACTACTGTCGCATACGACGAGGACGCAGACTACAGCAAACTGGAAGCGAAGAGCAAGGAATCCAGAAACAGGTAAGACTGAGCTAGTACCTACCGATATGGCTTATAAAGAGTGGTATCAGCAAAGCGTTATGTTGCGAAAGATGGGGAAAAGGTGTATAATCAGGGTATGAGTTCAATTGATTTAATGGCAAAACAACAGTCTTTTGTTGTTGGAAACGATATTCGAGTGAATGCCAAAAAACTTAGCGGAACCGAGTTTGAATTTTGGACTCAGAACAATGGTAAGAAAATTAGAGATACAGTGGCGAACGTTCAAGAAGTTTTCCGCCAATTACCTGATTATTCGAAACCAACTGTTGTGTTTTTAAAAAAATCAAAGCTGCCTGGTCTAGCTGGATATGACTAAGCAGGATATTTTGTTTATAAGTGATGCTCTTAGTTCGGAGAAAGAATTCATATCTTATCAGACGCGATTCTTTGCTGCAAAAGACATTAAAGATGCAATAGTTCATGAGTTGACTCATAAACAACATTGGGATTCTGCAAAAGCGTTTTACAAAGCAAATAAAAAGCGGTATAATAGTCTTGAAGAAGCGATGGCGTATTTGAATAGAGACTTGTAACCCATGTAAAAACAAATACAGTATTGATGGAATGTATTTATATAGGGTTAGCATTAATGCTCTCTGCATTTGAAATAAATAATATTAATGAATTGGTGCAGGAGTTGAGTTTTAGGAACAATACTCCTGATGATACACTATTACAAAAAGTACAGGAGGTTCTATCATGGAAGTAATGGCGTTGCTCTAGTAGAAATGATGCAGTTTTATACAGAAATATATCCGTGGATAAAAACTAGCTTTCCAGATGATCAAACTCCTAGATTTTTTATTCAAAGATAACACCCCTGGTCATATTTTAGAAATGTTCGAACAAAAATAAAAGAAAATCTAGGATATGACTACGCAATATAAAAACACCAAAGCACCTAGAGAAATCTAAGTGCTTTTTCGTGCCCAGAAAGGATTGAAAAATGACGCAGCAAGAATTGGGATAACTAACGTAGAATTTTTCAGGATCAGGCGAAAATAATTCAGCGACAGTGAAATTAGAGTTAAATATTTATGGGGCGAGATACGTTCAGTGGATTGAGTTACTACCCAAATTATTAACTGACATTCATTCATTATCGTATGAAGTTGATTGATTGTAACATTAAAAGGAGTAAGATATGTTCATCTGGGATTGGGTATCAATCGCTTTCGGGTGGTTGGTATTTTTGTTGTTAATCTTTATTATTCTGGCCGTGATCAGCGGAATAATTGAGGATGTAAAGAAAGGATTGAAGAAATGAATCGTGATAATAAACCTAACATGGATAAGGTAAAAATAGGTGGTATTGTCTATGAAATCGAAAAAATAACTGATTTACAGGGAAAAACAGGAGAATGGGGGCATATTGAGTACAAGACATGCAGGATTGTTCTAGACGACTCAGCTAGTCAACAAATCGAAGATCAGACACTTATTCACGAAATTACGCATGGTATTTTAGTTGAAGCTGGCTATATAAATCATGAAGAAGAGCAGGCAGACCGAATTGGGAAAATTCTTTATCAGGTTTTGGTTGATAATGACTTTTCATGGCTAAAAAACAGAAAGTAGGCGATCCAACATCTTGACTGGCAGGAATAGACTGCTATTTATATCACAATTCTAACCGTATCGAAATCGAGGCGGTTTTTATATTGTCCAAACTGTACCGATGACATTAAAAGCTGTACTGTTCCGTCGCCGGACGTAAAGCGAGATTATCGAGTGGCGACGTAATCGCTGGAGGACAATTATGTCAGAAGAAATCAATGCAACTGTATCTACTGAATCAACTGAGACTGTCGACACTCAAGAAAATGTTGATACAGTGCAAGAAGAAAAGCACGAACGAACTTTCACTCGTGCTGAAATCGGTAAGATGCTATCTGCCGAACGCTCTAAATGGGAGGCTGAGCAAGAAGCCAAGGAAAACGAAGCTAAGAAGCTTGCTAAGATGAACGCTGATGAGAAACAGAAATATCAGTTGGATCAGCGTGAGCAAGAACTAGCTGACCGTGAAAAGGCTATTGCTCGCAAGGAATTGACCGCAGAAGCTAAAGCGATGTTAAGTGAACGTGACTTACCTGTTGAGTTAGTGAATGTAGTTGATTTGACAAGCGCAGAGACGGTATCGCAGTCTGTCGCAGTATTGCAGAAATCATGGGAGCAAGCCGTACAAAAAGGCGTACAAGAAAAGCTAAAAGGCGGAGCTCCAATGAAGCAAGCACCAGTCGATAGTGACGGTATCACAAAAGAAGAATTTGCTCGTATGGGTTATCAGAGTCGAAATGAACTCTATCAAAAGAACCCAGAACTCTATAAGAAGTTGAAAGGTTAAAATAAATGACAACAGGACAAACTAAATTAGCCAATATGGTTAACCCTAGAAGCAATGGCGACATGGTTTCCGCTAAACTACCTAAATTGATTAAATTCACTCCACTTGCTTATGTGGAAACAGCACTCAAGGCCAACCAGGGAACACTCTAACAGTCCCAGCATGGGAGTACGCAGGAGATGCGACAGAGGTTGGAGAAGGTCAAGCTATTTCTCCAGACCAATTGACTACTAAAAAGACCACTATGACCATCAAAAAGCTGCTAAAGGTTATGAAGTTACTCGATGAGGCTCTTTTGTCAGGTCTTGGAGACCCACTAGGTCAAGCTACTCTACCAGCTTGGTTTCGGCTATCGCTAACAAAGATTGATAATGATTTGGTCGCAGTAGCTAAGACTGCAACACAGCACGTTGCAGAGGCTCCAACAACTCTAGCGACTATTGATAAAGCTCTTGAGATTTTTGAGGACGAAGAAGATGCGCGATATGTTGCTATCATCAATCCTAAAGATGCTATCAAGCTAAAAACTGACGTAGCAAAAGAATGGACTAAAGGTTCAGAGCTTGGCGCAGATATGGTTGTATCTGGAACGTTCGGTGAAGCAGGCGGTGTACAAATCGTGCGCTCTAAAAAAGTTGAAGCAGGTAAAGGCTTCCTTGTTAAAGTTTCTCCTAGCCAAACTCAGACAGACGATGCCAATAAATACGGTGCGTTTGTTATCATGCTAAAACGTGATGTGGCTATCGAAACAGACCGTGACATCCTTAAAAAGACAACGGTTATCACTGGTGATAAACACTATGGCGTTTACCTATACGACCCTACACGAGTTGTAAAATTCGGTGAGTAAGAGGTGACGATATGAGCTTATTGCTACGACGTCATTATATCCAAGAGGAGCAGGCTAACCAGTATTCTGATTTAGAGAATAAGACTCTAGAAGAGTTGAAAAATCTAGCTAAAGAAGCTGGCATAGCTGGCGCCTATAAGTTAACAAAAAGCCGAAATTGTAGAGGTATTGGAGGATTTAAAAGTGAAATTTAAAATCAAACAAGATTTCTATGATTGGAAATCAAATGTGAAACGACTGGCAGGGGAGGAACTTGAGATTACTGAGGAGCGCTATACTGAGCTGACTGACAATTTTGCCAGCAATGGTGTCGCTATCTCAGATGTTCTTGAGGAAATCCTCCCTGAACCTGAGTTCTTAGAAGAGGATTGATATGTCTATAGAGTTGCTGAAGGAAATGACAGGCGAAGAAGATAATCAGCTTCTCATGTTGCTCCAAACGAGGGCTACAAATCTTATCTTGTCAGAGACGAATCGTACATCTTTGACACCTGCTTTAAGTCTTTTGATACCTGAGGTTGCTATCGAGTCTCCACAATCGCTCAGGAGCGGAAGGAGAGCATTCTAGGACCGAGGGTGGCATAGCAGTAGTCTACGGAGAAAACGGCCTGTCTACGGGTCTTCTACAGCGTATACGCATGCACAGACTAGCAAGGGTGGCAGGCCATGTTTTTGAAGCAGAGTAGACTGAAACCTTATCCAATGCGACGGTTTGAAAAGACTGTCACGGAGGAAGGTGTTGCAAAAGAAGGGTATGCCAAGGAAGCTGAGACAGTCCGTCTTGAATTGTGGCCAGCTAGTAGTAAACTACAATCTGAGCTGTATGGTGAGCGTGTCAACGACATTTTGAACGCAAATGCCAACAAGTCAGCTACTATCAAAGTGAAAGATGGTGTGTGTATCGATAGCCAGACAGAAGTGACTCACAAGGTTATTTCTAAGAAGGTCTACACACATCATCAAGTTTTGGAGTTAGAGCGTGTCAGAGCTACTAGGGGCAGATAGACTTATAGCTAAGTTCAGAAAGTTGTCAGATGTTGCGCAACGAGATATTGTTTCAAAAGCAGTTCATCATGCAGCCAAAACCATTGTCCAAGCTGATGCTAAAAGACTTGCACCAGGGAACAATGGAGAACTTAGAAATAGTATCAAGACTAGGGTTAAAATGGACGGAGATAAGGTTATAGGAGAGGTCTACACAAATCTACACTATGCGCCATACGTAGAGTTTGGAACAGGGCCAAAAGGACAAGCTAGCCATTCTGGGTATATCGCCAGAGGTCAGCGTGTCTTACAGGTCTAGCCCGTGGTATGTGCATGAAGACCAAATCAATGTAGGACCTTACCACTTTCAAAAAATTGGGGAGTTTTACAAGATGTATGGTCAACCTGCCCAGCCTTATCTTTATCCAGCTTTGAGAGACAATCAAGAGCGTGTGTCTAAGAATATTTCGAATTATGTCCGTAGAAAGATAAGAGAACAAATATAATGATCAATATCAAGCCTGTTATTTATAAAGAATTGCAAAAGGTCGCAGATAATGTGACTGATACTTATCCTAGCGATTGGGAAACTTTCCCAGTCGTTATTTTTTTGGAAGAACAAAATAAGCCTGGAGATTGGTTTGACGACAAGGAACAAAAATCATCTATCCGCTACAAGGTGGATATCTTTGATGATACCAGCACTAGTGAGTTAGCTGTTAAAATCAATCAGATTTTTGAGTCTTTAGGTTTGCGAAGAACCGACTGCCAAGACGTGCCAGACCCGTCTCATTTGAGACATAAGGTCATGCGTTTTGAAGGTGTCGTTGACTTACACTCAGAGCTTGTTTTTCAATTTAGAATGGAGAATTAAACATGTTAGCAAATGGAATTACGCTATCTTATGGCGAAGCTAAAGGAACTTATACTAAACTTGTTGGATTGAAAGAAGTGCCAGAGTTTGGTATTGAACCTGAAAAAGTAGAGAACACTACTCTTGAAGATAAAGTAAAAATGTATGAGTTTGGTATCGGTGATGCAGGGGAATTGGAATACAAATTCTCTTACAAGAACGATAGCGCAACCGCACCTTATCGTGTATTACGTAAAGCGGCAGACAATAAGAAAAAACTCTTCTTTGAACAAGCTTACCCAGACGGTACTAAAGTTCGTTTTGAAGGTCAAGTATCTGTAAAACTTGGGGGAGGCGGTGTCAATGCCGTTATCGAGTTCACACTTAAGATTGCCTTGCAGTCAGATTTGGAATTTACAGATGGTTTAGGAGGTTAATTAAATGGCGTTAAAATACACAACTTGGAAAGTTACTGACGAAAAAGAGTTGAAGCTACGCTGACATCTCATCAGGCAGCGACAGTGGAAGAAAAATCGGCATGAACTTACTGAAGATTTTCATGCCTGAAGCCGGCGAAGAGTTCACTTTGCCACCTTTGAAAGTTATGTTGTTGTTAGTTCACGGAGCCTTGCAACAGTATGAACATGGGTATTCCTTTGAGGACGTCTATGATCTATACGATGAATATGTGGATAACGGTGGAGACCAAACAACCTTCATGACAGAGGTTTTAATGCCACTCTTTGAAGTATCGGGTTTTACTCCACGAGGAAGCAAGGACAAGAAAACTTCCAAGAACAAGAAAAATGACAGTAGTCGAGTAATCTTAACAGTAACGCAGATTATTGAGAGGCTTTACCCTATGTTTTTTTGGACATCGGGGGTAAGCCTCTTGATTTTTGGGATTTGACGGTGCTTGAAATCAGAGAAATGATTGAAAGCTACAACCGTGTCAAAAATCCAAGAGCGTAAAGAGAAGATTATTGACTCATACAGACTTTCGCAGATGATATCCAACCACGTTTCTTTATTGTTGTCTAAAGATGCCAAGGTCTTTGAGTTCTGGGAATATGCGCCTGAGTTATTTGTAGAAGAACAGCAAGCTGTAGAGCAGGAACGACAGAGACAAGCGCTTTTGTTGCATAAGGAACGAATGCGTGAATTTGCAGAAAGACATAATCGTAAAAGAAAGGAGGAAGTAAGTGGCAACTCTTGATGAATTGAAAGTCATGATTGACGCTGAGATAGCGCCTTTCAGGAAGAAGATGAAAGAAGTCGAGAATCAGGTCAAAGGAACATCTGACCAAGTGAAGAATGCCACTGCCAAAGTTCGTGAACAGTCGAACTCTATCGGTAGTGCGTTTGGAAAACTGGCTAAGTTCGCTGGTTTTGCAATCCTTGGTAAGAAATTGCTTGATGTTGGGATGTATTCAACGCAGACGGCTCTTGAAGTATCAGCGTCTATGAACCAAATCAAGCGACAGATGGGCGAGAGTTCGCAATCTTTCTTAAAATGGGTTAACGATAACGCTAACGCTATGAACATGGGTGTGGGTGAAGCTACTAACTACGGTGCAGTCTACTCAAACCTATTTTCTGGATTCATCAAAAGATACCAACAAGCTAAGCGCCTATACTGCTAAGATGTTGCAGACATCGGCAGTTGTTGCTGAAGGCTCAGGGCGTAGCGATTACAGACGTTATGGAGCGTATTCGCTCAGGTTTGCTAGGGAACACCGAAGCGATTGAGGACCCTAGGAATCAACGTTGAGTTGCTATGATTGAGTCTACGGAAGCCTTTTAAGAAGTTCGCAAACGGGCAAAGTTGGCAACAGTTGGACTATCAAACCCAGCAACAAATCCGTCTTATGGCTATTTTGGAACAGGCTACAGCTAAGTATGGAGACACCTTTATCAACTCAGTCAACGGTAGTATCAGCCTGTTTAAATCGCTGATGAAAGATAGTGCATTGAATCTTGGTAACGCTATGTTACCGATTATCAATGCCATTATGCCAGTCTTGAACTCTTTTGCTATGGTATTGAAGAACGTTACTGCTAAACTCGCTGAGTTTATCGCTTTGATGTTTAACAAGAAAGCTACGGTAAAAGACGGCGCTGCAGGAGCAATCAGCAACGTAGGAAACGCCATGAAAGACGCTGCAGGCGGAGCAGGAGACCTTGCTGACGCAGTAGATGACGCTGGAGATTCAGCAGGAGGACTTGCTGACGCAGTAGACGATGCTGGAGATTCAGCAGGAGGACTTGCTGATAATCTTGGAGACTCAGCCAAAAACGCTAAGAAGGCTGCTAAAGAATTGCTTGGTCTAATGGGATTTGATGAGATTAACATCTTACAAAAACCAAAAGACGACGACGCAGGCGGTTCTGGAGGCGGTGGCGGAGGCAAAGGCGGTAAAGGAAAGGGAGGCGGTGGCGGACCTTTCAAAGACATCTTGCCAGAAGTCGAGTTGACCGATATGGACAACAAATTCAAGAGCATTTTTGATGGTCTTGGAGATAAGTTAAAAGGGTTGTTTGACCTCTTCAAAAAAGGTTTTGATGCAGCGTTTAGACCAGAAGGTTTAGAACGTATCAAAGCTGCTTTAGAACGAATCAAGAAAACTCTTGAAGAAATCGCTACTGATCCAAGGGTTGTAAATGCCTTTAACCGCATGACCGAAAAATCGCTTATGCTTTGGGTCAAATAGTTGGTTCGTTAGCTACTATCGGAGTTGGTATTGGTGTACTTCTTACCGAAAGTATTGCAAACGGACTTGAGAGGCAGAAAGAACGTATTATCAGGGCGCTAGTCGCTTTGTTTGATAATGTTGGTAATATTGCAGAGGCAGTAGGAAATATCGCTCAGGCCTTTTCTAGCGCTTTCTACGATGTCATTACTTCAACTGGTGCGGTTCGTATCGGTAGCGCTATTGTGTCAACTCTATTAAGCTTGACATCTACCATTGTTGAGGTCGGTAGCAAAATTAGCAGGAAGTTTGTTTAAAGGATTTGAAAAAGTCGTTGTGACAAGCGCTCCTAAAATTTCATCGATGCTTCAAAGTCTTTTGGACATTGTAGCTCCGATATTTGAAACTATTGAGAGTGTTGTTGATAAGTTTGGCGACGGATTGAGTAGAGTCTACGATGAACATGTAGCCCCTGCTATTGACTCTATCGCTAATGCTTTTAATGGACTAATTGATATTATTCAAATACTTTGGGAAGGAAGTTGGAAGCCTTTTGCAGAGTTTTTGTCCAACACATTCGGTATAAGTATTGAAACCGTCGCTGATTTACTAGGCGGTATCATACTAGAGGCATTGAAGTTACTAGCTGATACAATCAAGCTAGTAGCCGATGGTTTTACTGCTTTTTCTGATTGGTGTAAAGAAAATAAAGAGATTATCTTCACAACCGCTAATGTGATTGGTACGCTTGCAACCGTGTGGCAAGGAATTAAGTTCTTGTCTTGGGCTGAACAAGCTGGAGGACTTGCAGGGGCATTCGAATCATTAAGTGGTAAGGTTTCCTTTATTGTTAGCGGAATTAAGAACCTTGGGCTGGCTTTGAAAGCTTTGACATTTGATAAATTGGTCAGCTTTGGAGAAACCATCTATTTGAATGCGTTGTATGCAAAAGACTTTGTGGTCAATTCAGGCAAATTGATTGTAGAGTTAGGAAAAACTGCTCTAGAACTTGGTAAATCAGCACTAGCGTGGGGTGTTCATGCGGCACAAATGGGGACTTGCAGCAGCAGCAGAAATCGCTCAATCAGTTGCAGCAGGAGTTGCAGCAGCTGCAACATGGGCACTCAATGGAGCTATTGCAGTCTTTGACTAGTCCGATAACCTTAGTTATTGCTGCTATTGCAGCCTTAATCGCTATCGGTGTCTTGCTCTACCAAAACTGGGACACTGTTGTTGAGTTCGCTAAAACTGCATGGCAAGGACTATGTGATTTTATCAGTGGTATTTGTCAAGCGATTGGAGAATTTTTCAGTGGTTCTATGGACGAAACTACAAAGAAATCTTTGAGCCAATAGGTCAATGGTTTAGCGAAAAATTCCAAGAAGGTTGGGACGCTATCGTTAATATCTTCAGTAATTTAGGTTCATGGTTCAGTGAGAGATGGGCAGATGTGACTAATGCGTTAGCAGAAGTAGGCTCTTGGTTAGGCGATAAATTTCAACAAGGTTGGGATGCAATTAGCAATACATTTCAGTAAGTCTAGGCTCATGGTTTGGTGATCGATGGAACTGATCTAAAGACGCCCTTTCCGAAGCAAACACTTGGCTAGGGAGAAATTCCAATCTGGTAGAGATAAAGTGAATTCAGCTTTTTGAAAAAGTTGGCTCATGGTTCGGTGATAGATGGAATGATATCAAAAATGGAGTAAAAGAAGCTGATACATGGTTTGGTGAGAAATTTGAGAGCGCAAAAAGAGAAAACTCAGAATCCTTTTTCCAAACAATTGGTTCATGGTTTAGTGAGCGTTGGAACGACATACAGAGCGCTTTGAAAAGAAATTCCTAAAATTGGTTTAAGAATTTGTTTAATGACGCAATGGAAAAACGCCAAAAGTATTGTTAAAAGTGGTATCGATGCATTAAGAGGGTTCTTTAATTTTTGATTGAGTTTACCGAGAATCAAACTTCCTCACTTTAATATATCAGGAAGCTTTAGCTTGAATCCTCCTAGAATTCCATCATTCTCTGTAGATTGGTATGCACGAGGTGGTGTATTCAACTCTCCTAGCATTATCGGGGTCGGAGAAGCTGGTCAAGAAGCGGTAATGCCTCTTGAACGGAATACAGGTTGGATTTCTACTTTGGCTCAGAAAGTAGCTGAAAGAATGCCTGTTAACAATGCCCCTGCGGGTTATTCATTGCCAGCTGGCGACATCGTTATCCAAATTGCAGGCCATGAGTTCGGACGGGTGGCCATCCAAGAAATAAACAAGGAACACGAACGAGCAGGTCAAACCTTGCTCAAGATTTAGGAGGTTAAATGGCACAATTGAGAATCAATGGGGTGGCTGTGAAGCCTCCCAAATCTTTTCAAGTCGGTATTCAAGATATCGATGGAGAGACAGGGCGTAATGCCAATGGTGACATGGTGCGTGACCGTATCACAACCAAGCGCAAATTAGACTGTGAATGGGGCATGCTGACTCAGGAAGAAATGAGCCAGCTTTTAAATGCCGTATCAGCTGTAATTTTTGAGGTGTCTTACCCTGACCCTGTTAAAGGTCAGACGACTGGGACTTTCTACGTCGGTGATAGGACAGCTCCAAGCTATACCTTTACCGAAAAGTTCAAACCTTGGTCAGGCGCTAAATTTAATCTGGTAGAGAGGTAAGAAGATGGATGCTTTAACCAGGCGACAATTTGACAGAGCCATGTTTGCTAAGGACAGGACGCTGGCTATCCGTGTTGGTGATTATGCTTCACGAGATATCAAAGAGGCTAGTTTTGAATATGGCTACATCAAGGGCGATACTTATAAAGCCCGGTGGAACATGTGCTGGTAGCGGTAAGATTACCTTTACCAGCATCATAACCACATTCAATAAGCTGGATATCCTACACCCTGAGATTGGACTACTGGTTGGGGATACCTACCAGTGGGTCAAGATGGGGGAATACTTCATCAACGATATTGAGATTGACCGAAACCGAAACACAACCACGCTGGAGCTCATGGACGGTATGTTCAAGCTCAATCGTGAGTATGTGACAAATTTGCATTTCCCAGCTGAAGTACGAGAGGTTATTCAGGAAATCTGCCTGAAAACTGGCATTGAGTTAGCGAATGACTATTTCGGAATCAGCGCTATGCGCTACCATGTCGAGCAAGTTCCTGAGGGCAAGAAACTTTCCTTTAGGGATATGTTAAGCTCCATGACTCAGATGATTGGGATGTCTTGCTTCTTCAATAGAGAAGGCAAGATGGAAATACGTGATTTAACTGAGTCAAATATCACGATTAACGCAGACAGCTATTTCTTGCATGGCTTGACCAAGAGTGAGATTGAGTATCAGATAGCTGGTATTACTTGTAAGACGGATAAGAAGCCTCTTACAGTTGGTATGAAGACAGGTCGGTCTTTGGAACTGGACAATGTCTTTATGACTCAGAGCGCTTTTAAATGACCTGTATTACAAATTGAAAAACCTAACTTACTATCCGTATAACCTCAACTACCAAGGACATTTTGTTACTTGAGGTTGGGCAGTGGGTAACCATTCAGACCAACAAGAAAGAAACCTTTAAAGTTCCTGTCTTAAGTCAGAGTTTTACTTTAAAGGTGGTCTGAGAGGTCGTATCAGCGCAGATAGTAAGGCTGGAAACGATACTCAGTATTCTTACGAGGGTACGATTACCAAGCAAATAAAGCAACAAGATGGCATTGAAGCGAAAATCCAAGCGCAGATTGAAGCAGCGGATAAAGATTTTGACCAAAAGGTCGACAAAATCAAAAAGATTTTAACGATCAAGTAGAACTTGCCAAGGTCAAAGCTGAAGAAGTCAAGCAAGAACCGTCTGACACTATCAATCAGCGCTTCGATAGTTTCGACAATGCTTCGATTCAGAAGCTAGACGAAAAGCTGAAGAGGCCCTGCGAAGTGCTGGCGCAAGTAGTTCTCTTGCTCAGGAAGCCAAGCGGATTGGGTTGGATTCTGTTGCTAAACTTGAAGAGTTCAAGAGGAAGGCTACGAACGCTCAGACGGCTTTTGTCGGGTGATTTAGATGGACTGAAACGGACCATCGAGAATGATATTCGACCGAAGCAAGTACAATCTGAAGCTGAGATTGCCAAGCAGTTGGAAGAACTTAGCCGAACTAAGAATGAACTGGCTGGTGTGAAGTCGCGCAAGCGACCTGTGAAAAGACGACGACTCGTAGACTGTCAGAATTGACTAATCTAGCCAATGGCAAGGCAAGCAAGTCAGAACTCACGCAGACAGCCGAGCAGCTGGCTAGTAAGATAGCGAGTGTGCAGGTTGGGGGCGGAATTATATCCGAGGAACAAGACGCATGGCTCTAGCCAGCGGATTGTGGACATCAGGTACCTTTAGACCATCAGGCGTTGGGACAGCAAAGACTATTGATGTATCAAACAGTCCAGCGACTGGATTTGATAAAGCAATACGATTGACCTCAAGTAACGCTAGAGACCAAATCGGCATCGCTCAGGATAGGTTTGAAATAATGCCAGGAACCTATACTATGTCTGTCTGGGTAAAAGGTTCAGTTGGGCAAAGAGTTAAGTTACAAACTCATTGGGAGCCTGACGATGCAACAGGTATAAGTCCATATTTTATCTTGAAAGATGATAAATGGACATATTTGACATTTTCAAGCGAGCGAAAAAAAGCTGGAACCGTATCAATTGGCTATGTATATCTCGTAAATGCTGATGTGGGAGAATACTTTAGATGTTCTTGCGCCCCAGTTGGAAAACGGGAGTTTAGCGACAAGTCCGAAAGAAGCTCCAGAAGATACAGATGGCCAAATCTCAGCCGTCGAATCAACCTTTAAGCAACGGGCAGATTCGCTCGAGGCTGGTGTGAGTCGTCTGACTGAAGGTCTCAGAACCAAAAGCGGATATCAGCTCACTCAATGTGACTGCTGAGAATATTAGGCAGTCCGTGAAGAGTCTTGAAACAAGCACGCAGAACAAGCTGGATCAGAAATTGAGTCAGGCTGAATTTGAAGTTCAAGCTGGCTCTATCCGTCAAGAAATCCTGAACGCAACCAAGGACAAGGCAGATAAGACTCTTGTCGTGGCTGAAGCTGGGAAATTGCGAGAAGAATTTTCAAAAAAATGAAGGTCGGTAGTCGCAACTATGCTGAAGACTACGACTTCTCAAGAGGGCTATGGGTTTACTCTCAAGGAGATAACAGTCCACAAGATTGGACTATCTCAAACAGCGAGTACAATGTTGAAAGGCACGACTAACACTTGGAAGCAGATGCAAATTCATTCTAAAGAAGGGAGTCGTTCTTCGTGGAAGAGTTCGACAGCTCTTCTTGATTTGGAGATTAGCGAGACTTACACCCTCTCATTCCAAGGGATTTGCTACTCTGGCTCTTCAAGTGTTTGGCTATCATTAAGGGCTAACCGTACAGTTTCCGGTAATCCTGAAATTATGTATGGCATTTTCAACCTCACGTCTAGCTGGCAGACTTATCAAGTCACTATTCCAGCACTGACCAAGCCCTGATAATTTTTGACTTCGGAGGATTATTCTGGGCTATGGCGAGATTGGTCATGTAGCCTTTCGCAAGGTTGAATTGACCAGAAGTTCGACTCGTATAGATGCAGGTCCTGCTCCAGAGGATGGTAAGACGGATCTAGTCGTAGCTAAGTCTGAATTTGAGAAAACTGCTGAAGGTCTGTCTGCTAAGATGACAGCAGTTGAGCGTTACGTCAATCAAGATGGCCAGCGACAAGAGAGCTTACAACGTTATGCTCGTGAGGAGTGCAAAACAAGCTGACTGCTGTCCGTGAATTAGTCACCAGAGATTATGTAGGCAAAGCAACCTATCAGGAAGACGTGCGAGGCATTGAGCGTAGGTTTGAAGCCATCACGAACCCACAAAATGGTTCGATTGCCACTCAGATTGCCAAATATAAAACAACAGTAGACGGACGATTCGCAGACATCACGTCAATGATTTCTGGCAAGGCTAATCAGACAGACTTCCAACGGGTCAAAAGAAACAAGCCAGCTCTATGAACGTATTCTTGGAAATTCTGAGAATGGGATCACTAACAATGTGGCTCGTATGGCTCTGACTAATCAGCTGTTTCAGGTTGAGGTGTCTAAGAATGAAGGTCTGAAAACCGTTCAAAGACAACTTGCTGGCTCATGGGCAGTTCAGAACATCAACAGTGCAGGTGATTTGATTTCAGGAATTAATCTTGGCGCCAATGGTCATAACCGATTTGACGGGAAATTGACCCACATAACTGGCGAGACCTTGATTGACAAAGCTGTTATCAAGTCGGCTATGGTTGATAAGCTGAAAACAGCCAATTTTGAAGCAGGTTCGGTCACAACTACGATATTAGACGCTGAAGCGGTCACAGCTGAGAAAGTGAGATTTGACGATGCATTTATTAGGAAAATGATTGCAAATGAAGCATTTATTGACCAACTAACTTCTAAACAAATTTTTACGACAAAAGTTGAGTCAGTCATTTCTAGCTCAACGTTCCTGGAAGCCTATCAAGGGAAAAATAGGTGGATTCACTCTTGGGCAATTTGACCAAGGAGGTGGACACTGGATTTCTGGAGCTAACGAATTTGCAGTTGGTATGGGTAATGGAGAAGGTCGAGGAACCAGAACTGCATTTTGGGCGAACTGGGGTGATAGCTGGAACACAATCGGAGATAGAGCTTGGTATGTGAATACTGATGGAAAAATGTACTGTAAGAATGATTCAATCTTCTATAGACAAGTCACATTTGATACTAATTGTTACATTGATTGTTACGGCACCCAGACGTTCTATAAATCGCCTATCTTTGTTCACGGAATCGAACTCGGTTCTGCGGATATTTATGGTGATGGCTCAAATCCAAGAGGTGGAAAAAATACGGTCGTCTGGTGGAACCAAGTTGGAAGCGGAAGCGTGAAATATTGGGGCGATAAATCTTCAGACAGACGTTTGAAAGAGAACATCACAGCCACAGCCGTAAAAGCCTTGGATAAAAATCAACAGGCTTAACATGGTCGCATTTGATTTCATTGAAAGCAAGAAGCATGAAGAAATTGGTTTGATTGCACAAGAGGCTGAAACTATTGTTCCAGAAGTTATCTCACGAGACCCTGAGAATCCAGATGGCTATCTGCACATCGACTATACCGCTTTCGTACCTTATTTAATCAAAGCCATCCAAGAATTAAATCAAAAAATCAACCTAATGGAGGAAAGATATGGATCAATCATTTGACCAATTAGTAACAGGAGCACTGGCTAAGCGCTTATCTGATGCAGAATTGCGTTGCGCACAATTAGAGGCACTCTATACGCTGACTGCTAAGGAAATTGCAAGAAACTAACGATGTGTTGGCTTATGACTCAGCACTTAAAGAACTATTTGAAGAAACTAAAGCGAAAATGAAAGGAACTAACTAATGAATTACGAAGTAGCAATTAAACCATATCTTAAAGGTGCAGAAAACACAACAGTTGTCGCAATCAAGATGGAAAACAACGGACGCTATTCTTACGAACAAGTAGAACTTCACGGCGACCATACACAGGATAATGAAGCAACCTTGGTTCAAGCAGTGCTGGACCATATCCGCACTGAGCTTGACCCTAACAAGCGCCATCGTGCAAGCACAAGCGAAATTGCAAGAAGCTGAACAGAAATTGTTTCAAACTGAAGCGAAACAGACGGCTACAGACCGAAGTTAAGCATAACAAAGCCGAAACAGACCGCTATGGAAAAATCATCCATGCGGTCGTTTTAAATGCTGTAGCAGGCAAGACAATAGCCTATGGAACCAACTATAAAGAATTGGTCGAACTCATTCCACTTGCTGAAATTGGCAAACACTACATGGCACATGACTTGATTACAATTGAAGACCCAGCTCACGTTGAGGTAGACGGAGAAGGCAAGCGTATTTTTGGTTCAGTTGAATAGGGAATTTACCTATAATGGTGAACCTGTCAGCGACTTTTGCCCGAAACGGTCGTCTTGAAATGGATGGAACAGGCGCAGCATGGAAGTATGAACCTAAAGAATAGTAGAGGTGTTGTATGGACATCTTACAAAAACTAGAACATTTATTCACGAATGTTATCTCGGTACTATCCCCAATCATCATCGCATGGTTGGGGTATAAGCTACCTAAGAAATCCAAAGAACAGACAGAGCAGATTATCTCTGAGGTTTCAGACGTTAAGAAGCAAATCGAAGATGTCCAAATCACTACTGCCAAAAGTAATGTCAAAATTAGCGAAATTCAAGAAAAGCAGATATTGCACGATGAAGCACATCAAGTCATCATGCGTATGCGTCTCGATAGAGATATTCGCAGGGCCATTCGCAGAGGTTTCACAACCAAGGACGAGTGTTCGATAGTCGATAGTATGTACTCAAGCTACAAGGCTTTGGGTGGTAATGGCTTTATCGATAGGCTCTACGACAATTTTGGTAAGTTGCCATTCAAGGATGATGGCATCTTTGCTAACGACAAAGGAGGATAAGATGGTCTATATTACGACTAATCTAGCTCAATTTGAAGGTGGCTATCTTATTAAACAAGGGGACATCTCTTCCACATTTGGATTTGAATTACTGGACGAGAATTGCCAAGTGATAACCTCGCTCAATGGACAGGAAGCACTTGTCACATTGACTTTGGGTAATTCGCAATGGTCAAGAACGGTCACAGTAGAGAATCAAAGTGTTGTATTTAGTATCACGGATATCTTACCAATTGGTGAGTATCGGTTGGAAATAAGCGTAGGCGGATATATATTCCCGAGTGACAAAACGACACATATCAAGATAGTAGCTTCAGACAAAGAATTGGTCACAGAAGAAATCCACTCTCAAAGGAACTGGATATCGCAGAAGAAGTTAAGAAGCAACTTGCAGGAAGAACTGTAGGTGGTGATAGCACAGTAAGTCAGGAATTTCCAGACTTGCTCTTTTATTATAATTTAGGGAAGGTGTAACAAATGGACACAACAAAATTAACGGCATTCGCACAAGCAGTTGGTGTTGACATTAAGGAGCTAAAGCAATTACTTAATGGCAAGGTTGACAATGCGACAGTCACACAACTGATTGAACAGGCTAAAACAGCTGTCAAAAATGACATTTTTAGAGAGGCGTTCCTGAAAATCTTGACACGTTAAAAGAAATCGCTGAAAAGATTGCCAGCATGAGGGGGATACTGAAGGTGCAGTAGTTCAAAAATTGGCCGATCTCGGCCATCGTATTGACGAGTTTGCCAACCTTGACCTGGTCGCAACCTATAACGCAGCGAAAGCGTGATTGCTATGAGCAATTTAGAGGAATGCTCAGGCCGTTGGCCGTGATGTGAAGGTGCTGAATCAAAAGCCTGAACCAAGGCTAACCTTGACAGGAAATACCCTTGGAATTGTCGGGGTAATAATGTCACTCTACCACTACCAGACAATGTAGGGCAGGAAATCCGTGGCACAGGCTCACCAGAAGGCCGTATCACTGCTGAAATCGGTACGACCTATGTAGATGTCAATGTCACGAATGGCGCTATGAAATGGATAAAAGAGAGTGGAAATGGTAACACAGGCTGGAAGGTGTTGATAGGGGATACTGGTTGGAGAACGCTTAATTCAGTTTCAAAATTAGGAAATTCGTTCGTGAAAATCAGACGTAGTTAACAATCTGGTCCTATATCAATTCGGAGGGCTTCGATGGGGTTGGTTCGGAGTACTTAGACGTGGTGGCCAAGGCTATGTTCTTCAGGAATCAGACAGAGAAAGAAATTGCCTTATCATTCCTAGACATAACATACCTTTAGGATTTAGAACACTATCATCCTTAATTGGTAATATATATAACGATAACGGAATTATTTATGGGACATGGTATTTAGGGGAAATGGTGACCAAAAATCATTTAAGGTTTCAGTTCTAAATCCTGTACCCTACTGGACCGCGACATTGGCGACATCCGTGTAAGTGCTATTTTCTACATAACAGACGAACAGTGGCCAACAACATTGCTATAATAGAAAGGAAACAATATGATTAACTGGAAATTGAGATTTAAAAATAAGTGACACTCATTGCTCTTATCGGAGCAATCTTTTAATGCTTCAACACTCTGGCTTGGATATTCCAAAAATATCCAAGATGAGTGTGAACACATTCTGTCTCATGTCCTTGTTTTGATGGGTGGTAAATGACCCAACCACAACAGGTCTGACTGATAGCAAGCAAGCACTTGAGCATGAAAAACCAAAAAGGAGACGATGCAAAATGTCTAAAAACAGGAAATGATTCAATTTTTCATTGACAAGGCCAACGCAGGCGATGGAGTTGATAATGATGGAATGTACGAGCTTAAGCGAATGGGCCTGTAACCTCGAGAATTGCTGGAACCTCCTTAGAGCTATGAGGCTGCAACGTAACTGGTAACAGTAAGCGTGAATGCTTAAAAACTTCATAGATTGGAAAAATCAGCAGCCGAGCCTCTATGGTAACAGTAGAGGAAGGTTCAACGACTAAGTGCTTGCAATCGCAAGACAGCACGAGGTATTTGTGGTATAATATAGTTAGACGAGGCGAAAGTGTTTAACTAATGCAGACGAAAGAGCATAAAAGATGTTGGAAAAACATTTAATCATCTAAAAGTATTGGAAATATCAGGTAAAAATAAATACAATAAATTACTTGCTCTGTGTCAATGTAATTTGTGGAACAAAAAGCGATGGTGCTTACTGAGGTAAGAAACGGATATTCAAAATCGTGTGGTTGTTTGTCGCGCAAAGTATTGGCTTCCAATCGTAAAAACATGGAATGTCTGGTACAAAAAGTTCACCGAGCATGGAAAGGTATGAAACAGAGGTGTAATAATCCATCATATGATCATTACGAAAGATAGGTGGTCGGGGAATCACATATTCTAAAGAATGGGAAGAGTTTGAAAAAGTTTTACGAAGATATGGGAGAACCACCTAGTGAAAAATATCAATTAGATAGAATCAACAATGACGGTAATTATTGTAAAGAAAATTGCAGATGGGTTTTAGCTAAAGACAATTGTAAATAATAGGACACAATATAAAAACAAAACAGGTTTTTACAGGAGTTGTTGAAAATACCAGTAAAAAGGAGATACTCTTCATATTTCAACGGAATAGAAAACACGTCTATGTAGGTACCTTTGACTCACCAGAAGAGGCATATAAGGCTAGAATTGAAGCTATAAAAAATATAATCTCGGAAAACAATGCTAATCTAAAATTTATTGAATTAGATGATTACCACAAATAAAGATATAGTCTCATCTCATATGAAAGTATGAGCTCGTTATAGAGGGAATACGTTATACATTCTTAGTTTGAAATAACCAAGAGGAGAGTCGTATTTAAAGAAAATGCAATGTGCGGATGTTCCGTGCTACGCTTTTTAAAAATTGGTACGGTGTGACCCTTTGGGGTAACGCTTATGAGCTTGTTTGAATCAGCACGTTCTCGCCTGAAAGTCGTGTCATGATGCTGACTATCCAAAGGCTGGTTGGTTCTTCGTGAAAAGCTATGTGGCTGGTGACGGTGTCAACTACGGGCATACAGGACTTGTCTATGAGGACTCAGATGGATATACTATCAAGACGATTGAGCAGAATATCGATGGCAACTCGGGACTACCTCGAAGTAGGTGGCCCTTTGTCGCTACAATGAGAGGGTCTGTCGATGAAATCGTTGGGTATATCGTACCCGCCTGAAGAAGTCGAAACTGGCTGGCAACAAAACCAGTACGGTTGGTGGTGGGTTCGAGAAGACGGCTCTTATCCAGCTGACAAATGGGAGAAGATCAATGATGTTTGGTACTATTTCGACGACAAAGGCTTTATGAAGCGTAGTACCTGGTTGAATTATAAAGATACTTGGTATTGGTTCACGGATTCAGGCTCTATGGCCACTGGCTGGGCTCGTATCAATAATGCTTGGTATTACTTCGATGAAGAAGGCAAGATGGTTACTGGTTGGATTAAGCATAAGCAGACCTGGTACTATCTAGACAGCAAGGATGGCAACATGGTATCTAATGCTTTCAACTCAGCAGACGGAACAATGGCAGACAAGCCAGAATTCACAGTAGAGCCAAACGGCTTGATTACTAGCGCAGTTAAATAAAAACGAAGATTCAAATTAATTATATGACAGGAGAAACCGCAGGCTCAGGCTTGCGGTTTTGTTAAAAAGAGGAGAAATATTGACTTTTTTAAAGAAAGATGTCATAATCAAGTTAATTCATATTATGGAGCGAGTAGAGGAATTTGGTATGTTAAAAATACAAAAACAACCTCAATACTTAAGTCTACTTGGTATGACAGCAATTGTATTGCCTGTTTTAGCTTTTAACCAGAGCATTTCAAAAAGTAAAGCTGATACAGTCCCAGACTGGAAGAAAGTCAAAGTGATTACAAGAAATCAACGCTGGCATTCAGAAAGAGGTAATGAAATTTGGATACTGAGAATAAAGAATTGATTGAAGTCATAATATTGTTGATGAAGTCGAGCGCTACCACATGAACAGCGTCAAGTAGTTCTGCGGGAAGTTGAAATCTATCAGGTGATCTACCTCACCCAGATATTCTTAAAAGGGTATCAAGAGCTATATCCGGACGCTGCTCAAAAGATTGTGATACGTGTACAGAGAGACCAACATCGTGAGAGCTATGAAAGACAAATACTATCAGAAATATTACTCTCATAAATTGGGACAGCTATTTGGCTTTTTAATTGCTCTTGTTGTTATTATTGGTGGAATTTATTTAATAGCGACAGATAAACAAATTGTAGGTAGTGTTTTAATCTCGGAACTACTGCACTAGGGCCATAGGTTTGTTTACAGGGAATAATCAAAATAAAACAAAGACAAAGACAAAGAATAGTTCTTTAACCGCAGGCTCAGGCTTGCGGTTTTATTTTGTAATAATACAGTGACGAAATCACTGTTTTAATTCTGGGCGTATGCGGTCATGCGCTGATAGCGTGTTTTGAACGCATATTCATAATATCGATACACTGTTTTTATACTTGTCACGGCCTGAATAGACATGCCACAGTTTTTGCTGATAGCATGGGCTGTGGCGTTGTTCAAAAGCCAGCGGATAGCTTCTATATCTCACTGACATATATTACCTCGTAAAATACCAAAATCGCAAATAGAAGTAGAATAAACCAATAATGAATTCAACTTTTTCACGCTTTGTGGTTTTTCTAATTTTAAGATTTACTTTCATTGTTTTTCCTGTTATAATTTAAGTACACACTGAAGGGTGGATAGTGATTTCTCACTATCCAATTTCTATGCCATTCAAAGCTGATTATAAATAAGTTTATCTTGACTACTGAGCTTATTTGTTTTACTTTGAGTGGCTTTTGAACTTAAACATTTCATGTTCCTTTCTACTAGTTTCCTTGTCTAAGGTTTCCTCCTTAACCTTATGTATCTATTATACAACCAAAGTTGTACAAAGTCAAGAGTTTTGATGGAGTTTTTATTTTATTTTTTAAAAAGACCGTGAGCAATCACAGTTTTCTATTTGTAAACTATTGAACTTTAAGTTGGAACCTTCTCAACTATGCGGGCAAAAGTGAATACGATGATGAATACGATTTAAAAATGATAGCAATTAACGAAAAATGATTTTGAAAAAGAAAAATAAGTAAAAACTCAACTATCGATAACCAATGATAACTATTTGTAAACGTTTTTCCTTTATGGTATAATAAGCATTGTATTTATTGTATATAAATCTGGAGAAAAATCAAAGATATTTTTGAAGGATGATACTATAAGAACAAGGGAGGATATATGACCTTAGAATGGGAAGAATTTTTAGATCCTTACATTCAAGCTGTTGGTGAGTTAAAAATTAAACTTCGTGGTATTCGTAAGCAATATCGTAAGCAAAACAAGCATTCTCCGATTGAGTTTGTGACTGGTCGAGTCAAGCCGATTGAGAGCATCAGGGAAAAAATGGCTCGGCGTGGCATTACTTATGCGACCTTAGAGCACGATTTGCAAGATATTGCTGGTTTGCGTGTGATGGTTCAGTTTGTAGATGACGTTAAGGAAGTAGTGGAGATTTTGCGCAAACGTCAGGATATGCGAATCATACAGGAGCGAGATTATATTACTCATCGAAAAGCATCAGGCTATCGTTCCTATCATGTGGTAGTAGAATATACGGTTGATACCATCAATGGAGCCAAGACCATTTTGGCGGAAATTCAGATTCGTACTTTGGCTATGAATTTCTGGGCAACGATTGAACATTCTCTCAACTACAGGCACCAAGGGATTTCTAGAAGAGATTGAGCAAGATTGGAAATCACAGCTAAGATTGCCCATCAGTTGGATGAAGAAATGGGTAAAATTCGAGATGATATCCAAGAAGCCCAGGCTCTTTTTGATCCTTTGAGTAGAAAATTAAATGACGGTGTAGGAAACAGTGACGATACAGATGAAGAATACAGGTAAACGAATTGACCTGATAGCAAATAGAAAACCGCAGAGTCAACGGGTTTTGTATGAATTGAGTGATCGTTTGAAGAGAAATCAAGTTTATACTCAATGATACCAATCCAGATATCGTTATTTCCATTGGTGGGATGGCATGCTCTTGTCGGCCTTTCATAAGTACGAAAATCAGCTTGACAAGGTACGTTTCATTGGTGTTCACACTGGACATTTGGGATTCTATACTGACTACCGTGATTTTGAGTTGGACAAACTAGTAACTAATTTGCAGCTAGATACTGGAGCAAGAGTCTCACCCTGTTCTGAATGTGAATGTTTTCTTGAAAATGGTGAAGTGAAGATTTTTAGAGCACTAAATGAAGCCAGTATCCGCAGGTCTGATCGAACCATGGTGGCGGATGTTGTGATTAACGGTGTCCACTTTGAACGTTTTCGTGGAGATGGGCTAACGGTTTCGACACCGACTGGTAGTACAGCCTATAACAAGTCGCTTGGAGGAGCTGTTTTACACCCTACCATTGAAGCTCTTTCAGCTGACAGAAATTGCCAGCCTTAATAATCGTGTTTATCGAACGCTTGGCTCTTCCATTATTGTTCTAAGAAGGATAAGATTGAACTCATCCCAACGAGAAACGATTACCATACTATTTCGGTTGACAATAGCGTTTATTCTTTCCGAAATATTGAGCGAATCGAGTATCAAATCGACCATCATAAGATTCATTTTGTCGCCTCACCTAGCCATACCAGTTTCTGGAACCGTGTTAAGGATGCTTTTATCGGTGAGGTGGACGAATGAGGTTTGAATTTATCGCAGATGAACATGTCAAGCTGTTAAGACCTTCTCAAAAAGCACGAGGTTTCTAGGGGCTTCAGCCAAGATTAAGTTTAGAGGATGGAGCTATTCTGGTCAATGACCAACCCTCAAAATGCAACGTATCTATTGGATATTGGAGACCGAGTTATCATCGATATTCCTCGCTGAGGAAGGCTTTGAAACCTAGAAGCTATCGAGCGGTCATTGGATATTCTCTATGAGGATGACCATTTTCTTGTCTTGAATAAACCCTATGGAGTGGCTTCTATTCCAAGTGTTAATCACTCCAATACCATTGCCAATTTTATCAAGGGTTACTATGTCAAGCAAAAATTATGAAAATCAGCAGGTTCACATTGTAACTAGGCTTGATAGAGATACTTCGGGCTTGATGCTTTTTGCTAAGCACGGCTATGCCCATGCACGATTAGACAAGCAGTTGCAGAAGAAATCTATCGAGAAACGCTACTTTGCTTTGGTTAAAGGTGATGGACACTTGGAGCAAGAGGGAGAAATTATTGCTCCAATTGGCGTGATGAAGACCCATTATCACCAGGAGAGTAGCTAAAGGCGGAAAGTATGCCCATACTTTCTACAAGATTGTAGTCTATGGAAATATTCATTTGGTTGATATTCACCTGCATACTGGTCGAACCCACCAAACCGAGTCCATTTTTCTCATATTGGTTTTTCTTTGTTGGGAGATGATTTGTACGGTAGTCTGACGACGGCATCCAACGTCAGCCCTGCACTGCCATTACTCTATCTTTTATCATCCATTTTTAGAGCAAGACTTGCAGTTAGAAAGTCCCTTGCCGGATGATTTAGTAACCTTATTACTCAGTTAACAACTAATACTCTATAAAAATATTAGAGTATAATTTATTATTTTAAAGGAGAAAACCATGGAAGTTTTTGAAAGTCTAAGATCCAACCTAGTTGGTAAAAATGTCCGCATTGTTCTACCTGAAGGAAAAGAACTCGTATTCTGCAAGCCACGAAACGCTTGGTAAAGAAACAGATGTTATTCGCAGTCTTGCTTGGTAAACCAGAAAAATTAAAAATTTACCTTGAAATCGAAGGAATCTCATGAGGTTATGAAGTCATCGACCCCGACTACTACGCCAAGTTTGACGAAATGGTTATTGCGCTTCGTTGAACGTCGAAATGGTAAGATATCAGAAGAAGAAGCTACTAGACCTTACGTGAAGACGTTAACTACTTTTGGTGTAATGTTAGTATATATGGGCTTGGTTGACGGCATGGTTTTCAGGTGCACTTCACTCAACTGCTGCAACAGTTCGTCCCAGCCCTTCAAATCATAAAAACTCGTCCTAATGTTACTCGTACTTCAGGTGCCTTTTTGATGACTCGTGGTTCAGAACGTTATCTTTTTCGGAGACTGTGCCATCAATAATAATCTTGATTCAGATGCCTTGGCTGAAATTGCACTAACTCAGCAATCATCGCGAAAATGTTTGGTATAGAACCAAAAATTGCTATGTTGAGCTATTCAAGTAAAGGTTCTGGTTTTGGTGAGAACGTTGATAAGGTAGTAGCAGCTAGCACAACGTGCGCACGAACTACGCCCAGACCGTTTGAAATAGATGGGAATTGCACTTTGACGCCGCCTTCCACCCTGAAACAGCAGCTTTAAAAAGCTCCAGGAAGTAAAGTGGCTGGACAAGCAACAGTATTCATCTTCCCAAGTATCGAAGCCGGAAATATCGGTTACAAGATTGCAGAACGTCTTGGTGGTTTCTCTGCTGTAGGACCTGTTTTACAAGGTTTGAATAAGCCAGTTAATGACCTTTCACGTGGATGTACAGAAGATGTTACAATTTAACTCCTATCACAGCAGCTCAAGCAGTTCATCAATAAGATTTAGTCCTCTTTCCTTGGGAAGAGGCTTTTTTATAACTAGGAAAAGGACAGTTAGAGTCTTCGTGTTATACTAGAAATAGTAGATTTGAAAGAATACGGTATCGTCATGTGGGCTAGAGGAGAAGATTGTTTCTTTTCGTGAGAAACTTCTTTTCCTGGTATGATGAAACAAAAAGAGATTTACTGTGGCGTAGAAGTAAAAATCCTTATCATATATGGGTGTCTGAAATTATGCTCCAGCAGACCAGAGTTGATACAGTTATCCCTTACTATGAACGATTCTTGGACTGGTTTCCAACAGTGGAAAGTTTTGGCGAATGCGCCTGAAGAGCGTTTGTTGAAGGCTTGGGAAGCGTTTAGGCTATTATTCTCGAGTACGCAATAGCGCAGGCTGCAGCTTCAGCAGATTATGACTGACTTTGGTGGTCAATTTCCAAATACCATGAAGGAATTTCCAGTTTGAGAAAGGGATTGGTCTCACACTGCGGGACGCATTTGTATTGCTTTTAACTTGCCTGAGCCTGCTGTAGACGGCAATGTCATGCGAGTTTTGGCTCGTCTGTTTGAAGTCAATCACGATATTGGCATTCCAAGTACCGTAAAATTTTTCAGGTAATGATGGAAATCTTGATTGATCCAGAACGGCCAGGTGATTTTTAATCAAGCCTTGATGGACTTGGGTTCAGATATTGAGGCGCCTGTAAATCCCAGACCAGAAGAGAGTCCAGTGAAGGACTTTAGTCAGCATATCAGAATGGAAGTACGGACCGTTATCCAATCAAGGCTCCCAAGAAAAAGCCTGTCCCTATTTATCTTAAAGCTTTTAGTGGTAAAAATAGTCAGGGACAATTTCTTCTTGAAAATGAGAGTGAAAAGTTGTTGGCAGGCTTTTTGGCATTTTCCTTTGATAGAAGTAGATGAGTTTCCGCAAGAAGAGCAGTTTGACCTCTTTTCATCAGGTTGTAGAAGAAAGGTGTGAACTTTGTTCCCACCCCAGAAGAGAGTTTTCCGCAGGACTATGCGACCTAGAAGTTGAAATGGTTTGATGGTTGTTTTGATACAGTCAAGCATGTCTTAGCCATCGTAAATGGCATGTCAAAGATTGTAGCAGGTCAGGTAACCGACTTCACGATTTTTCAGATAGGGAAGTTCGCTGGCTTTCACCAGAAGAGTTTAAGAATTACCCTATTTGCCAAACCCCAACAAAAATCTGGCAGGCTTATGCACAAAGCCAACCTAGACAGTAGCAAAGACTCAGCTATTGTGTCTTCTTGTTATGATATAATAGTAGAGAAAAAGGTGAACAAATGAAAAATATTACATTGTAGATGATGAAAAACCAATCTCGATATTATCAAGTTTAATATGACCAAGGAAGGTTACGAGGTTGTAAACTGCTTTTAATGGTCGTGAAAGCGCCAGAGCAATTTCGCAGCAGAGCAACCAGATATTATTATTCTGGACTTGATGCTTCCCGAAATCGATGGCTTAGAAGTTGCTAAGACTATCTGCAAGACCAGTGGTGTGCCTATTATCATGCTGGCCAAAGATAGCGAATTTGATAAGGTTATCGGTTTGGAGCTTGTGCTGGATGACTATGTGACAAAACCCTTCTCAAATCGTAGATTGCACGCGTCAGAAAGCTCTTTCTGTCGCACGGACTTGCTTCTGTAGATAATCAAGAGTCAGATGAAAAGAAAACCCAACCCTTGCAAATTGGGGACTTGAGATTGTACCAGATGCTATATAGCTAAAAATACGGTGAAGAACTAGACTTGACCCACCGTGAATTTGAGCTCTGTACCACTTGGCGTCTCCTATCGGTCAAGGATTACGCGGAACACTTGCTTGAAACGGTTTGGGGGTATGATTATTTCGGAGATGTTCGGACTGTTGACGCAACTATCAGACGTTTGCGTGGAGAAGATTAGAGATACACCAAGTCGTCCTGAGTATATCCTCAACACGTCGCGGTGTTGGTTATTATATGAGAAATAATGATTAAACTAATTAAAGATACAGTTTTAACCAGTGATTTTATCTTTATCCTCATTTTACTTGGCTTTATTTTTAGTAGGTGACCTTGCTTTTTACTAGAAAATCGTCGGGATAATATTCGGTTTAGCAAAATCAATCAAAAAGGTAAAGACTTGATTGCAGAGATTATTCTAGTATTGATATGCAGGAGTCTGAAATCACTAATATTACCAATAATCTCAATGATTTATCAGAAGTAATTCGCTTGACCCAAGAAAATCTGGAACAAGAGAGTAAACGATTGCACAGTATCCTCTCATACATGACAGACGGAGTCCTTGCGACCAATCGTCGTGGTAAGATTACCACGATTAATGACATGGCTAGAAACAGCTAGGTGTTCAGAAGGAAGAGGTTCTCAATAAAAGTATTCTAGAATTACTTAAGATTGAAGATGAGTATGAACTTCGTGACTTTGATTGACCTAAGTTCCTGAGCTTATAATTGATTCTCAGGATGCTAATGGCGGGAATATCTGAGCCTCCGTGTACGCTGCCTGGTGCGTCGTGAGTCTGGCTTTACTTTCTGGTCTAGTGCTGTTTTACACGATGCGACAGAGCAGAGAAGGAAGAACGAACGGAGACTCTTTGTTTCCAACGTTAGCCAGTGAGTTGAGGACGCCTCTGACTCAGTGTAAACCTATCTTGAAAGCTCTTGGATGAGGGTGCCTTGTCAGAACCTGTCGCGCCAGACTTTCATCAAGGTGTCTCTAGACGAGACAACCGCATGATGAGGATGTGACAGCATCCTCCATCTTTCACGGATTGATAATGCACCAGTCACCTAGATGTGGAATTGATTAATTTCACTGCTTTTTACAACCTTTATTCTCAACCGTTTTGATCAGATAAGAGGCAGGATGAAGAGAAGAAATATGAACTGGTGAGAGAGTATCCAATCACCTCAGTCTGATAGAGATAGATACAGATAAGATGACACAGGTGATTGATAATATTCTCAACAATGCCATCAAATATTCTCCAGATGGTGGAGAAATCACAGTGACCATGAAGACAACTGATGATCAGATGATTTTATCCATTTCAGACCAAGGATTGGGTATTCTCAGCAGGATTTACCACGTATCTTTGACCGTTTTATCTGTGGATCGTGCTAAAGCTAGTGCCAAGGAGGTACTGGTTTAGGACTATGTATTGCTCAAAGAGATTATCAAAACAACATGATGGCTTTATTTGGGCCAAGAGTGAATACGGTAAGGGTTCAACTTTACCATTGTACTCCCTTATGATAAGTGATGGTAAAAGAAGAAGTATGAGGACAGTAGAAGACTAGAATGAGTGAAACAGGCTTTTAAATACAGTATTTTAGCGTCGGGTTCCAGTGGAAATTCTTTTATCTGGAAACACCAAAAAGAAGTTTTTAGTAGATGCTGGTTGTCTGGCAAGAAAATCACCAGCCCACTTGTTGAAATTAATCGCAAGTCAGAAGACTTGGATGCCATCCTGATTACGCATGAGCATTCAGCCGCATATCCACGTGTGGGTGTTTTTCGGCTCGCAAGTATGGTATGGATCTTTATGCCAATGAAAAGACCTGGCAGGCTATGGTGAAAAGTAGCAAGTATCTTGGCAAGGTAGATTCTTCACAAAAGCATATCTTGAAATGGGCAAAACCAAAAACCTTTGGAGATATCGAGATCGAGAGTTTTGGTGTGAGCCACGATGCAGTCGCACTCCAGTTCTATCGCTTTATGAAGGATGACAAGAGTTTTCGTCATACGACTGATACAGGTGATGTTAGTGACCGCATGGCAGGAATTGTCGAGTAAATGCAGATGGCTATCTTATCGAGTCCAAATCCATGATGTAGAGATTTTTGCGAGCAGGTTCTACGCCTGGCGACTCAAAACAACGAACTCTATTCGATCTCGGCCACCTTTCTAACGAAGATGGTGCCAGCTATGATTCGGACGCTAGGAAAATCGCACTAAGAAGATTTACACTGGCATTTATCTAAGGAGAATAATATCGATGAGCCAGCTCACATGACCATCGGTCAACCAGCTAGCACAAGCTGATCTGGGGTTGGAGTGAGACTTTAAAGGTTTGCGATACCTCACCGATACGGCAACACTCATTGACAGACATATAAAAAGAAGGCGAGCGCTTCTTTTATATCTTTTACAATCCTGCAAATTCTTTTGATTTCTTGTAGCTGACATTGAAGAGTCGTGCAACGGACATTGATTTTGTCCATCTGCAGTGTGAACAAAACCTGGTACAGTTGGGATTCCATAGCATGAGCGGAATGCAACTCATTGAGTTAGGCTTGGTCTCTTCACTACTATGAAGTAGATGTGAGCTTTGGTTTCAGCTACGACACCAGCCAATGTACCTGCAAATTTACGGCAGTAAGGGCAAGTTTTGCGACCGATAAAGAAGGTTGCAGTTTCTTTTTTATCAAGAGCTTCTTGCGCACGCGCAACTGTAGTGACTTCAAGGTCTTTGATATTATCTAAAAATTGTTCCATGAGATTACCTCGCTTTCATTGATAAGTCTAGTAGCCATAAAAGTTTCTAAATTGCTTAGATTTGATACGAAAAAAGATGATTGGTTTGTCTCATCTTTTATAGGATTTTGACTCTTTTAAAAGCATTGATTTCTGCTTCGATGTTAATCTTAGCTTGTGATTCTTCGTTTGTTTCTACAATCCGCAATGTAGAACTTGATTTTTGGTTCTGTACCTGAAGGGCGAACGGCAATCCATGAACCGTCAGCAAGTGTGTATTTCAACACATCACTTGGAGGAGTTGTCAAGTTTGTAACAGTACCATCTGCAGCAGTAGCTGTTTGGGCTTTGAAGTCTTCTACGACCGTGATAGTACTGTTGTGTTCCATTCTTTTGAGCATTGTTGCGGAATTTAGCCAATTGCTTTGATTTGTTCTGCACCATCGACACCAGAAAGCGGTAACAGAGATAGTCTTTTCTGCGTAGTAGCCGTACTCTTTGTAGATTTCTTCGATACCGTCAGTAAGCGTCAAACCACGTGAACGATAGTAGCAGCAAGTTCAGCAACGACTAGAACGGCTTGGATTGCATCTTTACCACGCATAGAATGGTTTAACTCAAGTAACCGAAGTTTCTTCAAATCCCACTATAAGTGTGGTTGTGTTTTTCTCGAATTCTCTGGATTTTTCAGCGATGAATCGGAAACCAGTCAAGACGTTGAACATGGTTGCTGTAGCTTTCAGCAATCTTTCGTTACCAAGTCAGTTGATACGATAGATTTGCAGAGCGCCGCATTTTCTGGAAGAGTTCCAGCGTTTTTGTGGGCTCGCAAGATGTATTTTGCCATGAGTAGACTGATGGTTACCTGAAAGGTTGAGGTAGCTACCATCTTTTGAAGAACTCAATATTTAAACACGGTCAGCGTCTGGCCAGTTGCAACAAGAACATCTGCACCAACTTGACGACCAAGTTCTTCAGCAGGGCAAAAGGCTGTCGGCTTTCTGGCTTTGAGATTTTTACAGTTGAGAAGTCAGGATCGGCAGTTGCTTGCGCTTCAACGACTTGAACAGAGTCAAATCCTGCTTGGGCAAGAGCACGACGTTTCAACATTTCACCATACCATGAAGTGGTGTGTGACAATTTTCATGTTCTTACCAAATTTCTTCAATCAAGGCTGAGTTGATACATCCTTAACTCCTTTTAAAGGTATTCTATCGTCAACAGCCTCTGATAACTTTAATTAAAACCAGAAGCTTTTTCAGCTTCCCACATCAGCAACTTCACCGCAAAATGGGTTTTCGATTGCACGGATATAAGTAGTCAAAGCTGTCTGCGTCGGTGGAGGCATTTGCCCACCGTCTTCACCGTAAACCTTGTAACCGTTAAATGGTGCAGGGTTGTGGCTGGCTGTGACTAAGGATACCTGCGAAACAGTTGAGGTGATGAACGCAAATGATAATTCTGGAGTTGGACGAAGGCTTTCAAATACATAAGATTTGATGCCGTGTTTAGCAAGAACTGCAGCAGATTCAGAGGCAAACCAGGTGAGAAGTGACGGCTATCGTAGGCAACTGCTATACCGTTCTTTTTCGTTTCCACCTTTTTGACTGATCAAACGAGCCAATCCTTTCAGTAGCTTGGCGAACAACGTAGATGTTGATACGGTTTGTCCCAGCACCAATCAAGCCACACATACCAGCAGTACCAAATTCAAGATTGTAGATAGCAGTCTTCCTTCGTCGTCCATATTTTCCAAAATCTTGAAATGCGAAGATGTCAGGAAGATCTGCAAAATCAACCCATTTCTGGTAATTTTCTTTGATAAGACATTGAAATTCTCCTTTTGTCAGTTTTTGACTGTCACATTATAGCACTTTTTAGAGTTTTAGTAAAACGGTAGCATAATTTTTTCAGAAAAGAGTGTTGTCATATGTCGTTTATCAAGTCTGAATACGCCTCAGGAAACATGCTATACTGTTTGTATGATTATTTGCAAGCCAATAAAATTGAACGTTCTTTTGCAGGAGAAGTTCTTTTTGATAATATTAACCCATGTTGATGAACGTGATCGACAGCTTTGTTGGGAAAAATGGTGCAGGTAAGTCTACTCTTTTTGAAGATATTGGTTGAGAAGAGGAGCCAACTAGTGGAGAAATCAATAAGAAAAAGATATTTCTCTGTCTTACCTAGCCCAAGATAGCCGTTTTGAGTCTGAAAATCACCATCTACGATGAGATGCTTCATCGTCTTTGATGACTTACCGTCGGACGGAAAAACAACTTCGTCAGATGGAGCTGGAGATGGGTGAAAAGTCTAGGTGAGGATTTGAGTAAAGCTGATGTCGAATTACGACCGCTATCTGAAAAATTTCTCGTCAGGTAGGTGGCTTTACCTATGAAGCTGATATCTGCGAGCGATTTTGAATGGATTCAAGTTTGACGAGTCTATGTGGCAGATGAAAAGTGCCGAGCTTTTCGGGTGGTCAAAATACTGTGTCAGTACTTGCCAAAATGCTCCTTGAAAAGCCTAATCATTGAGTCTTGGACGAGCCAACTAACCACTTGGATATTGGAAACCATTGCCTGGCTAGAATTGACTTGGTGAAAACTATGGCGGTGCCTCTATTGTTGTCAGCCATGACCGTTACTTTCTTGGATAAGGTTGCGACAATTCGCTGGATTTGACCAAGCACTCTTTGGATCGCAGGGCAATTATTCTCGTTTTGTTGAGCTGAAGGGCAAAAAGCTAGCTACTGAAGCAAAAACTATGAAAAAGCAACAGAGGAAATTTCGCACTGGAAGACTTTGTCAATCGCAATCTAGTCCGAGCTTCAACGACCAAACGTGCCCAATCCCGTCGTAAACAACTAGAAAAATGGAACGTTTGGACAAGTCTGAAGCTGAAGAAATCAGCCAATATGACCTTCCAGTCTCACGTCTGGTAATGTTGTATTGACTGTTGAAAATGCGACTATTGGCTATGATGGGAAGTCCTGTCACAACCTATTAATCTAGACCTTCGTAAGATGAATGCTGTCGCCATCGTTGGTCCAAATGGTATTGGCAAGTCAACCTTTATCAAGTCTATTGTGACCAGATTCCTTTATCAAGGGGAGAAAAGCGCTTTGGCGCCAATGTTGAGTTAGCTTACTATGACCAGACGCAAAGCAAGTTAAGCTACAAGTAATACGGTACTGGATGAACTCTGGAATGATTTTAAAACTAATACCAGAAAGTTGAAAATCCGTAAACCGCCTAGGTGCCTTTCTTTCTCAGGAGATGATGTCAAAAATCAGTCGGCATGTATGTCAGGTGGCGAAAAAGCTCTGTTTGCTTTTAGTAGATTGTCCATGGAAAACAACAACTTTGATTCTGGATGAGCCAACCAACCACTTGGATATTGATAGTAAGGAAGCGTTGGAAAATGCTTTGATTGACTTTTGATGGAACTCTTCTCATTCGTCAGTCATGACCGTTACTTTATCAATCGTGTGGCAACTCATGTGGAATTGTCTGAGAAGGGTTCGACTCTTTACTTGGGAGATTACGATTACTATGTTGAGAAGAAAGCAGAGTAGAAATGACTCAGGCTGAGGAAGCTTCAACTAACAAACAAGTAAAAAGCATCAAGTCCAGTTAATGACTACTCAGGCCCAGAAAGAAAGTCAAAAAGAAGTTCGCAAACTCATGCGACAAATCGAAAGTCTAGAAGCTGAAATTGAAGAGCTAGAAAGTCAAAGCCAAGTCATTTCTGAACAAATGTTGGAAACAAACGATGCTAACAAACTGATGGAATTGCAGAGCTGAGCTGGACAAAATTAGTCATCGTCAGGAAGAAGCTATGCTTAAGTGGGAAGAAATTATCAGAGCAGGTGTATTTCTTCTACAATAAAAACTTGTCATTTT
>BNJU01004564.1_pt1 | contig 38581 bp, 64 predicted proteins | sample 8539281 | NCBI WGS metagenome assembly BNJU01 (sample SAMD00202456, study PRJDB9452) | human saliva metagenome | isolation source: human saliva | place: Japan
TGGAGCGTGTCATTCGATTCAAACAAAATGCATAATAAAAACAACGAGTTTCTCAAATTTAGAAAAACTCGTTGTTTTTATTCTATAATGAAATTTTTCAACAACTTGTTAATGAACCATGCAAAAGAAATACTAAAATATCAGCACTAGTGCTGTGTATACCATATCATTGATTGTAGAGCTGACAAAGTACTTACTAAAGATAGCCATAAACAGTCCCATGAATCATATATAATTCAAAGGAGATTTTCCCTATAAAAATTTAAGTATTTATTGTCAAAGTTAAATTTCTTAATGAAAAGCAGAAAATAGAATGTAAAATAACATTATCTATATTAGCAATCAAAAGCATAGCTGTAACTATCCACGATATTTAGTTTAGAGATTATGAAATCATAACGATGAGAGATAAATAACAGTATGGTAAAGAGAATTAATAGAGCAAAATAATGATTATTTACAAATGAATCAATTTTATTTTTTATATTTCGCCCATAATAACCCTACTGCGAAAGGTAAAGAACTGTTATACCACCAAAAACCATAATTCAACTGTATCGCTACAAAAATATAACATAATATAAGTAGTAAATTTATAAATATAGCTACCTCAGATTTTTAAACAATTTAAACGATACATAAAAGAATAAATACATTAATATAATGATATTGACGAACCATCCATTAATAATTATTGTACTTCCTTTTTAAAAAAATAGATTTATAAAAGTACTCAATATTAATGGTTTGACCATTCGCTACTCTATATACTAGATATATCAAAAGAAATAAAAAGAAATGGCACTAAAAATTCTGGACAATCGTTTATATAGAAATCCATTCATATAATTAGGCTTATGTTCATTCTGATAATAGAGCCCATATCCTGATAAAAGAAAAATATCGAAACAATATAAGTTCCATATATGCAAAATTTGAAAATTCACTTCAGTTGTGACCCATTGTGACAAATGATGGAAGATGATTCCTAATGCTAGAAATCCTTTTAATCCTAACGTAGATTTTTACACCTAAATAATCATCATTCATCGGTAGTAGATAAATTAGTACTGCTATAAAAATAAAAATTATTATATCCATCTTATTACTCCTATGCACACATCTATTATTAACGTATCCTTTTTGAAGACTCTCTAACCTTTGATATATAGAATATTAGAAGAGAAACGCCATAACCATACAAATGATTATAGCGTTTCCATCAATCGTTTAATCTCTATATAAATATTTCTTTTAAATGTAGCTTTATTTCACTTCACATTGGTCACATGGAAAGGTCTTCGTCTAATAAAGCGTTAAATTCCGCTTCGTCTACTCCATTTAAACGAACAATCCAGTTCTTCGCTTCTGCTAATTCATTTAAGAATTCTGGATTCTCTTCAAAGTTCATCATGGAAAGCCACGACAGTTCCGCTTAGTGGAGCTAGTAATTCAGTCACTGCTTTTGCAGCTTCGACACTAATAATCGAATCTTCTGGAGAAACGGATTCACTTTTTAGTAATTCAACAAAGCTCACGTCTCCAAGATCATCTTGACCCTTTGGTGAAAGACCAATCACATATTCTGAACCGTCTTGTTTAATCCATAATCCATTTTCACTATATTTTTCATCTTATCTCTTCCATTTCTCTTCGTAAACTTCTTCTTTAAAACCGAATGTAGCTTCGCCATTATCCAACACAAGTGGACGTTTGATAAGCATGCCATTCCTAGCGAGCAACTCTGAAGCTTCTTTATCGCTCATTTCAGGAAGTTTATCTTTTTAGGCCAAGTGAGCAGTGTCAATTCGCCTACTCGTATTTGCCATTTTCTTCCACTCTAAATTTTGAGCCTTTTTAATTTTCAATAATTTTTGCTGTTGGTGGAGTTTCACGAATATCTTTTTGCTCAAAGGTTACATCATTTAACTCGAACCATTTTAACGCCTTTTTACAAGTCGTACATTTTGGGTGAATATATACAATCACTTTCCATCCTCCTGACGTAAACGTAACATTGTCGCATCTTGGTGGTTGGCACCAAATGCTGAATCTTCATCTTCAAAAATCGTACTCTTGAAGTGATAACGCATTGACATAATGAGCCCAATCCCCATCATATTTCCAAGCAAGCTTGAACCCCCTTGCGAAATAAACGGCAACGGAATCCCCGTCAATGGTAATAGTCCAATCGTCATCCCGATATTTTCAACCACGTGGAATAAAATCATCATGATAACGCCGGTTGCGATATACGTATAAAACTCATTTTTCGTATCGAAACAGACACGAATCATTTGATAAATCAAGATAAAGTAAATCGCGATTAAGAAGGTACCACCTAAGAATCCAAAGTTTTCCCCGATTGTCGCAAAGATCAAGTCAGACTCACGAACGGGTACATATACATCAGATACACCAAAACCTTTACCAAGCATTCTCCCTGAACCAATCGCCTTCAAACTTTGGAATAATTGGTATCCATTTCCACCTTGATCGCCGTATGGATCTAACCATGAATCGATACGCGCGAATTGGTAGTTCTTAAAGCCGATGTTTAATAGATTTGACGGTTATACACTACTAAGTAAATAAGGAGTGCGCCGATTAATCCTGCTACAATAATAATTGGAAGTAAGATTTTCCAGCTAATCCCTGACATAATCAGAACGCCACCCAAAATCATTAAGAATACAAGTGTTGTCCCTAAGTCATTTTGCAAAATAACGAGTACTAACGCTGGCGCTGCCCATAAAATTAATTTTACGAATAATTGCCAGTCCGTATGTGTACTCTTATACTTCGTCTTCATATTATGCGAAGTCGCGACTTTGGCTAAAATCAAAATATAGAAGATTTTCACCACTTCGGAAGGCTGGAATGAGAAGGTCCCAAATCTGAACCAACTCTTCGCCCCTGTGTCGGCAAATGTTGCTCGGTCATAGAAGAACAGAACGGCAAGTAGCATGAGGAGTCCAAAAATATATCCCCAAGTGGTTAGTTTCCATAACTGTTCCGAGTCAAATTGCATAATCACAATGATTGCAACAACCCCTACTACGTACCAAACGACTTGCATCAGCACCATTCTTAAAGAGGTGTTTCCACTAATCAAATAAGTTGTTGAGAATAAAGTTGCAATACTAATAAATGCTAATAATAATACAGGAAGGATGACGCCATAGTCGATTCGTGAATCTTTATCGTCATACATTAAGTTCTTCTTTTTCATCCGTTACTCCTTCAGTGTCTTGTTTTGGGTGTCTAAAGCGGTAAACAATCACGTTCAACACGCCCCCTAAAATCATTACATTGGCAATAAAATACAGCCAAATCATAAATACAATCAATGTTCCAAACGCTCCATTGGCCGTAAAATTACGACCCGCGTAATGAATATAAATCGAGAATAATTGCGAAATCAATACAAATCCAATTGTCGTGAATAAGCCTCCTGGAAAAGCATACAGGAATGACCATTTCACATTAGGAATTGAATAGTACATGAAACTCATGAGTAAAAAAAGACGGTTCCAAATAAGAGCCCCCATTTTACAAATGAAAGATCTAAAATAATCGATGCTAAATTTAGCGAGAAGAATTCTGCGACTAATCGTAACACTTGCTCACCAAAGATGAAGATAATCGATACAGCAAATACGATTAAAATAGCTGCCATCGCAATGACAACGGCAAAGAATCGTTCAAAAATAAAGTTTCTTCTCACCGGTGCGCCATATAAAACGTTTAACGAGCGCTGAATACTACTAAACATCTGAGACGCTGGCCAGAATAAAATCACCAAACCGATAGAAAGCGCGCCCCCATTGAAGTTTCCTAAGTAATTCCGAAGAATTGGGAATAGGACTTCAGTAATATTGTCCGGTAAAATCGTTTCTAGTGTCTTAAAAATCACATCAATAGGAATAGGTAATAATGGAAGAATATTGGCAACTAGCATGACCATTGGAATAACAGACAATAACATATAGTACGCCATCGCTGCGGATTCAACACCAATATTCACATGCATTAAATCTTCTTGAAAAATTTGCCAAAGCTTTGTTCCAAATTTTTTCAGTCGTTGCACGACCTTCCTCCCCTTTCCTTTAAACCCTAGACACAATACTCTTATTATATCTTATTTATTGTATCATAATTGCCTACTTTTTCTTGTTGAAAGAAGTGATTTTTACCCTTTCTAAAAATTAACGACTCTCTTCGTTAAAGAATCTCAAGATTCACTAATCAAGTAAATCTTGAGATTCAGACGTCAAAAAGAGGATGCAAGCATCCCCTTTTCTAAAAGTTATTATTTTACCTTCTGCTAATACGTTCTTGTTCAACAGCAGCTTGACCTAAGATGTTTAAGCTAGTTCCATGGACGGTCAAATACTGGTTGGAAGAAGAAGTCTACATAAGCTAAGTCTTCGATTGTCATTTTTGTTTTTGGATTGCTAATGACAATGTGTTTGCAGAAGCTGTACAGTCGTATTTAGACATTACTTGTCCACCTACGATACGGTTTGTACCTACTTCGTAAACTAATTTCATGTAGATTTTTTCGTATGTTGGCATGAATTCTGGACGGTGGTTATCTACCACGTATACAGAACGTACATCTAATCCAAAGTGAGGTGCGCTACCTACGTTAACCTCTAGTTGAACCAATGTTCCCATCCGAATAAGTGTAATCCTGATGTTGATTGAGTTCCACGGTATTTCACTTTGTGACCGTTGATGTTTTTACCTACTAATGAACCCATACGTACAGCGTTAGTTGCTAATGGAATGTAAGCATGTCCTTCGTTAGGGTTGTAGTTAACAGCACAGCTGTCTCCTGCAGCATATACATCTTTAACAGATGTTTCCATGTAGTCATTAACGATGATAGCACCGTTAGGCATAGTTTCTAATTGGTCTTTCACTAAGTCGTTGTTTGGACGGAAACCAACACTAAGATAACCATGTCAGCTTCGTATTCGCCACCTGAAGTTACAACTTTGTTTACAACGCCGTTTTTCGCCTTCGAATGATTTAACCATTTCGTTTAAGCGAACGTTAACACCACGTGCACGTAAGTCTTCTTCTAAGATATCAGTGAATTCTGGGTCTAAGTATTTGTTTAAGATACGGTCTAAACCGTCTACTAATGTTACTTCTTTACCTTCTAATGCAAAAGCTTCAACTAATTCGATACCGATGTATCCACCACCGACAACAACGATTTTCTTCTTGTCGTTTTTCTTAGCAAAGATTTCTTTTGCTTGGTTGTAGTTTTTACATAATTGAACGTTTTCTAATTCACGTCCTGGAATTGGAGGAAGAATTGGCCATGATCCAGTTGTAAGTACTAATTTGTCAAATGAATCAGTCTTTTCTTCGCCTGTTTTTAAGTCTTTTACTGTTAATGTTTTACCAACAGTATCGATGCTTGTTACATCGTGTTCCATACGAACAGTAGCTCCTAATGAAGCTAATTCTTCTGGACTAGAATAGAATAGTCCTTGAGGGTCTTTAACAACTCCTCCTACGTATAAGGCAATCCCACAAGATAAGAATGAAACATTATCATTTCTTTCGTATACAACGACTTCTGTTCCTGGATTGTCATTTAAAATTGTTTTAACTGCAGCAGTACCCGCATGAGTACATCCAACTACTACAACTTTCATGTATTTTCCTCCTATAAACCTGTTTGTTTATTTGTGCTAGATAAGAATTATTATTATCTATACCCTCTATATCGTACACATTACCAGACAAAAAAGCAAACGATATCATTTGGTGAAAATGTTATTTTTTTCTTGATTTTTTTCAATCATTTCCAACTGTTCGTAATCGGTGGCTATTTTTCACGTTTTTTTATTCTAAATGAGAACAGTTATCGTTATTTTATCATTAAAAACTCTACTCCGCATTACTACGGAATAGAGCTTTTGTATTTATGATTCGTCCGAATTTAGCTCTTCAAAGCGTTGTTTCATCGTCGGATTGTTCTTCACGAGTTTCTTCACGGTTAGGTCTTCTGCTTTATTGTTGGCTAAACGTAAATTATTTTCAGAAGAAAGCAATGCAGCTTTTGTCTTCTCCAGACTCTTAATCGTCTTGTCGATTTCATCAATGGCCGATTGGAATTTCTTACTTGCAAGTTCATAATTACGCGCAAATCCTTTTTTGAAGGTCTCAAGGTCTTCTTCAAAGTGCGTAATATCAATATGTTGGTCACGCATCAAGGCTAACTCTTGTTTATATTGTAATGAATTCAACGCTGCATTACGAAGCAAGGTGATAATTGGAATAAAGAATTGCGGACGCACTACATACATTTTCGGATATTGGTAGGACACATCCACAATGCCCGTGTTATAGAGTTCATTATCCGCTTCAAGTAAGCTCACTAGAATCGCATATTCACATTGTTTCTCATGACGGTCTTTATCCAACTCTTTGAAGAAGTGTTCGTTTTTCTTCTTCGTTGCTGTCTCGTCATTTTCGTTCTTCATTTCAAACATGATGGATAGAATTTCAATGCCATTCTCATCATATTCACGGTAGATATAGTCACCCTTGCTTCCCGTTTTGGCATCATTGTCCTTGCCAAATTCTGCGCGCGGGAATGCGGTCATGCGAAGACGATTAAATTCGATTTCGCAATGTTGTTCAAGGCTTTCTCCCACCATCTTCGTTGATTGTTTCGCCTTGAAATCTTTATAGAACGCAATGGCTTCGTCTTTTGCCTTCAACTCTAACTCGAATTGGTCTTTCTTCGAACGTAATTCCAATTCGTATTTTTCTTTTAGTGCCGTTTGTTGCACTTCTTGTTCTTTTTGTTGTAACTCCTTTTCTTGTTTCAATTCAAGAATCGTACGTTCTTTTGCGTATAAATCTTCTTGGAATTTTTGAGACAATTCTACTTCTTTGAATTGGAGTTGTTGTTTTAATTGATCCAATTCTGCTTGGAGTGCACTAAATTCTTTCTCTTTTTGATGGAGTGCTTCTTGCACATTCTTTTCTTCTTTAACATCCGCATTCTTCAATGCTAATTCAAGCGAAAGAATCTTCTGTTCAAAGTTGGCACGTTCCTCATCATATAGACGCTTTTCTTGCTCTTTTGCGAGTGCCTTTTCCGTCTCAAATTGCTTCTTGGCAAATTCCAACTGCTTATGAACATCTTCTGCAAATTCCTTATTGCGCACTTGGCTCACAATATCTGCATACGAGTTCTCATCAATCGTAAAGACCGTTTGGCAATGTGGACATTTAATTTCGTTCATCGAACCCCTCCTTTTTATTTCTATTTCATTCTATCACAATATCGAATTTGAGCACAGACCCAAAACAGTTCATTACCATATATGGTAATGAACTATTTTTTTGCATACAAAAACTCTCCGCGAATCACTTTCACGAAGAGTCTCACTATACATTTATTATCCAATAAAGGCTTTGATTTGTTCTACACTTTGTGATGAGTCACAAACCACACGCACTTCGCCGCCACGAGCAACTAATAAACCAGGTACTGTTGGCATATTGTATTTCGCACGGAAAGCTGCTAACGCTTCGTTAGCTCTATCTTCTGAATTGATGAAGTACATTTCTTTTCCTAATGCTTCACGCACTTCGTTGATTTTTGGAGCAAAGCGACGGCAGTATGGGCAAGTTGGACGTCCTACGAAAAGAACGACTTCCTTTCCTTCTGCGATTAACGCTTCTACTTTTTCTGCTGATGTTTCGACAAATTGGCTTACTTCTTTTTCAAATTGTTCCATGATATCCCTCCATTCACTTAATTTCATTATGACAATGAAAAAAGAGTAGCGCAACAAATGTGCCTACTCTTTCTTATCTTTAGGATTAATTTCTTTATACTTTTTACGAATGTATAAGAGACGGCAAATGAATGCTCCTAACATTCCGATAGCAATACCGCCAATGACATTATCAATAAGCATTCCAAATCCAAATCCGATTGCAATCCCAATCACCATGATGAGATTCAATACGGACATTTCTCTAATTCTATCTTTTTGGATCTTGTTCTCTCATGGCTACCTCCTACTCAACGACGTTAATATGACACATCTTCATGGCGCTTAACGCGTTATCGTGTGACGCTGGCGTTACTCCTGCACAGGCGCTCGCAACAACATTCACTGGCACATTGACAAAATGCGCTTTAGCAAGAAGTGCATTACTAATCACACAAATATCTGTACAGATTCCAATGAGTGTAATACTTTCTAAATCTGGCACTTCTTTTTGAATGAGTTCCATTAATTTTTCTGAACCAAATGTTGGTTTTTCAACGCCTTTTGCATGACGACTCTCTAAGGCTTTTTGGATTTGTGGATTTAACTTCCATCCTTTAGAGCCTCTCACGCAGTGCACTACTGGCAAGTGACGTCCTTCCTCCGTTTGAAGATAGTCTTCACTATGAGTATCTAGTGTATAAAATACCTTTCCATCGAAATTTTCGATCACCTCAACGGCATGGTCGATAATGGCTACGGCTTCTTTTGAGCCAAGCACTCCATCGACAAAATCATTTTGCATATCCACTACAACTAAAGCTTTCATGTTTTTCCTCCTATTTATGTAAAAATGCTTTACGGAAACTAAAATAATACAATCCAACGAGAATATATCCTATTCCTACAGCGATAATTGTTGCTGCACCAAAGGATTGATACAGCTGGTACGAAACCGTGGCACCAATTCCAAAGAATAGCATGCTCGTAAAATAAAAGAGCACTTTCCAACGGTCCTTAATTTGACCGCGCATCAATCGCCCAATAACGACGCCAATATCCGTTAAATAGCCCGTAAAGTGAGATGTCCGTACGATAATTCCATGGTAGTAAATAAACATTCCATTTTGTGTTCCGACGACAAACGAGAAGAAATATAACCATTTCTCATCGCGGACTCCAAACAGAAATAATAGAAGCATCATACTTCCGAACATCATTAATAATAATCCATATCGTTTAGTTGGTTCAAATTTTTTCTTCGAAAACAGGAATCCCGACAAGACGCCGCCACCAGAAAAACAGAGAATCATTCCTAGTAAATGGAGCATTGTGGACCATTCCTCTTCATTGAAGGCCAAAACAAATTGCGTAATATTCCCAGTAAAATGCGTTGTTGGCGTGAAAAATAGTAATAGCGTTACGACATTGACCATTCCTGCCAGCGTACTAAGAAGTGCAATCCAAATATCAAAATAAAAACGTTCTTGTCTCTCCATGAGCCCTACTTTCTAAGCCATAAACTATAATAAAGGATTCCCCAAATTGCGATATTCAATAGGAATGTCCACATAAAATAGTGTTTTCGCTTTTTATGGTTAAAAATCACTAACCCAAGAAGCCCACCAAAGCCTCCACCAAACAAACCAATCCCAAGAAGTGTTCTTTCTGGAACGCGCCACTTTTTCATGACGGCACAAAGCTTATCAAAGCCCATCAACACAAAAAGCAGCCCATTCATTCCCAAAAAGTACAGTGGAATGACGTTATTCTTTAATTCTTCCACTACTTGGCAAACCTTTCTTCGAGGTCGCTCACTTCAAAAATATAGTCTCCACCATCGACAAGACACGGAACTCCCACCATCCCCTGTTCTTTACGCGGAGTAAATACTTCTTCATTATCTCTTAATCTCAAGAATTCTTTTAAGTTTCTCATACTGGCTGTAATATCCACTTCACGTGCGGTTACGCCCAGTCTTTCCATTGCCGCTTTAAACGGTGCTGTATCTGGACATAAACTACTAAAATAGAGTGTTTTTTCGTTCATTTCATTGCTCCTTTACTACTTTCCAATCGTTTGTTGGAGGGCTTGTCTTGCTAATTGATCCGCACCCTTGTTTTCACTTTCAGGAATCCACTTTACAAATAATTGCGAGAAGCCTTTCAGTTTATTCTGGATTTCCTTTAAAACGATTCGATTTGCTTCTTTTTTCGTATATCTTTTCGAAATGGCATCAGCAGTCACCTTGGAATCAGTATGCATGAAGATTAATTCTTCCTGAAGCCCTTCCTCTAACAACCAGCCTAATGCCCAATTGATGGCTGTGAATTCTGCTAAATGATTATCCATTTTTTCTTCCACAGAGATTTTAAATGGCAATTGTTCCCCATCTTTTAGCACGAGGACTCCCAATCCTACGTCTCCTGGATTTCCATTCACGGCCGCGTCCGTAAAGACTTTAATCATTTCCGACAACGACCACATGCGTCGCCTGAACGCCATGTGCTCCTCTTGTAATTTCAAAAGTCACCTGTTGACCCTCTTTCAACGACTTGAATCCCTCTTGTGCAATTCCTGTGAAATGCACAAAAATATCTTCATCCGTTTTTGTATTTTTGATAAATCCATACCCTTTTTCGTTGTTAAACCATTTTACAATTCCACTTTCCATGTGAACTCCCCCTTTAATGTACCTTTATTATACTGTGTTTTCTCTCATTACACCGAAACTATGCCTTCAATGTACGAATAAATGTCTCATCATTCTCGTACAAGCTTAATAATAAATTCTCTCGTTGCAGTTGCGCCTCTAGCCATTCCGCTCCATCACTGAAATAACGGTCAACAAATGGACTAACGCGAAGAAAATCGGATTGCGCTTTTTGCAATAACAGTTCTTTCATCTCTTCTTCTAGAGCATTTTGCGTATCAATCAGTCGTTCAATTTCCACGAATACTGGATGATCATAGACCGAAACCACTTGTGATTGATCGACTTCGACCACCTTTTCGCTAAACGCATCATAGTATCGAATCTTTGAAGTCTTCCCATCCGTTAACCAACATTCTATTAAGAAACCTTTCCAAAACAGTTGTGTCAAAGAGCTCATCAAAAAGGCTTCGATAACGGTCCATTTCAATGGTGTTTGCATCAACATCAAGGTTGTTGCCATATAATCATTCTGCTCTTCGGTCAATGGCTCTTCTTTTTTCAAACGTTCGCTTAATTGTTGTAGCTTCTCGACTTCTGCTTGCGTGAAGCGATTCTTTTCCTTTTCGCATAGCAGTGTACACTCTAGTACCTTATCCATTCCAAGTGCAGCAATCACATTTTCGTGAACCAGCCAAGCCTCAACTTGCTTAAATTGCTCATTCTGAATCGCTACTTTAATTTTCCACATCCAGTAGCTAGATTCACTCGGTAGTTTTAATTGATCTTCCTCGATATAATACGTGAGGTCATCCCACCGGTTCGCCTTTTCAAGCAATTGGAAAAACTCTTCAATCTCATCGATATACTCATTCTTCTGTACTTTCTCTTCAAAGGCATCAATGGCATTCTCCACAAACGTTTCGAATTCTTCTTCTGAAAGTACTTCTAGTTGTTTCTTTTCCTCGCTCATAAACGTCTCCCCTGTCTTATACCTTTCCATTATACTTTAAAGGCGGGCAATTAGAAAGCACACAAATAAAAAAGGCTCATGACAATTCGCCATGAACCTAACCTTTATTCTTCCTCTAGTGGTAAAAATTCTACAATATCTTTGAAATTAACAACCGTACGCGATTCGCAAATATCTTTCATGCAAGTATTGGATGCATTCCAGTCAATCACAACGATAGCACTATTCGCCAATAATTTATAGATAATCCCAATCATTTCTTGTTCTCTAAAAAGTAAATCGAATGCGATTGCTGACTTCCGGACGAATCGATTCTTTTACCTGCAAAAATAATACGAACTCCTTCATCATAGGAGACCCCTAACAAATGCGCAATTCTCGATTTGCTCGTTCCTTTTCGAAGTTCCGCTTCCACAGTACTCTTGACATCTTTCGTGACACGTTTCGCCATTGCTTTCGCCTCTTTTCACGCCTGGCCAAAATCCTACACTACACACTTATCAAATTTATTATATCACAAATTGTTCCCTCTGTGGGCTGAATTTACTAATTTTTCTGATTTAAGGCTTTTCTTTTATGAAAAATGACGTCTTTCATAAATAAAATTTGCTTTTCGAGCGATTTTTATGGGAGTTTTGATCATCCGTGAACATATATTTTGTAAAACGCATTCATTTCAACTATACTTTAGATGTAATGAATGGAGGATTTTGATGCTAGACCAATCAATCACAATTTTTAAAATATGAGTACCATATTGCACCGGAAGTTAGTTTCCACGTGGAGACACCTGGGTAAAAGATGTCAGTGAGATTAAAACGGTCATCATTGATCAAGATAATGTTTTTACGAAGATGTTGAGTGTTTACCCTAATAACTTCGTAATGTTTTTAGAGCAATTCCCTGAATATAGTATTTATCGGACAAATGTTCCGCTAGAACTTATTCCAACCGGCGATTCATACCGCGTTTGTTTTGATCAGAGCGTGATTACAATGCAAAAAGCAGAACTTGGACAATCTTATTTCTCTGCGTCCGAGTTCTGCTTTTTCATTATTCTTCTATGGGTGCGAGTAGCGTAGTCCGTTTAAGAGTACTAAAATCGTACTTCCTTCATGTAACATAACTCCCCAGCCGATGTTTGTTAATCCAAAGAAGTTAAGGACTAGGAGCATCACAACGATTGACATCGCAAAAATCATATTTTCTAAAATCACACGATGTAATTTCTTACTAATCTTATGCGCCGAAACGAGTTTTTGTAAGTCGTTTTTCATGATGACGATATCACTTGTTTCAATCGCAATATCTGTCCCATTTCCCATCGCAATACCGACGTCTGCTGTCGCAAGAGCTGGCGCATCATTCACGCCATCCCCCACCATCGCTGTTAATCCATAGCGTTCTTTTTGAGACTGAATCTTTTCTAATTTTTCTTCAGGCAATACATTGGCAACAACTTCTTGTACTCCAAGCTTCATCCCAATCATTTCAGCCGTTTCTCTTGAATCCCCTGTGATCATTGTTGTATGCACCTGTTGACTCTTGAAGTAATCGAGCACCGCTTTTGACGCTTCGTTTGGAAGGTCCATGAACGCCATCAAACCAACAATTCTATTGTTTTTTACAACCGTTACAACTGTCTTGCCTTCGCTTGCCCATTCTTTCATACGAGACGCAACTTCATTAGAGCGGTCAGCTGTATCCATCGATTTAATAATATGAATTTCTTCGTTTCGAACGACACTTCGAACACCTTGTCCGACAAGTACTTCCACTTCAATTTCTTCTTCAAGCACTGTCCAGTCGCTGAATTTTTGAACGACTGCTTGCGCCAGTGGATGCGTCGATTGTTTTTCCATCGCAACCACTGCTGGAATCATTGTTTCATCTTCAAACCAGTAATCTGTCAACTCTGGAGTTCCTTTTTGTCAAAGTACCTGTTTTATCAAATGAAATCACGCGTAGGTCTTGTAATTGAGATGGCTGCTCCACCTTTTTGCTAAAATTCCCATTTTTAGATAAACGAGACATCGCTGCTAAAAGTTGCTGGAACGGCACTTGCTGCTAAGGCACATGGAGATACCCCTGATAAGGTAAACCATTCCACGGTAAAGTGTTGTATTTAAATCCCATCCCATTAAGAAATATCCAAATAATAGGAAGATTGGCCAAAGGATTAAAACGGCATTTACATAAATTGGTTCGATTTTTTGAATAAAGGTCGCTTGCTTGTTCATTGAACCTGAGCATTTTCCACAACCTTCATAATTTTTCGCAAAGACCGTATCCGTACTTTCTGCAGTTACTCGCATTTCGATACGGCTTGATAAGTTCACTGTACTCGCGAACACTTCATCTCCCTCGCCTTTTGAACGAGGCATGCTTTCACCTGTAATGGTCGCTTCGTCAATCGATGTTAATCCTTTTGTGATGACTCCATCGATTGGCACTTGATCGCCATGCAATACTTCTAATGTATCCCCAACTTTTAAGCTAGCCACGTCAACGACAACCACTTCTCCATTTTCTTGGATGAGACGTGCATGCGTTGGATTCATTTGTAATAACGCTGTTAGCGACTACGGCTTTTTTCTCTTCAACTATATTCTTCAAGGAAGTGTGCTCCCGCAAAAATTAAAATCAGTAGAGCTCCTTCTTCCGCATTTCCAATTAACACTGCGCCAACTGCCGCAAGTGTCATTAAAATATGCACATTCGGTTGGAATTTTCCTTTCTTTTTGGTTTTTTCAATAGTATCTTCAACACCTTCCATCGTTACATGGTAACCTGAAAGGATGACAGTTAGAATGAATAGAATATTCGCAATCCCGTTCCCCATATATTGAAGAACCATCCCGATAATGTAAAGGACTAGTCCTGCAATATAAAAGATAACTGCTTTACTATCATCGTGGTTGTGACCTTTGACGATGTCCATGTTCATGATGGTGCTCATGCTCGTGATCGTGGTCGTGATCTTCATGATGCAAGTAATGATCTTGGCATGTTTCTCCTTCATGAGTTTTCTTCTTTATTCAAAAGATGTTCAAATTTATGTTTTTAGGTTATGTGTTAGCTCTTTTGAAATCCATGATATCTCTCCTTACTATTTCTTGTTAATCACATAATACATGAATGAACATTCATGTGTCAAGAGATATCTTAAAATTATTCTAAATTATTTTTAGATAAAAAAAGAGACTGGCCGAAGCCAATCTCTTTTGGTGTTTCTATTAACGACGACGTTCTTGGATACGTGCTGCTTTACCACGTAAGTTACGTAGGTAGTATAATTTAGCACGACGAACTTTACCGTAACGAACTACTTCGATTTGTGCTACACGTGAGTGTGTAATGGAATGTACGTTCCACACCAACACCGTTAGAAACTTTACGTACTGTGTAAGTTTCGCTGATGCCAGCACCACGACGTTTGATAACAACGCCTTCGAAGATTTGGATACGTTCGCGAGTTCCTTCAACAACCTTAGCGTGAACACGTACAGTGTCACCAGGACGGAATGAAGGGATATCTGAACGTAATTGTTCTTGAGTTAATTCTTCGATTAATTTGCTCATGTTTTTTTCTCCTTCCAACAAACATTCATGACTTGGCTACTTGTCCAATCAGCGGAATATCGTTATCTCTGAGTGAAGTCTCACTCACTCGAAATATACTATCATACTTGCCTATCAAATGCAAGCAAGATTATCAATTTTTTTGACGATTTTTCTCCATAGAAAAACTACGAAGAATGCTCTTCACAACAGTGCTCACTTGCTAAGTTATAGAGCTCTAACACATGGTGATCTTCAAGCGAATACCACACGTGTTTCCCGACCTTTTCAGCCTTCACAATATGATGAGCACGAAGTTTTTTCAACTGATGAGAAATCGCAGACTGCTCCATTCCAGTACAGTTCATTAAGTCTTCTACACATAGTGGTTCGCGCTGTGTCAATAGCGTAATAATATTGAGTCTTGTTGCATCCCCAAGCAACTTGAAGAGCTGCACCATTTCACTACGCCCTTCGTCCTTAGACAACAGTGCTTGAAATGCTTTAATTTCTTCTGCATTTAGATGTTCCGTCATCTAGCATCCCTCTTCCTCTTTTACTTCTTGTAGTAACTTTGCTTCCTCTTTTGAGAGTTCATACTTTTCTAGTAAATCCGGTCTTCTTAAATACGTCTTACGAAGCGATTCTTTCATTTGCCACTGTGCAATTTTTGCATGATTGCCGCTAAAGAGCACTTCTGGAACTTCCATTCCTTTATATTCTCTAGGGCGTGTATATTGTGGATGTTCTAATAATCCTGTCGAATGCGAATCCCCAACGGCTGACGCATCATTTCCTAATACATCTGGCAAGAGTCTCACCGTGGCATCAATCATCACAGTTGCGGCTAACTCCCCACCGGTTAAGACGAAATCGCCAATCGAGTATTCATCGGTCACAAGCGTACGAATACGTTCGTCATAACCTTCATAGTGACCACAAATAAATACCAAATGTTCTTCCTTCGACAACTCTTCAGCATCCTTTTGCGTAAAGGTCTTTCCAGCTGGATCCATTAAAATCACACGTGGCGTCGTTTCAGGAGCACGCTCACGAATCGACGCAAGCGCTAAGTCGATTGGCTCCACTTTCAGAAGCATCCCAGCTCCTCCACCGAATGGATAATCATCGACATGATTATGTTTATTGTTTGAAAACTGACGAAAATCCGTTGTTTCAAATTCAATTTTCCCAGCTTCAATGGCCTTCCCTGATAATCGAGTGCGTCATCGGTCCTTGCACCATTTCAGGAATAATGTTAATACATCAATCTTCATCTTAATCGATCAACCCTTCCAATAAATGGATATAAGCTTTTCTTTTTTCTTCTTTATCGACTTTATAAACGACTGGTTCAATAAACGGTATTAAGAGTTCTTTCTTTCCTTTTTGTTTTACAACCCAGACATCATTTGACCCTGGAGAAAAGAATTTCAGTGACTTTTTCCAAGTACTTCGCCTTCATCCGTTACGATTTCAATTCCGATAATTTCGTGGTAGTAAAAACTCGTCATCTTCAAGTTCTGTCAACTGCTCTTCGGCTACCTTAAGGAGACATTCTTTGTATTTTTCAACATCTTCGATACGGTTCATTCCTTCAAACGTTAACAAATCAAAGTTTTTATGACGACGATGACTGGCTACTGTCACAAAAGTTAGAAACTCTCCATCTTTAAAAATCGCTAGTTCTGTTCCTTTTTTATAACGTTCTTCGGCAAAGTCTGTCGTTGAAATCACACGTACTTCCCCAGAAGCCCTTGTGTATTTACGATTTTTCCTACTTTATAAAAAGTTGTCATTCCATTTCCTCCTTAAAAGAGTCGTTCTACAATAATCTTAAGCGTCTCATCCGTCACTTCAATATCGTAATCATCAATACATTGACCAAGGATGCAATAGTTTTTATCACGGTTATGCGATCCCATCAACGAACTGTACATCGAATCTAATTCTAAGTGTTTTTCCACAGATAATCCTGCTTCTAATAAATCTAAGTCTTTCGGTAATTTTGTATACGGCGCTGTGCACGTAATCGTCGCTTTTTCATGCGGTACATACACGACATGTGCTGTTACATCATACAATTCATGGTACAAATAATAATCGACCATTTCCTTCACGATACGTTTCACAAAATCCTTTTCTGTTGCCATTATCCCTCAGCCTTTCTTTCTTTTATATCTTGACGAATTCCTTCAAAAATTTCAAAAATTGGTACGAGAACTGCTGCAACGAATCCTCCCGCGAATCCATTGTTATAAAGGTTTAATCCACCATGCATTACAACCACGTGGCTCACAAGTGTAATGTGTACAAACCCTGCAATCACCCCAGCAAGCGGTCCATAATATCCGCTCACCGGCGCTAATGTCGTTCCAAAAATCGCAGCCACAAGCGCACTCGTACTTGCCACGTCAACTCCTGTTAAGTAGCAGCCAATCATAATCCCTACTAGAACAGGAACCGTATTTTTCACTTGATTCCCGAAGGCTCCAAAACTCATCGCTCCGATAATACTACCGACAATCGGACCATTGAGTTGCCCACCATTAATCATCACATAACCTAATAGGATGAGCCCCATAATACTCATATTGAATGTCACTGTAGCCAAGTTTGTCATCTCTACGAAGTCACTTGGCAGACGTCCTGATAGTTTCAAGAGTAATTTAAAGTGATATTTTTCTTTCTTTTTAAAATGAAGATAGAAACTTGTCGCAAGTAAAACCACACAAAGTCCAATTAAGATTCCATATAAAATCAGCGGACTTTCTGTATTCGCAAGCGTCTTTGTTTCTACTTCGATTTCAAATGCATTTAGAAATCCTAGGACGACCATCCCAACGATTCCAGCTGTAAACCCAACGTTATACAAGCTGAACCCTTGATGGAACCCTAAATATTGCGTTGATAATTGTGGCAAGATAAATCCAATAAAGATTCCAAGCGCATACGCCACAAGAATGCTCCAACCACTTGGCAAAGCTCCTCCAAAAGCAAGGAAAAGAAACAAGTGGTCCTAATGCCGACCCAAACAATCCGACAATGACATAATTTCGATAATTCTGCTTTGTGACTTTTGCATAAATCCATACGCCTAGCATAAACGGAATACTGTTAAAAAGGTTTTTCCCGAAGAATGAGAATCCTGCAAGCATCCCCAAACTCCCAATAACGGTTCCGTTAACAGGAATTTCTAATTTCTTATAACTATAAATATTAATCAGAAGCATAATAGCCACGTTCAACAGCGTACTTCCGACAGACGCAATTTGCATATAATCCGTAAACAACTGACTTGGCGAAATTAATATCGTAATCATTCCATCAAGTAGTCTCTGTGGTGATTCAAGACAAAATGCAAGTAACATCAAAATAGCGGATAGGCCAAATAAATAATAATATTGTCGATTCATTTGTTCTTTTAATATCGGCTTTTTCTTCATAAGGTCTTCCCTTCAACTATAATTTTACTCACTTATCATACCAAACTCACGAAAAACAATCAAAAACCCGAGTACTAACAACAATAAAAGAACACTCGTTATACCGTATACGGTATAATGAGTGATACCTTATACGGTATCACCCACCTTTTCTTCCACTCTAACTCAACGCAGAAATCCATATACTGTAGCACTAACAATTTTAAGCACCTCGTTCAAAGCACACACCTTTTTCTGTCTCTTCCCCCGGTGAAGCCTTGCAGAAATCCAACTTTTTTATAGTACCAACGATTACAAGGCGCTCCATTCCCAGCACACACCCTCTTCTGTCTCTTCCCCCGGTGAAGCCTTGCAGAAATCCAACTTTTTTATAGTACCAACGATTACAAACCTTTCGGATTCTATACTAGCAGTACTAGGGGATAGCATTCAAAGTGAATTATGGACTCTTAAAAATTTATTTTTTAGAGTCCATTTGAATCTTGAAAGAGATTGAGACCATAGGCTCAATCCGGTGCCCTAGTACAGCTAGTATATAGACAATCCGAAAGGATTGACGTAATCGTTGGTCTAATTATGTATAACAAAAAAAGCCTTGGATTTCTCCAAGGCTTCGTCCTATTAATCTAGGTTCTCAATACTAAGACGCACAGGTTTTGGTCCGCGAGTACGAACACTATAAGTAATCGTACGGATTGCGCGAGCCACACGACCTTGTTTACCGATCACACGACCGATATCTTGAGGATTCACGCGTAAAGTATATTCCATGAATTCATCTGATTCAGAGATGTCGATACGAACATCATCAGGGAATTCAACTAATGGTTTAACCATTGACAATACTAATTCACTAATCTCAGGCATTCTTTTCACCTCTCCATCGAATTGTCGACTTTATAGAAATTACTTAGAAAACTTTGATTCGTGGAATTTCTTCATGATACCTTGTTGTGATAACAAGTTACGAACTGTATCAGAAGGTTGCGCACCGTTTGCTAACCATTGTAATGCTAATTCTTCATTGATTGAAACTTCAGCTGGGTTTAATAGTGGGTTGTATGTTCCGATTGTTTCGATGAAACGACCATCACGTGGTGAACGTGAATCAGCTACAACTACACGGTAGAAAGGACTTTTCTTAGAACCCATACGTTTTTAAACAATTTTTAACTGCCATTATTTACACCTCCATGTATTAATCTCACAGTTACATAGTTTAGCAGATAGACGGATGCTTGTAAAAGTATTTTTCTTTACACCTAAAACTTTTTTTATAAAAACTTCTCTAAACCCTACTCCTACAAGTAAAAAATAGTAATTTTCATCGTTTTTTTGATATAATGGACAAAAATATGTATAAATGAAAAGAGTTGAACTTATGTCAGAACAGAACCAAACTCCAGATTGGCGCGAGGCTCTACTTTCTATTTGGAACAAACCGATTCTTAAAAATATGCGTTTTATTTTTAATATTGCTTATTCAGTCCTTAAAAACATTTTTGTAATCGCAATTCTAGCACTGATGCTCATTGGTGTATTCGGAGGCGGGATTGGACTTGGATACTTTGCAAGTTTGACTTCCAATGAAGAACCTCTTACTCAAGAACAAATGAGTGATGCCATCGGAAATCTCAACTTAATCTCTAGTTTCTACTATCAAGATGGAACGAAGATTTCAGATGTAAATACTGATGAATTACGTATCGTAAAACCTTTATCAGAAATTTCGCAATATGTAAAAGATGGAATCATCGCTACAGAAGATAGTTCATTCTATGATCATAACGGGATTGTTCCTAAGGCTCTTATCCGTGCCCTCTTACAAGAAGTTGCTTCTTCTGATTCAGGCGCAACGGGTGGATCTACGTTAACACAACAATTAATTAAACAACAGATTTTAACGAGCAGTTACTTTCAAACGTAAAAGCAAACGAAATCCTTTACGCACTTCGTCTTGAAAAACACTTTACGAAAGACCAAATCTTAGAAGCTTACTTAAACGTTTCTCCGTTTGGACGTAATAATAACGGGTTAAACATTGCTGGTATCGAAGAAGCCGCTCAAGGTGTCTTCGGTGTTTCCGCAAAAGACTTATCATTGCCACAAGCAGCGTATCTTGTAGGGATGCCTCAAAACCCAATTGTTTACACACCATATACAAACATCGCAACAATGAAAGAAGACGTATCTGCTGGTGTAGAACGTATGAAGACCGTTCTCTTCAGTATGTATCGTGAAAACAAAATTACTAAAGAACAATACGAAGAAGCTCTAGCGTATGACATTACGAAGGACTTCCTTCCTCCAAAAGAGCTTACTTCAAACCGTCAATCATACTTATATCAAGCTGTTCATCGTGAAGCGGTGAAAGTCTTAATGACAAAAGCAGCTGAGAAAAACAAATTGACGTATAACGATGTTAAAAACGACTCAGAATTATATAGTAAATACTATGACGAAGCTGAGCGTGAATTAAGTTCTTCAGGTTACCGTGTCACTTCAACCGTTGACCAAAAAGTATACGATGCAATGCAAAAAGCCATTGCTGAAAACGGGGACTTAATTGGACCAACGTATAACACTCAATATGTTGATCAAAGTACTGGTGAAACGAAATCTCAAAAAGAGCCAGCTCAAAATGGTGCTGTATTAATCGAAAATAAAACAGGTCGTATTCTTGGTTTTGTCGCAGGTCGTGACTTTGAAGCTAACCAAGTGGACCACGCGTTTTCAACACACCGCTCTCCTGGTTCAACCATCAAGCCAATCTTGGTATATGCACCAGCGATTGAAAACAACTTGATTTACCCAGCAAGTGTCGTTCCGGATACGAAAATCAGTATCGCACAAGGAAACGGAACTTACTGGCAACCAACCAACTATGGTAACTCAATTACGAACCAATTCTTAACGGTTCGTTACGCACTGTTCAAATCATTAAACAACCCAGTAATTAAGATTTACCAAGCAATGCTTCAAAAAGGGATTAACGCTGGTGAATACTTGAAGAAAATGGGAATCACTGAAGGTATCGGTGAAGATGAATATCAAAATATCGCCCTTTCAATCGGTGGTACGAGAACAGGTCCTTCTGTAAGAGAACAAACAAGTGCCTTCTCAACACTGGCTAATGGCGGTGAACACCACGAATCATACTTAATCGAAAAGATTGAAGACTCTCGTGGAAATGTGATTTACCAACACGAAGATAAAATCAGGCGCGTCTTCTCAGATGCAACAGCGTTCCTAACAACAAACATGTTACAAGATATCGCAAGCTCTACTATCTTCTATAACATTAGAGAAATATGGGATTCAGTTCTGATTTAGCTGGTAAAACAGGTACTTTCGAAAAACGAGATTGATAACTGGTTTGTAGCTTACACTCCAACCGTTACTCTTGGCTCATGGATCGGATATGACAACTTCTATAACGCTCGATACGCGATTACTGGTGGCGACGGATACGGCGAACCAACGATGCGTAGTCAACGTCAATGGACAAACTTAATGAGAGCCGCATACGAAGCGAATCCTGAATTGATTGGTAAAGAAACAAGCTTTACGCAACCAGACTCTGTATATCGTGATTCTGTCGTATCAACAACTGGTACAAAAGCAGGTTCATTTAAAGCAGAAAATGGTGGTACTTACTCAATCGGTGGTTCTATGACAACAGATTGGTTCAAGGACTTCCCTCCTATGGATCCAAAATATGACTTTTATGGTGGGTGCAACCCCAGAAGAATTAAGTCGATTCTGGAATAAATCTTCATCTTCTAGCGATAAGAAGAAAGAAGAGAAGAAGAAGGAAGAGAAGAAACCTGATACGACTCAGGCTCCTGCAACTCAAGCACCTTCAAGCCAAGCTCCTGCAACAACGCAAGCACCTTCAACTCAAGCTCCTGCAACAACTCAGGCACATTAACCGTAAACAAACAAAAGGCTGGACAGATGTCCAGCCTTTTTGATTGCTTCTATATAATATGGAAGAAAGTAGAACAGCCTATCGGAATTTCCGATGAGCTGTTTGTTTATCCTTATTTAGTTGTGTGTCGTAACTCAATCTTGTAAGGTAATGTAATTTCAGATTCAACAATCTCTTCTTTGTTCATAATCTTCGTCAATAGACGCATTGCTACCGCACCGATATCATATAAAGGTGGTGCAATTGTTGAAAGAATTGGACGAGTCATCTTCGTTAATTTAGAGTTATTGCTTGAGATGATTTCGAATTTCTCAGGAACTTTAATTCCCTAAGTCGATTAATCCATTTAATAATCCTACAGAAGTTTCGTCGTCAGTTACGATTGCCGCTGTTACGCCTGCTTTATGAATACGTTCCGCTACTGATTCACCAGCGTGATATGTCAATGGCACTTCGTATACTAATTTAGGGATCGAATTTAATACCTGCTTTATCTAAAAGCAGCTTTATATCCTTCAAACGGAAATCTACAGAAGCGACATTCTTCAACGCAGCTGTTACGAACGCTACTTTTTCGTGTCCGTTTTCAATTAATGTTTCAACGGCTTCTTGAGTTGCTTCTTTAAAGTCAATATTTACAGACGCAATTTCATGTTCCGCATCCATTGTTCCTGCTAAAACGATAGGTGTTTTTAGAGCGGATAATTTCAGTGCGTAATTCAGGTGTTAAATGGTTCCCCATATAAAATACCATCTACTTGTTTTGACAATAATGTGTTTAACACTTGAATTTCTTTATGATTATTTTGGTCTGAGTTCGCTAGAATAATGTTATATTTATACATTGTCGCAATGTCATCAATCCCACGTGCTAAGCTCTGCAAAAGTAAAGGTTTGTGACATCTGAATGATCACTCCAACAGTCGTAGTTTTCTTACTTGCAAGTCCGCGAGCAACGGCATTTGGACGATAATCTAATTCATCGATAACATCTAGTACTCTTTTACGAGTCGCTGGTTTTACGTTTGGGTTCCCGTTTACTACACGTGATACTGTAGCCATGGATACATTTGCTTCACGAGCAACGTCATAAATCGTAATTGTTTGCTTTTCCATCTACAAACTCTCCTTTGTGCATCTTTTCATCTAATCATAGGGGTAGCACTTTCATAAATCTTTTTGCAAGCGTTTCACAACAATTTTTCATATAATTTTTGAAACTATTTACATATTGATGATAATATGCTACAATAGATTCAAGGAGATGAAATTATGAAACTAAACCCTACTTTTTTACAATTGGAAAATGAAATGAAAGAAAAACAAAATCCGATTGTTTTTATCCAAAATCCAGAGACCATTCGTCTTTTGACAAAATTCTCAACAGAGCCACATGAACGAATCGTGGCACTCGTATATACACCAGGAGCGACTCCGCTACTCTTCGTTCCAGCATTGGAACATCAAGTGGCTCAAAAGGCAGAACCTGACTTTATCGTGAAGAGTTACCAAGACCATGAAGACGGCTGGAAACTCTTATCAGATGCGATTAAAGAGCACTTTCCTACACAAACGAATTTCGCCGTGGAAAAAGTGGACTTTTCACTCTTTGCTGCTGAACAATTACAAAAAGCACTTCCCTGGCATTCGATTTACAGTGGACTTAACACCAGTCGTTCAACAACTTCGTCTCGTGAAAGACGCTGATGCTATTGATAAACTTGTCTACTCAGGAACCTTTGCTGATAAAGCGATTGAAATCGGAAAGAATGCCTTGAAAGTTGGCATTAGTGAGCGCGAAGTCGTTGCCATTATCGAATTTGAAATGAAAAAGCTTGGTGTTTCTCAAATGAGTTTTTGATACAATGGTGCTCTTTGGCGACCACGCTGCAGATCCTCACGGGGAACCTGGCGAACGCACTCTGAAAGAAAATGAATGGGTGCTCTTTTGACCCTAGGAACGATGGTCGATGGTTACGCAAGCGACATCACACGTACTGTCTTCTTCGGAAATGACAGCGCGAAAGATCCACGCCATCAAGAAATCTACGACATTGTTCAAAAAGCGCATGATACAGCTATCCAAGCAGTAAAACCTGGCATGAAAGCAAGCGAAATTGATAAGATTGCTCGTGACATTATCACAGAAGCTGGATACGGTGAATACTTCATCCACCGACTTGGACACGGAATCGGTCAAAGCGTTCATGAGTTCCCTTCAATTATGGAAGGAAACGATATGGAACTCGTTGAAGGCATGTGCTTCTCTGTTGAACCTGGGGTGTATATTTCAGGGGACTACGGCGTACGTATCGAAGACTGCCTAGCCGTTACAAAATGACGGCGCAAAACTCTTCACTGCCGTTAAATACGACTTCAATCCAAAAGAAAAAGCCTGGGGAATTCCCCAGGCTTTCATTTGTTTTACATTCAGATTAAAGCTTCTTCTTTAACTTCTTCAGCTTTTTCTTTTACGTTTTCAGCTAATTCGTAACAACTTCTGCTGATTCTTCTTTTCCTTTAGAAAAAGTTTCAACTTTTTCAACTGTTTCGTTAAATTGACCTTTTTAAGTTTTCAGTTTGAACTGCAACTTGGTCTTTTAAGTTAGCTGCTTGTTTAGAAACTTGTTCTTTTAAGTGTCCAGCTTGTTCTTGTAAGTTTACACGAATGTCTTGTGTTGAAGTTTTAGCTACTTCAGCGAATTCAACACCTTTTGCACGTGCGATTTCACCGTATTCTGATAATTGTTCTTTGTAGCGATCTGCTTCTCTCGCTAAGTCTTCACGTAATTCTTTACCTGATTTTGGTGCAAATAATAAAGCTGTTACTGCTGCTGCAGATGCTCCGATAAATGCTCCTAATAAAAATCCACCTGATTTACTCATGTTCAACACTCCGTTTCGTTATTTTACTTTTTTCTTCTTTGAAAGAATTGTTCTTCCAAAATTAAATGCCGCAACTGCACGACTTGTTTTTGAAAGCTTCACTGCTTTTGTTGCTAGATTACGAGAAGATGTATTTACATCTGAAATCGTCACACCTAAATCGCCTGCCGCTGTAAACAACGGATTTGTCGCTTTAAGTTTGCCGTTCACGTCATCTACGAGTACATTTGCTTTATTTAATAACCCTTCAACTTCAATTGAAAGACTATCAACATCTTTTGTAATGACTTCTAATGAATGATTCACATTATCAACGGTTTTATTTAATCTTGATAAAATCGGTGATACTTTGACAATTACAAAAACCACTAATGCTAATAAAGCACATGCAGCAATTAATGCAGCAATCTCAACACCTGTCATTGAGCCATTCCTCCAATCTTTAAGTATAATTTAATGATAACACTTTCTAGAAAAAAATACCATAAAATTATTACTTGAAACTGCACTACTTTTCAATCATTTTTACATATGGTACACTAATTTTATTACTAATAAAGGGTGATAATTATGCACAATGTCTTATGGATCGATTCCATCTCAAATTTCTTTTACCAATTACTGAATTCTTTGATTGGGAATCCATTTTATCGAATATCTTTACGAAATTATTATCATTAATCTTATTATTCCTAGTTTTCTACTTTGGAAAGAAGTTTCTACATTTTTCTATTTAAGAAAAACGATTCTCTCCTCTGTAAAAATTGTAGGCCAAAACGAAAATAGACAAAAGACGATCGTGAAGCTCTTAGAAAAATATGCTCGATTATTTCTATACTTCATCTTAATCTACTGGATTCTCTCCATTATCGGTGTTCCAATCTCGAGTTTACTCGCAGAGGCTGGAATCGCTGGGGTTGCTCTTGGTCTTGCGCACAAGGTTTCCTATCAGATGTGATTAACGGTCTCTTCATCTTACTGGAACGTCAATTCGAAGTTGGAGACGCTGTTCTTATTAACAACATCGCTGGAACCATTGCGAGCGTTGGTGTGCGTACTACACAAGTTCGTGGATACGACGGTACACTTCACTACATTCCAAACCGCAATATCACGGTTGTCAGCAACCAATCCCGTGGAAACATGCGTGCTTTAATCGAATTACCTTTAAATAGCAACGTAGATTTAAAATCCGTTTACTCCATCATTGAAGAAATTAATAATCAATATACAAGAACCGACGAAGCTCTCACGGCTCCACCAAAAATCGTTGGACCATCAAAACCAAGCCGAATGGTCAATTTGTATTCACCATCGCCCTAATGACAAAAAACGGTTTGCAACACGCTACCTACCAACGCTATTTAACGCTCTATCAAGAAGCACTACTAAAACAAGGCATCGACCTCTCATCACCTGTCATCCCCTATACAATCAACTAAAAAGAAGGCCTCGCGCCTTCTTTTTCTTTTCGATGCACACACCCATCACTTATACTCTCCTTCTACGGAACGGCACATCTACTCACTCCAATTTGAATAAACCAATTACAAAGAGTATCAGTCATTCTGCACTCTTTACTTTTTAGCTAGGATGCAGATGCTATCTTCCATTGCCTTTGTGATATGCGGAATGGTACATAAAATCTCTTATTATAGAAAAAAAGCTACAGCATTCCGAGGAATTCTATAATAGCAATAATGGGAATACGCATAAAATGCGAATTACTGGTGCTTGAAAATTTATTTTCTAGCGCCAGTTTGAGGCTTTTAAGGTGCAAGACCAAGGCTTGCACCGGTGCCCCATTATAGCTATTATCTAGAATTCTAAAAAAGGAATCGCTGTAGCGATTATAGTTTTATTTACTATTTTCTTTTTCCACAAAATCATATTCGCGGGTGAGTTCATGTACCATGAAGTTGATGCGCTTTAAAAGCTCCTTCCTCGTCACAATCCCCACAAACTCATTCTCCTCATTCCCAATACAAATAAAACTCTCATCCACAAGCTCATTTAACACATCTTCCACTTGCGTATCCTGATGAATAATCGGGAACTCCGTACGCATAACTTCACGCACTTTGTATTTTTCCTAACTGATTCATATGAATTTGTTCCACACCCGTGATTTTATGTAAAATCATCGCCAGTGAAATCAGACCCACGATTTTATTTTCCTTGTTCAGTACAGGAATGAGTGAATAACGCACATTCGTCAACACAAGCATCGCGTGTTCCAAAGTATGGTCTTCTTGAAGGATAGCTACTTTTTCTGCATCGATAAAAAGCTTATCACGGTCTTCAAGTAGTAACTCTTGGATTTTCTTATGAATCAAGCGTATACCCTCCCTCATCAGACCACGTATAGTCTAAAACGAGTCCATCTAATACTTCGTGTTTCGTTGTGTAATAGGTTAAGCGTAATTTGTCTTTTGAAAGAATATCCAGCACTGCATACGACGGTGTCCCCATATAGCTACCACGAGGATAATTCGTTGACCCTGAGTTGATGCAAAGCACCCCGTTAACATTCTCCGCATTTAGTTTATGCGTATGCCCGTAAAATGCGACACGCGCCCCCATTTCTTTAGCCGCATTTGCTAAATACTCACGACCGGTGTTCACATATTCGAAGTGCCCATGCGCTACAAAGAAATTAATGCCTTCTAGCGTAAACACTTCAGAACGTGGATATTCTGGGTCGTAATCACAGTTTCCTGTTACGCGAATACAATGCGATAGACGTTCATCTTTATAAGGAAATTCTGAATCCCCCGTATGCACAAATGTCACATCGCGCCCTGCATAGTGGTCGAAGATTCTCTTTAATGTTAATTCTTGTCCATGGTTATCACTGACAACGACGATTTTCATAATGATTCCTCCGTTTGATTTAACTCATGAGTCCATTTTTCCCACTGGCTAACAAGCAATTCAATGGCTTTTTGCACGGTGGCTAATTTTGTTTTTAATATCCATTCCTAGTTCCGCAAATGTCTTACCATACTCAGGAACAACAAATAATGGATCGTATCCAAATCCGCTATCCCCAGCTGGTAGAGTCGCGATTTGACCTGGGCATTCTGCTTGAACCACAAGTGATTCACTATTTGGTGCAGCTAACACTAAGCTAACAAGTGAAAATGAGCCGAGCGCTCTTCTCCAACGAGTCCGCCAAGTTCTGATAAGAGTTTTGCGTTATTCGCCGCATCGCTCTTTGGTTCGCCGGCAAAACGTGCAGAATACACTCCTGGTTGGCCGTCTAACGCGTCCACGCAGAGACCAGAGTCATCTGCTAATACGATTGTTTGTAAGGCATTGGCAATCGTTTCAGCTTTTAAACGTGCATTTTCTTCGAAGGTTTTTCCAGTCTCTTCGACTTCTTCTAATTTGGGGAAATCTCGAAGGGTTTTTACAGAATATCCCTTTGGTTCAAAAAAAATTTCTGCAAACTCTTTGGCTTTGCCAACATTATTCGTCGCAATTACGATTTCTTTTTTCAATTCAACTGGTTTTACTTCTTCTTTAAGTGTCACTTTCTTCACCTTCAGACCCTGTTCGATTCAACCAGTTTTCAGCAATTTCTTCAAAGAGGCTCGCTTCTCCAGTTGTATAAAATTTCAAGAGTTGGTTCAGGATTCGTTTCAGGCTTTTCGCTCAATTTGCAATAATCTAATAACGCGCTCACGCTTGAAACTGTTTCTGCTCCTGAGTCAATTAATGTGACGTTTTCTCCTACCACTCTTTGAATCGTTTGACGAAGCAATGGATAATGCGTACAACCTAGAATCACTGTATCGACCTTGGTTCCTTCTAATGGACGTAAGGTTTCACGAACCACTTCTTCTGCTTCCTTCGTATTTGATTGATTACTTTTCAACAATCGGTACAAATTTCGGACAAGCGATATCGAACACTTCAATATCTTTATTCTTGTCATGCATGGTCTTTGGATAGACTTTGCTTGCAATGGTCGCGTTTGTTCCAAGAACACCGATGCGGTCATTCTTCGTTTGCTTGATAGCTGCAAGGCTTCCTGGTTGAATCACTCCAACGACTGGAATGGTTAATGTATTTTGTAATTCTTCTAGAACTACTGCAGTCGCGGTATTACATGCAATCACAAGCATTTTAATGTTTTTTTCTAGTAGAAATTGCACCATTTCTAATGTGTATTGGCGGATTTCTTCAACGGGTCGTGTGCCATATGGGCAACGGGCAGAATCGCCAAGGAAGATCATGGATTCGTTTGGTAATTGTTTGAGGGCTTCTTTGAGGACGGTAAGACCGCCAACGCCCGAATCGATAAAACCCGATTGGTCTTTTCATGGTTTCTCAACCTTTCTTTCTTTAGTCTTCTATAGTATACCATAGTTCGTGCATCGCTGATTCAATTGTGGTTTGGTTTATGAAAAAGTTAACCAACTAAAAGGCACCTTCGGTGTTTGAATGAAAAGGCTTTGGAGGGGCTGTACTGTGTGCCTTTATCGGACATCTTCATAGTGTTTGTAATAGCTGTAGCGGTTCGAGCCGTGTCTCTCACCTACTGAGCCTCAAAGCAGTAGTAAGGAATAAATTCCTAACTACTGCTAATTCGCATCAGTTACACTCGCTATTACTCACACTATAGAATCCGATAGGCACTTCGTTTGACTCCTCCAGCCTTTCCATTCAAACATTGGTGCATTTAACTTTTAAAATGCGGCCAATGGACTAAAAAAAGAAAGGAGAAACCTCCGCCTAAACAAAAAGAACTCCTGACGAGCAGGAGTTCTGGGATAGATTTTATTCTGGAGCGATGCTTTGGTGTTTTCTTGTAACGAGGATTTGAAGCGCCACTAGAATCACTAATGCTATAGAAATTGATTCCACTTTATGTGTTGTAATGATATTAAGAAATTCTAGAAAAGCTGTTACAAAACCTGGCATTTGGCCTCACTAACTCGATTTCCAATACTTCCTCCAATTAATGCAGTAATCAAAGCACCCTAGAGATGAGCCATAGATGCCTGTTTTTTGATTAAATTTATTAGCACAATTCCAAGAACATTTGCGATTAGGTGAATTAGAACGACCTTAACGAAAAGGACTGCGATACTAATCACGATATTTTCTGGGTCAAATAGGTCTCCTAAGCGCGATTGAATAGTTACTGAGCCAATGAAACTCCATTTCTTAATGGAATTAATAAGGCGTAAATGAGTGTGATAATTCCAGAATCGACAAGCGTTTGGATGAATAAGCTTTCGATTTGTTCTTTTCTAGTTAATCCTAATTGGCTTTCTAGGCGGAATTGTTCAACGATATAGCCAATTCCGATGAGTAATAGGATAATGGCAATTTCATTATCCAAGTAAATTGGGAAATAACGACCGAATGCTAAAAGTCCCCATTTGCAAGAATCTTCATTATTAAAGTAGTAATAATCCACCAAATTCCTAAGAACATTAAAATTGTTTTCCATCTTCTAGCTAATCCCATGCTGACAACTGATAATAAACGGTTCATCTTATTCATTCTCCTTTCGAGTGATTGAGATAAAGTAATCTTGTAAGGTTAATGGAGAAAACTCTAATCCAGGTTGTGCTTCTCCAATAGCACCAATCACTATGCTTCTTGTAAAGTTTCCGACTTGGTCTGTTTCAAGAACTTTCTTACCCACTACATAGTCTTGTACTAATGCGGATGCTCCACTAACGACGTATCCTTTATGAAGAACATCTTCCACTAACACTTCTTCTGTCACTACTCCGTCTTTAATCACGATAACTTTTTCTAGAATTGAAGCGACTTCTTCGATTAAATGCGTTGCGATGACAAATGTACGAGGACGACGCGCATACGCTTCAAGCAACTTCTTATTGAAAAGTTGGCGGTGGTTCGCATCCAGTCCAAGTACTGGTTCATCTAAGAAGATATATTCGCTTGGGTTGCAAAGTGCCAAGATAATCTTCATGATACTTTGGTATCCTGTTGAGGCTTTTGAGTAATTTCCCTTCACATTCACATCGAACACTTTGATAAGGTCCTCCGCAAATTCCATGTCAAATTCTGGGTAAGTCCCTTGATAGATAGCAAGGAGATCTTTAAATTTATATTCACGTGGGAACCAGTTATCCGAACTTGATAAGTACACTTCATGCATCGCATTTGGATTCTTATGAAGGTCAACCCCATCAAGAGTGATTTCTCCACTTGTCTTTTCGATACGGCGAGCAATCATATTTAGCACTGTACTCTTTCCGGCACCATTTCGTCCAAGCAACCCGATAATACTTTCTGATTCAATCGTGAACGTTGCTCCTTTTACTGCTTCTTTTTTGAAATACTTCTTCTTTAAATCTTTGACTTCAATACTCATTATTGGAAGCCTCCTTCGATGATTTTTACTAATTCGTCTTTCGTAATGCCGAGCGCTTGTGCTTCTTTTAAGAAGTTTGGCACCATTTGATTGGCAAATTCATTTTGCTTCTTGCTTAAGATAATTTTTCTGGCCCCTTCTGCTACAAACGTTCCAAGACCTCTTCGTTTTTCAAGTATTTGTTCGCTCACGAGTAAGTTCATTCCTTTCAATACCGTTGCTGGATTGATTTGATATCCTGTGGAAATCTCAGTTGTCGACGGTACTTGATCTCCTTCTTTGTAGACTTCATGGAAGATTTCTTCTTCCAGTTGGTTTTACTTGTTGAAATAATGGGATATCACTTTGAAAATCAAATTTCATAACGCACCTCCTTGTTCATGATCACTTTGTGTTAATTGGTTAGTTACTTGTAATTAACTATAAAACTAAAACGGAAATTTGTCAACACCTTTTTCGAAAATTTTTAACAAAATAAAAACGCCTGACACATCAAGGAAAAACCTTGATATATCAAGCGTTTGGAGACTTTTAGATTTTATAAATATTTTTCTAAAATTTCTTCTAATTGTTCTTTAGCATGGTAGCCAACCACTTTATCAACGACTTCGCCGTCTTTTTTGATTAATAATGTTGGGATACTCATAATGCCAAATGCACGAGCTGTTTCTGGGTTTTCGTCAACGTCTCACTTTTTGTAAAGTCACTTTATCTCCCATTTCTTCGTCTAATTGGTCGATTACTGGACCTTGCATACGACATGGGCCACACCAAGTTGTCAGAAGTCTACTAAGACTACTCCATTTTTAGTTTCTTCTGCAAAGTTTTTTTATCTGTTAATGATTTTTACCATTCGAATCATCCTTTCCTTTTTCTATAAACTTAGTATAGCAATCCCCCGGAAGGTGACCAACTATTCTGCTCACGGTTTACTTAAAGGTTACGATGGTCGCTCCATTTCCACCCGTATTCATCGGTGCAAATTCAAAACTTGCGACAGAACGGTGGCTACGTAGCACCTTATGAACTCCTTGTTGGATGGCCCTGTTCCACGTCCATGAATAATCGTCACGCGTGGATAGTTCGCTAGAATCGCAGCATCGAGATATAACTCTAGATCCTTCATCGCTTCTTCGTATCGTTTTCCGCGAAGGTCTAATTCAGAAGAGACGTGACTAGCACGCGCACTCTTCACGATGACTTGTTGCTTGGCTTCTTGCGTCTCAGCGATTGGAGAAAGATCCTCAACGGCAATCTTCATCTTGATGATTCCCATTTGAACCACCCATTCCTGGTCATTCACCTTCTCAACTAGCGTACCACGCTGTCCAAATGACAGAACTTCGACACTTTGTCCGACTTGCAGCGCCTTCTTCGCTTTTTCCTTGCGAAGCACCTTGTTCTTCTTCAAGGCTTGCTCATGCTTCAAGTCTTTCAACGCCGTTTTCTTCTCAATCATTTCATGCTCTTTAACAGTACTTTGCTTACTTCTAATTGAAGTTCACGAATTTCAGATAAAATCTTATCCGCATCATCTTGACTCTGTTCAATTAACGTATTCGCCCGTTCTTTCGCTTCTTCTAAGAGACGCGCTTTATTCGCTTGGAATTGTTCTGTTTCGCGTTGTAAGTCCTCAAGTAACTGCGTACTCAATTCTAACTGATGACGCATCTTATCGGCATCACGCTGCGCACGGCGACGTTTTTGCTCGAGGTCACTAATCATCGCATTCAAATCTTGGTCTTCTTCAGATAGAAGTCCACGTGCTTGGTCGATGATAATACTTGGTAAGCCTAGACGTTTTGAAATATCAAAGGCATTACTACGTCCTGGTACGCCAAGTAGGAGTTGGTATGTTGGTTGAAGGGTATCCCCATCAAATTCCATACTCGCATTAATCGTTTTAGGGCGGTCATAGCCGTATGCTTTCAACTCTGGATAGTGGGTTGAAGCAATCACATAACTTTGCTTACTTGCAATATAATCAAGAATCGCAATCGCAGTGACGACCCTTCTTGTGGGTCAGTCCCTGAACCAATTTCATCGATTAAAATCAAACTCTTATCGTTAATTTGTTTCAAAATAGACACGATATTCGACATATGAGATGAGAACGTTGATAGGTTTTGCTCAATCGATTGTTCATCTCCAATATCTGCGAAAATCTCCGTAAAGACTCCCACGCGGCTATTTTCACCCGCAGGAATATACAGCCCCATCTGTGCCATCAATTGAATGACACCGACCGTCTTCAAGAGAATGGTTTTCCCACCCGTATTCGGCCCTGTAATGACAATGGCTTGATACTCTTCTCCAAGAATAATATCGTTTGCCACAGCCTTCTCACGCTCTAAAAGTGGATGCCATGCTTGCCAGAGGGCTACGTAATTATTAGCGTCGATAATCGGCTCCGTTGCTCTCAATTCATGAGCGTACAGCGCTTTTGCATTCACTACATCCAGACGTGCCAATACATAATGGTTTTGATGCAATGAATTCGTGTATGGCATCAGTTTTTGAGACAATTCCCAAAGGATACGTTCTACTTCACGTTTCTCTTGGATTTGATACTCACGAAGCTTGTTGTTTAAATTTACGACTGCTTGTGGCTCCATAAAGAGCGTTTGTCCTGTCGAACTTTGGTCATGAACCGTTCCACCAAAGACAGATTTATATTCTGCTTTTACAGGAAGTACATAACGGTCATTACGAATGGTGATAATCGTATCGCTTAAATATTGCGCATTCTTTCCTGTGAGGTATTGATCCATTTGACGACGAATATCCTGTTCCGTCTTTTGAATCCCCACACGAACCCCGTGTAAAGTTGGAGACGCGCTATCTAAGACATATCCGTCTTCACGAATAGAGGCTTCTAGTTCGCTTGTCACCTCTGGAATACTTTCAAGTTTTTCGACAAGACGAGGCACACGTTTTAGTGCGATTTCCTCTTCTTCGACTTTTTCAAAGAAACGCTCAACCTCATGCGTTGTTGTTAACACACGCAGGATATCACTTAATTCGCGTCCATTCAGCCCTGCTTCTAGCTCTAGACGTTTCAAGGCAAAACTAATATCTTTCAATCGTGGAATTGGAATTCCTTGTTTGAGACGGAGTAACTCCACTCCATCTGTTGTTTCTTCAATCTTATTTTGAATGGCCTTTGCATCGACTTCAATCGGAAGTTCCTTAATCATTTGCTTCCCTTTTTCGGAAGTCGCATATTCGGCCAGTTGTGTTCTAATTTTTGAAAATTCTAAAACCTTTTCGATTTTCGAATTCATAACAGTCCTTCTTTCTTAAAAAACGTGGAACAAGTTTGTTCCACGCTTCGAGGTTTTATTTAGGTAATAACCAACTTGATACGAGTTGTGTCACAATTGGTGTTTTTGTGATGATGAAGTTTGGCAATCCGCCTTCGATAATCTTTTGTGCTGGTGCCATCGGAATCATCGCTACTGCGTAAAGTACAAAGAAAATGAATAAGTAGTTCATAAAGAATCAAGTGCCGCTCCACCGATTGTATTGAATTGTTTCAATAGCGGTAAGAATGTTAATTCATAGCGACATATCCAGAATCGAACCACTAACCATCCTAGAATCATGATGATCTAGGAATGCAACCAATTTATAAAATGATTGGTCGAGTGACATCGCTTGGGCTTCTGTGAAAATCGCTAAGTGATTTCCAGGAATGTATGATGGATATGGGATATACACCGATAAGAATTTTTGCGAGTCCTTCGTAAGTGAACATCGCAACTAGGAATGTGATGAGTATCCTGCGATATAAACGAGTTCTAAAGTTAATCCTCGGCGCATTCCGGTATACACACCAACTAATAAATAAAATAAAATAATTAACGTTACCATTGAAACCTACCTTCTCAACAAATCTTGTTGTAATTCAAATTGTTTTTCTAATTCTTGTTTTCTATTTGCATCAATCGAAGGGCGTTTATGTTGAACGGAGCGCAATTCTTTTTCCAACTGCTCTACACGTTTCTTCAAAGCGACCACTTCTTCTTGCTTTCAAATTGATTCGAGATGGCGTTGATGGCTGCAAGAAGCGCCACTTCTTCCGTCGACAATTTGTCAGATACTCGAGTGATTTGATCTAATTGTTCTTGTAAGACACGCACAATACTTTGCATTTCTTGTTGCGACTTACGACCAATAATCGTATAAGATTTCCCTGAAATCGTTGCTTTTACTCTTGTTTTTGGTTGATTCACAAAAGACCCTCTCACTTTCTCCATAATATCACCTTATTTTACCATTTTTCATTTAAAAAATACACTAATAATCCACTTTTTTAGAGAGTGGACGGATGAATTTTGTCATGGTATGCTAAAAAGAAAAGGGGGAACGACATGAATTCATTAACTTTAATTTTATCACCTGAGCAAATTGCGACCCTTGGAGCAACCTATGCTTCATACACGCAATCTCTCCACCACACGCAACATTGCGTCTAAAGGTCGACGGTTTATCGATTACGGCTTATAAATCGGGCAAGGTACTCTTCCAAGGAAAAGGCATTGAAGACTTTATCCAAAAGAACCACCTCGAACAATCGATGGATGTCACTACAAAGAAAGCCCTCGAAGAGTCGACTCTTCCAGAAGGTTTTGCGACTTGGAGCATCATCGGAAGCGATGAAGTCGGAAACGGCGCTTACTTTGGTCCACTGACGGTTGCGGCGGCTTATGTTTCAAAAGAAAATATCGCAACATTAAAAGCGATGGGCGTTCGCGATTCTAAAGATATGACGGACGAACAAATTAAGGCTCTCGTTCCAAAAATCAAAGAAGCTGTGCCTTATAAGTTATTAACGCTTTGGCCAGAGAAATATAACGAAGTCCAACAAGTTAAAAATCTAAACGAGATGAAGGCGCTTCTTCATAACCAAGCGTTCCGTCTCTTAAGCGAAAAACTCGCTCCTGAGGTTCCAGAAGCGTACTTAATCGACCAATTCTGTAAACCAGACTTGTATTACCGTTATCTCAAAGGCCAAGACCTTGTCGATAAGAAGAAAACATACTTTATTACAAAAGGCGAAAGTCACCATATCGCCGTTGCGGCAGCATCCATGATTGCCAGATGCGCCTTCCTTGATGGCCTAGACTCTCTAAGCGCTGAATACGGATATGAACTCCCAAGCGGTGCCGGTGCCAACGTCGATAAAGCAGCAGCCACTATTTTAAAACACGGTGGCATGGAACTCCTCGGTAAAGTGGCTAAAACTCCACTTCGCCAACACCGAAAAAGCTAAGAAACTTCTCTAACCTTCCATCACCAAACGAGGTTAGATAGGTCTCCTATTCTCAGATTTCCAAAAACCTTCCTACCCGATAGAAAGTAGTTTTTTACATGCTGACCTAGCAAATGATTACGGAGAATCTTGTGGATTTTATTGTAGCAGTAACGTAAAAAAGCAAAAAATGCGAATTAAAGGGAGTTAGGAATTTAGGCTCTTTGTCAAATAGTGTTGATGAAGAATTTTTAGGAAGGGATTAAGCAACTAATTGTTGCTTAATTCCTTTTTGTTTTGAGCCAAACATTTTTTTGTTATTAAGATAATCCTGTTTCTAAAATGGTAATAGTTTTTAAAACCGTAGGCATTTCTTTTAAGCACTTTTTATTTTTATTGTTTATTCCTTCGATAGGGCCATTTGTTCTAGTTGGATAATCACAAGTATTTTTGAATATATGGCAAGTAAGTTATAAGAGTCTTTAATACTCTTTTTAAACCAGGAGATAGGTCTAATTGCGTAGCTGCTTCAATCGTTTCCTTGAATTCTATATAATCTCTATCCTGTATACATTCACGAAGTGAATGTACAACCTCATAATCATGTTTAAGAGATGGATTGTTTTCTAAGATATAATCCACAATTCCTTGGGTTGTCATAAAGCTTTCAAAAAGCTTATAACGATTATATTTATAGTTCTGAAGTTCATTAGGATTCTTTAAAATTAACTTCCAATAATATTTTAACTTTCGATATAATTTAGCGTCTTTATAACGATGCTGATTCATGACACGTACCCGAGTTCGATTTAATTCTCTATTTAAGGCTTGTACGATGTGAAAAGGATCAATGATAATTTTAGCGTTAGGAAACATTTCTTTTATTAATTGAATGTACGGTACGTACATGTCGATAGAGATAGTTTTTACCTTTAATCTAGTCTTAGGCTCAAAACGATAAAAATATTGTTTTCAAACTGTAAGATTTTCTATCTCGTACAACATCGACCAGCTTGTGTGAGTGCTATCACAAATAATGAAGCTCATATTACTATCGGAAGATTTTGACGGATTTAAATTCATCAAAACACAAATGCTCAGGTAAATCGTGTAATGGTTTAATGGTCAATAATCGTGCTGTATCATCTATAATACGTCTTACAGTATGAACTGAAATATTTGTTTCTTTTGCGATATATGTTTCAGATACTGTTTCACTAATTTTTGATTTGATTTCATTTTTTAATCGTTTAGAGATATGACAGTGTTTTTCTACGATTCGACTAGTGTCTGCAGTAAATGAAGAGCTGCATTCTCTACAGAGAAATCTCTGCTTGCGTAGATGTAAGTAGGCCGGAAGGCCTGAAACAGAACAGAGAGTGATACGAGATGTTTTCGTGCCGTTTTTAACGATATTATTATTCTGACAAACACATCGACAGACAGTACAAAATTCTGGTTTATGCGTATATGTAGCTGAATAAAATAAAGATTTTCTCTTTTTAAATATCTTCTCTTGAACTTTATTATCCCAAATAATGTTTTTATCTTTGATTTGTAGCGTAGCTTCTAGTATATTGTTCATATGGTCATCATCCTTTTGTATTAGGTTTGATGATTTTTAATATAACGGATGTTGGCCTTTTTTATGCTCACTAAAATAGGGTTGGTGGAAAATTTCCATCAACCCTAGAAATATAGAACCGGAATTTATTCCTTACTCCCTTTTTGAGGCTTTTTGGTCGCTAAGACCAAAATGCGC
>BNJU01005506.1_pt1 | contig 38520 bp, 28 predicted proteins | sample 8539281 | NCBI WGS metagenome assembly BNJU01 (sample SAMD00202456, study PRJDB9452) | human saliva metagenome | isolation source: human saliva | place: Japan
CTCTAAAAGCCAGAGAATGGGTTCTCTCTAATCTATTGATGCAGGCGAGACACACACACGCCAGCCAACCGATCATGATGAAGAAAAGACAATAAACCAGATATTAGCTGTTATGAGCTGATAGCTCATTAATCTAATTAGCCCAATTAGCCTTATTAGCCCTATTTTGCCTAATCAAAGGCTATAAGCCCAATAACCAATAACAAACATATCAAATGAAGACAATAGATTTGAAAGTATTAAGATAGATTCTGCCAACTTGATGAGCTATCAGAAGAGCAACACCTCATCCAAACAGCAATCTCGGCACAGGTAACAGCTATTCGCCTTACAGCAAGTTCCGTGTTGGTGCAGCATTGTTTGCTTTATGTAGAAGTGATGGGAGCGAACCAGAGAATGCGAAACGTCCTTCAGGATTATGCGCCGAACGCTCTGCAATCTTTGCTGCCCAGTCCACTTATCCAGACCAACCTATCACCTCTCTTACGATAGCTGCGGCTAATGAGTATGTGGTTTGATGCGTGACCCAATCGTACCTGTGGCGCTTGCCGACAGGTTATCTTAGGATAGAAAGTCGTTATAACCAGCCCATTCATCCTTCTTTATGGTACATCAGGCGTTGTGTTATTGATACAGTTAAGGACTTGCTCCTCTCCACCTGTTGCGATCAATGAAGTGGTCTCTATTCATTTAAAATATTATTAAATCATGGATTATCTACCAAAAAGATCCAGCAATACTGGTAAGCAGTGCAAAACATGCTACTGCGGATGAAGTAGTTCGATTCACTGAGTCTCTTTGCTACAACTTCAATGAGGACGTTGATAAACTCAAAAGGCCTTCTGCTCAAGGCATGCTATGTTTATAGCGAGAGCAGCATCAGTCCGCCCATTGGGTTTGATAAGTAAAAAGCAATTACTATTCAACCCTCCCAGCTCTTCCCCATAACCCCTCCCAGCCTCCCCCAAGGGGAGAAGCTAACGGAAAGCCATGTAGGGGCGGTGACTCGATTAAGATAACATCACAAAGTAGGGACGACCCTCGTCCGTCCGCTAACTCACCAATGAAAAGCTCTCCCAGTCTCTAAAGAAGGAGATGTTGCCTGACGGAGTGTCGTAGGGATAATGAGCGGACAGACGAGGCGTTCGTCCCTACTTTGTATACATAGACTAAAGAAACTAATGTATTCTGATATGCAAAGCCTTGAGATCGTCACTCGTTTCAAGCCCCTGAGATATAGTGTTTCAGGCCTCGATACACTGCTTCAGGCCTTGTGACACTGTTTTCAAGCCTTGATACACACCGTTTCAGGCTCTGATACACAGTGTTTCAGGCTCTGATACACAGGGTGTTCACACCATGAAACGCAGGGTTTCAATACATGGAACGCAGGTTTCAATACATGGAACGCAGGAGGTTTCAATACATGAAACGCACAGTCTCAAAGCCATAAAACGCTGTTATAAGTAGTTTGTTTAGGCATTAGTTGGGTTCTTTAAGGGTTACACTGACGTGTTTTTCGGCATTAGTAATATCCTTTTATAAAATAAAGAGTGTATCAAAGGTTAGAAACTCTTTGGTATAGATGACCTCATCTGTCCAGTATTTGCGATCGTAATGACGGACAAAGAACGTTTGTTCCATATCCTTTAACCTACTTGATGACACCTCTTTTTATTTGGTGTTACGCCCTTTATGCTTCTTGCTGCGCACTACCCACGTGCTTCTACCATTGACAACATAGTCGCTGAGCTTCTCACACTCCTGAATAATGTCTATATACATCGCACCAATTAGGTGTATGTGTGATCGTTGACATCATTGATGTTTTGTGAAGCGCAGTTGATTGCGGTAATTATTGGTTTCGTTCTCAATGCTGAACGAACGATTCACATCGTTGTCTCTCTGTGTCCCACCAAAATGCGGTTCATCTGCGTGAGAGCATCATCGGTGAGATCGAACATCTGATGTATGTGGTCGTATTGTTCCTCTGCAAAGTCTTCCTTACTATGGATGCGTCTGCTCTCTGTACAGGGCGATGTTGTAACAAGCATCACTCAATACTCTCTAACTCCGAAATCTCACGCAACATCGAGACGTCACTTATCTTTCGTCTCATCGCTTAGATAGGGCATTTGAAACGATCAAGGTGTTTGGCTATCTCAATCTCCATGTTATCAGATATTCCTTCGTACTTCTCTATGCGCGTGTAAAGCTTTGTGAACTTCTCGTGTCACGCTCTCCAAGTGTTCGCGAACCATTCGAACATGCGTTGGATGCGTTCGGCAAACGATTTGATCCTCATAGATGCTTCCAAAACAGATAGCTCTGGCGTCTTCATGATGCCTGCCTGAATGAAATGAGAGCAGAACTCATCCTCGTCTTTGTTGGCCTTGGCTTGATAATCAAGCATACTAACTTTTCTAAGTACTTGATGGGACAACAAGGATAAGCGTGTTGAGTAACATTGAACGTGGATGTCGGCCAATAGCAAAGCTTAGTTTGGCTGCATTAGCCACGAAAACCAGCTGAACCCTTAGGCATCGTCACGTCATAGCCAACCCATCCGCAGACCATGATTAATGATGGGTGGAAGATACAACTACCCAAGTAACACTCAAAGATATTAAACACCATGTAGTGCCATGGCAGCCCTTTCGTGCCTGCGTGTTTGCCGTCAATGCAGCAGGTTAGAGGTAACTGTTGTACCGATATTCTCGCCCGTACGAGTGCTATTCCTTGGTAGATTGAAGCACACCAGTCGAACGAGAGAATCATCGTAATAGCCATGATTGCAGCGGAGCTTTGCACACATCGTCAGCACACTACCGATGGTAGAGAATACAATTGTGGTGAAGAAGCTCTGTGGATCGAACTGACTAAAGAAAATCAAGTACCGCTTGGTTGTGTGCCAATCCATGTCTATACCCGTTTGGCGCAGCGTTCCTAAGCCCAGAAACACTAGAATGATATGCCGAAGAGAGTTGCCAATTAGCTTGCGCTTCTTAGAGTAGAATCAACACAATACCAATGAAGAAAGCAGGCCAAACGAAGTCGGTGATGTTAAACGAGAAGCCTGCTGACATGATCCATGCCGTTAGGGTTGTTCCGATGTTGGCTCTCATAATAACCGGAGATAGCCTGCACAAGGTGAGTAATCCTGCGTTCACAGAAGCTAACCGTCACGACTGTTGTCTGCGTTGATGATTGGACGGCTGCGGTAATAAATGTACCTGTTAAAATACCAGTGAAGCGATTAGTTGTCATTGCACCAAGGACATGACGCAATTGAGGTCCTGCCATCTTTTTGCAGGCTTTCGCTCATTGCCTTCATACCAAACATTAGTAACGCTAAGGCTCCAATGAGCTTAAAGAAAATCCAAATCGACATATAATAACTTAATTTGTGACGACTAACTCTTGTGTATATGCATAACTTTCTCTACCTTTACCATTCGTTTTTATAGACGAACGATTTAGTCCACCGACTTACATTTAACACGTAAATGCTTATGACACAATTACTGCATATCCGCTGCAAAAATAATAAAAAAAGTCTGAAAGTCCCAATGGGAAGTACACTTTCTGACATTTTCAAGGAAATAAATCTTCAAATGCCTTATGGTCCTGTAAGTGCTAAAGTGAATAATAAAGTTGAGGATTACATTACAGGGTCTATCATAATAAGGATGTGGAGTACCTTGATTTGCATACACAATCAGGTATTCGCACTTACACTCGTTCGCTCTTTCTCGTTCTTTGTAAGGCTGTCCACGATCTTTATTCGCGAAGCGAAGTGATCATAGATATTCCTGTTTCAAATGGTTATTATTGTAATTTGAAACTCGGGCATGCTATCACTGCTGAGGATGTAAACCGTATTCGCACACGAATGCAGGAGATTGTCAATGCTCATCTGCCTATCCAACGTTTTGAAACAACAACAGAAGAGGCTATTGATATGTTCTCAAAGCTCAGTGACGAACAAAAGGCAAAAGTTGCTCCAAGAGTAGTGGAACGCTTTATACTGTTTATTACGTCCTGGATGACTATAAGGATTATTACTACGGTTCAATGCTCACGAACACGTCACAACTATATCTCTTCGGACTCGAACCTTATTTTGATGGTGTGTTACTGCGCATCCCTTCTGTGCAAGATCCATCCCAATTAGGTGCTTTGATACGACAGGATAAGATGTTTGAAGTGTTTAAAGAGCATCATCGTTGGCAGAGTCTGTTAGGTATAAAGACGGTCGGTGACTTTAATGAGGCGGTCGGCAATGGTGAAGCCACTAGTCTAATTAATGTCAGCGAAGCCTTGCAAGAGAAGAAGATATCACAGATTGCAGATAAGATTGCAGAAAGAAAGATATAGGTGGTACTGATTGCTGACCATCATCAGGTGGTAAGACCACATTCTGCAAACGCCTTTCTGTGCAACTACTTGCTAGTGGTGTGAAGCCCGTACAGATTTCCTTGGATGACTACTTCGTTAATCGGGAAGAAACACCGAAGGATGAGCAGGGAGAATATGATTACGAAAGTATCTATGCACTGAATATTCCACTCATCAACGAGCAGTTTAATGCTTTATTCAATGGTCAGGAGGTGGAATTACGCAAGTATAATTTCCAAACAGGAAGTAGTGAGAAGAGTGGGAATAAGTTGCATTTGGAGGAGAATAACGTGTTAGTTGTAGAAGGCATCCACGCCCTTAATCCAACGCTCACAGCTCAGATTCCCCGACGACAAAAGTTGAGATCTATGCTTCTGCGCTACCACCATCCTATTGGATAATCACAACTATATCCCAACGACTGACAATCGATTGCTCCGACGCATTGTTCGTGATTATAAGTATCGTGGTTGTTCAGCACAAGAAACGATCCGCCGATGGCCTAGTGTGCGTGCTGGTGAGAATAAATGGATATTCCCTTATCAGGAGCAAGCCGATGTGATGTTTAATACAGCTATGCTCTTCGAACTTGCAGTCATAAAGCCACAAGCGGAGGAGGTGCTCGAGCAAGTACCAGAGAATTGTGAAGAATACGCTCGAGGCTTATCGCTAGCAAGTCTCAAGTACTTTCTCCTCGCCTTTCCGTGATCTCCCTCCAACCTCATTTGCTTCGTGAGTTCCTTGTGGTAGTTCGTTTTAAGTATTAAAGGTGATGGGGTCTCTATTATGTGAGTAGACTGATTATTCGCTTTATGTCATTAAATTAAAAGTTAGTATCGCATCAATAATTTGAATATTATGCTTACCTTTGCAATGCTATATCGTTATGAGACAGGATTATAATATTGTTTTTCAACGGTTGACAAGACTGCATGGTTGCAGTTAATAGTTAGCATAGTACTAGTCTCTATTCAGATTGGGCAGGGATGTCATGTGTATATATCATTCTCTGACTCGATCACTGTTCAGGGATTGATTCCTATGCATTTGGTTACACTAGCATGTCTAATTCAATTTTCTTCTTGATAACGGATGGAAATCCATACCTCTCTTCTAACAATAAAAGAAGTAGACGATTATATTTTACAATGATTTATGCTTCTCAGAATATTGGATGGAAAGAAAACCATGTTAACACTACGCAATCTTTCCCACATCTTTAATCTATGGAGGGTCATAGATCACGAGAAAGATCTATATGCAAAGGAGGTTGAAAGATATTTCAAACATAATTATTTCCTCAACAAAGATTTAGGTCAATCAGTCTTAGTCTGACAGAAGCGTTTTATAATGTCTTCGATCGTTGCTGTACAAAAGATAAATGCTTTTCATTAATTATGTATGACGGAAGAAAAGCAAGTCTTACATGCTGCTATATCTGATTTTGGGATAGGCGTAGCAAAGTCTGTCCGTAATTATCTACCTGAGATAGAGGATGATAAAGCGGCTTTATTGGAAATTGTTGAAAACAATTTCACGGTTAAGTCAACTGGTAGGAATAGTGGAAAAGGATTAGATAATATATTGTCATGTGCAAATGTTGGCGTCTTTGCAGTGGTCGTGCTTTACTTGAGACAATAATGGGGAGCGTAGATGTTATGGAGTCAACTTCTCCTTCCAGGTACATTTCACTATATTTTGAGGTAAATCTGCTCTGATGGAAGATGATGAAATCCTGATTCTTTTGATTTTTAATATTAGAAAGTTAGTGTACAGTCAATATAGAGAGATTTTGGTTTCTCATGGTAATTTCGCCAGATGCAGGAACAGTGCTCTATAATGAGATAGTTAATGCTATTGCTTCCAGGCGATAAAGGATTATGGTAGATATGGAAAGGGTCAGTTCTTTTGCCTCTATCTTTTGAATGTATCCATAGGGAAGTTATTGATGATTATGATATAGATACATTGAAGAGACATGTCAGCTTCTGCAAAAATAACACGGAAGTAGGCGGAACGCTTAAAGATTATTTACTACGATATAATTAATCTCCTTTGACGAAAGTATATTGTGGAGCACAATAGTACATTTCGTGGGTGCGAAGTATATATCGTCAGGAGCTTATAAATCAGTCCAAAGATAGGAAGAAAAAGTTCGACGAACAATTTGGGAAAAGTTCAGAACTCTTTTGATTTGTTCGCGAACTCTTTTGTGCGTCTCTTATTGAATGAGTTCTAATAACGTAAGAATGTTATTAAATCACAGGAAGATGGGACTCTAACTTCGTAATATGACTTGTCAAAATTCTTGTATTCTTTAAAAGAAAGTCTTACCTTTGTGCTGTTGAACTTTTAAACAACTAATTATTAAAACAATGCACAAGTATTCCTTATTTAAATATCTGCGGAAGTATTTTCGTGAGACTCTATTAGCTACATGTTTCTGGTTAATTTATGAACTCTTTGATCATCTTGAGTTTGAACAAGCATGGTCTATTTTGTGGCCTGCACTAGTATTTGGCACGATCTTAGGCTTAACTTCAGTCGTAGAAGCCATATACAAAGATAAACATAAAAAGAGTAATTAGCCGAACAAAGCAGTTCCCCGTAAATTCCTCATTGATGAGAAGTTTACGGGGAACGTGTTAGAAGTGGTTCTTCCTTTTATCTGTCAAGTTTCCAGGTAACGCCATCTTTAGTGTCTTTCACTTGGAAACCAGCATCAGCCAAAGCGTCACGAATCTGATCGCTGACAGCCCAGTTCTTCTCAGCCTTAGCCTTTTGCACGAAGATCGAGGTACATGTCTACTACCTTTCCGTATGCCTCTTCGCGTGCATCGTTATTAGCACTGCGCTCGTTCTTGAGTCCCAAGATGTCGAAAGCAAAGAGTTGCATAGCCTCCGTGAGTTCCTTTAGGTCATCGGCAGAAATCTGTGCCTTGTGATCGATAAGAACGTTTACCAAGTGGCAAGCCTCAAACAGATTAGAGATGACAGCAGGTGTCATTAAGTCGTCATTCATCGCATCGTAACACTTTTGACGGAAGCTAGCAACAAACTTCTTCGTATTCTCGTCTGATGCATCCGATGGCTGAATGCGTGCCGAATCCTCAATACCATTCATCAAACGTTCGTATCCCTTCTCTGCAGCTTGCAATGCCTCGTTAGAGAAGTCGACAGTCCCACGATAGTGAGCAGATAGGATGAAGAAACCAATTGTCATTGGCGAGTAAGCCTTCGTGAGCGTGTCATGCTTGCCAGTAAAGAACTGCTCGAGCGTAATAAAGTTGCCCAACGACTTACCCATCTTCTGTCCATTGATTGTAATCATGGTATTGTGCATCCAATACTTCACCATTTCATCGCCCTGTGAAGCTACAGCTTGCGCAATCTCACACTCATGATGCGGGAAAATCAAGTCCATACCGCCACCATGAATATCAAAGTGATCGCCCAAATACTTGCGCCCCATAGCTGTACACTCACAATGCCAACCAGGGAAACCATTACTCCAAGGCGATGGCCAACGCATGATATGTTCGGGCATAGCACGTTTCCACAATGCAAAGTCAACCTGATTATGCTTCTCTCCAACACCTGCTAACTCACGAGAGTTATTAATCATATCGGTGAGATTACGCCCTGACAATACGCCATAATGATGGTCCTATGTCCTTTTAGCCACGTCGAAATAAATGCTACCATTGCTTTCGTAAGCATAACCATTGTCCATAATCTGCTTCACCAGCTCCTCCTGTTCAATGATATGACCCGTTGCATGTGGCTCAATACTTGGCGGCAAAACATTCAATGCACGCATAGCATCGTGATAACGATTGGTGTAATATTTGCGCAATCTCCATCGGTTCGAGTTGCTCAAGTCGTGCCTTCTTCTCAATCTTATCATCCCCTCATCGGCATCATGCTCCAAGTGCCCCACGTCAGTGATGTTACGAACATAACGAACCTTATACCCGATATGCTTCAGATAGCGGAATAAGAGGTCGAAAGTGATGGCAGGACGCGCATGCCCAAGGTGTGGATCGCCATAAACAGTAGGACCACAGACATACATACCCACGTTAGGTGCAGCGATGGGTTGGAACAACTCCTTCTTACGATGCAGTGTATTGTAAATTACTAAGTCTTGCATAATCTGTCTGATTTAATACTTGCCTGCAAAGTTACACTAAAAATGTGATAACGCAAACAACATGTATTGGAGAAACTATTTTAACTCCTCATGGAATAGGGTTGTATGCAAAACAAACTTTTGCTATGTTTCCTAATTTCTGCTCTTATGATTTGCTTTTTGTCGCTATAAAATAATATATTATAGGAACTTATCTGTACGCGCCAAAGACTTTTATTAAATTTCTATTAATGTGACATTGAGATAGGGTTGAATGATTCTCTCCTTTGATTACCAGAATGCTGTTCCTTGTTTCCTCTCTCTCTTCACAAATTTTCTTTACAGGTATATTGAGTACTGTTGTCATTTGGAGAAATTCTGTAGTGTCTCATTGTTCTTTTTATCAAATAAATATGCGATGCTATCAGGTATTATTCCATCTTGTATAGTCCATATTTTTTAAAAGTTTGTAGTCTTTACTATCTAATAAGATTTTCATTTATATATGATGTATTTCTATCGAACTCAAAATCCATCTTTGATCTACCACTGAAAGGTATCTCAACAAATTTGTAAGCTTGAATATTTGAATCAAAAGTTCTGAAAAGTCTCAATAAAAGTAGTATCTCTAAATCTTATATCAGGGTCTTCATATTTTATTCTTTTTCAAAGTTTAAATTTGATATTTTGAGAGTGCTATTGCTGAGTCCTCTTTTTGTCAGAATAGAAGTATATAGAATAATCATGAGCGAATTCTCAGTTTTATGATCAACGATATCAATGTAAAGGTTCTTTATTAATTGTATATTTAAATTTTATATGAGAGGTGTATTATCAGCAAGACGTGCAAATGAACAAAATATTGGAGTTCCTGGCTTTTGAGTGGAAAATTCATTTCTTTTAACCTGTTCTATGAATCCTTCTACTCCTGAAAAGATTGGGTGAAAGTTGTATTTCCTCCATTTAGTAATAAACACTTTTGAATTCACAAGAGTTAAAGAGTCTGGTTTCTTCTTGTGTAGTTAGTATGTTGTTACTAAATATTTTGTGAAAAGACATTTTGAAATATTTTCTTTAGCATAGTCTGCTGATTAGTTTCTAGAGCAGTATTCCTAATTGTCCATAAGTTGCTATTAATATATATTGCAGAATCTTCCATCTCTGTAGGGACAAGAGCATATTTTTGTTGACGGATAATCCATATTTGCAGTAAAGCTCTTTTGGAAAAATTTTATGTATAGTCCTGTTGCTTTTGAAACTTTATAGTCTTTTCTCTTTTGCGTATTATGTTATCTCCCAAAATAGAAACGATTATTTGTATTATAGCAAATGCCATTTTTAATTCATCTACAGATGTAAATTGTTCTATAGAATAGGTAAATTCTCCATTTTTGACTAAGTTCCATTAATCTCCTCCTTTTTAATGTATTGATATATCTTGAAAACGATGGTTTCTCTATTATGGATGATGATGTTCTGGGAGTTAGTGATATTCTTATTGGAGTCTTTTTCCATTGATAAACCTTTATCTCCTTGTACACAGTAAGTTGCATGATAAAACATTACCAAGCCATATTTTTGATGCGTATTCTGATGAACACATTATCTCGATTAGTAGATTTTTCCTCTTCAAAGAAATGTTTTGGGAGTGGCTGTTCGTGTTGATATATATTTCCTAGCCATATATTTTCTCTATCTTCAGATAACATGTTGTGTATATGTCTGTAGTTTTTAGTTTTAATAACAGGGTTTTATAAATAAAATTCATGCTTGGTTTTTGGACAGCATTCAATTCGACTCTGTAAGCATCATGGTGCAGCTAAAGTATAAATTATACCGTAATAATGAAAGATTCAAACTATTTTTCATTTTTATCATTGAAGTATATTTTGGGATTATTACCAATAATATTATAATATGGACTGCAGAGTTTAGCTGTTGTGTGTATTTACACTTGGGAATTTGCGTATGTTAGAAATGCGATGTACTTCATTATAACTTCTGAGATACGAAAATAATTTTATACCCTTTCACTGTGAAGATCCTGAAAAGTTCTGATAATGGGATTGCTAGTGGTTACTCCATCAGTATTTTCCATTTCGATTTTAAACTTTGTGAGAGGATTTGCTGGTTCTGGGAATCGGTGTAAATTTTTATGAAAATTTAAGCTTAAGTGATCTGGAAGTTCTCCTGTAACAGCCTGTGTTGTATGCTGTCTATAAGTTCTACATAAATGAGTTCTCTTCCTGTATGTGAAATTTAAAATGAATTTTCGGACAAAGAATTGTCTTCTAACGTTTTCAAATGTGCAGAATATAGGGACTCCTGGATTTGTTTTGTTGAAATTTCTCGTCTTTGCATATTTTAAAAAGACTTCAGAGTCCTGTGGACTCTCGGCTGCTACCTTCCTTCTCCCCTTGTATATATGCTCGTGTATCACATTCTTCTAAAATTTTTGTTCTTGATTGGTTTAATGAACTTCTTCCTCCTACCATTAGAGCATGGAATGATTTTCTGGAGTAAATAGTTTAGCCACTTCAAAATCCTCATTAGTTTCAATTGCCATAATACGAGTCTTTCCGCCATGTACAATGCTATTGATAGATACTGCTGAATCTTCGTACTCTCTTTTGCAGGGTGAGAATATGGTATATCAGGGTCATCCATTGTTGCTGTGAAACTAGTTTGCCAAGAACTTAATATACAGTCACTGCTCATTTTATGTATATGATAGTTTGTTTGATCTGAGGATTTACCGCTTCCTCCGAAAAGGAAATTTATATTGATGTTAGTTTCCTATTGCCGTTTGATTTTCATCATAATATGTGAATTGGTTATTGAAAACTGAGACTCTGGATTTGTGAGAATGTTGCTTTTAATTTGTTGTTGTAAGTATTTGCTATATGTTAAAGAAGAATTTATCTCTGAAAAAGTTGTGTTAGGTGAGGGATAAAGATATTGTTATATATAGGACCTATTATGGGGTATGTTACATTCTGCTACAGATTTACAGGTTTTAAAACATTACCAGGCCAGGTCGGCGAAGCGAATTGAGATGTAGAATCACAGATTCACAACTTGTAATTACCTGGTCTGTCTCAAAAATCATCACCTAATGATCGTGTTTTGTGTTCTTGCCAAAGATTATCTGGTTTTATTTGAAGTATAGATATCTGTCTGATAATCTCGAGGGTGTTTTTGTTGAGGATTGTTCCCTAGATAGCAGAATATATCTGTGTCTTGGGAGACAACTAATGGATTAAGAATATGATTACTAAAAATTAATATATGTAGCTTCATTGTTATATTAAAGATTACTTGCATTTTCAAAATAGGTAACCCAAATAGAATTGTCATCAAGTTCTATTTGCGATTACATCATATAAGATGCCTGGAATAGATGGAGAATGTGCCTCCTTTAACTATGAATTCATGAAACTTTCCAAAGTCTGAAAGACCTGAGCAGCTCCACTTCCTACCTAATAATGCAAACATGGGTTTCGCTTTTTCTAATATTCTTTTGATTGTTCATCTAGAAAGCCTTTTATGCAAATTTATTTATATTTAGTGATAATTTAAATGCGGTGAAAGGAATCATAAAACAATCGCTTTCAATGCTATAATAACAAGTCGTCCATAAGCAATAGAGTTTATGTAAGCATCATTTTTATATTTCGTAATATTTTTGCATTGTCCAAAAATAAGTTCCCATCTTCTGGATAATCCATCATTGCTGTAAAATTACGCTGATAAACTCTTGCCGAATAATCCCGATTTATGATGTATTCTCTGATGATGCATGAACCATTGATTTTAGAATTTGTGCAATTGATATTTGAGCCAAATGCAAGTCTTGGTTCAGAATAATCGTAAAATTGTTTTAAATCATATTCAAATAACCCAGTCTATTCTCCACTAAAATCAGGAGAGTGTAATGCTTTATTTAAAGCCTTGAATAGTGTATTCTCCCCGGATATATTCTTTTCACCTAATATCAGGCATATCAAAACTTACATCAATAGAATCTTTCTTAATATTCAATGCTGTTGGATAAATAGGTGGTCTGTCAATAGTATTTCCTTTTAGCGACAGTCCTGGATATACTTGACTTAATCCACTGGGTACGAATTCATATCTTCATTAATAATACCTCTTGTATGCTTTTGTATGTAATTGGGGTGATACGACTCGTCCCATGTAGTATCTAAAGCTTGTAGAAATTCTAACTTTGAAGTATTATACGATTCATCATCAGAGCATGCCGAGATGATAAAAACAAAAGGAATTAGTAATAATGCTTTTGAGATTTAATTTCTTTCTCATGATTATAATATTTTAATAGTTATTTCATGTTTACAGTAGTGTGTGAGCTTCCTTAGACTATTTGTTTCAAAGGGAATTAAGATTAAAAGAATAATGGACATATAGTTTTGACTATTAAATCTCTGTAACTCTCGGATAGATGGTCCCATTACCGAACAGAACTCAGGGGTACAATCTTGACTAAAAAGTTATTATATGCCTTAGCCCTTTCAATTTCATATTTTTCAGTAGAGGATAATGTTTCTAAATGAATCATTGATAAGTTCTTGAATATCTGATTTTGTGAATCAATTATTAAGAACGCCCTTTCCTTGTGTGATCAGATGATATGTAATCATATCGAATGCCATCTCTCATTTTATTATTTATTAGATACCATTCTCCTGGGATAATCCATTGTTATTGATACATTTCTCTTGTGTTTGAGGAATATAGATATAATTTCCTCTTGTACTTGATTGTTGACTTATCTGAGTTTTTGAAGAATGATAGAATCCAAAGCTAGTGCATGTTTGATTCACTAAACAGATGTAGTGCTCTATACGAATCAAACGATTCTTTAGAAGATGAAATTACTTTTATTTTTGAGTCAAGTATTTGTGGTAGGCTCTTAAAGAAATGATTAGTATTATTCAAGATGGGATAAACTGTCTGATGAAGAGTTCGCATTATATAATAAGCTAACTGATCTCATTAAACTCCACATTTTTAAAGGGAAATAAATGAGATACTGTTGATTTATCTTCATTGTAATATTTCAATGAAAGCATTTTTGGTAGTCGTAACAGGTATGTCCTCCATCAGATATTTATAAAATTATATGCCTTATGGTATCCTCTTTGAGAAATTGCATCCGAGCTGCTTTTTAGTTGTGTCTATACTTATAGCTTTGTCTATAATCCCATCACGACTACACGAATCGCTTAAATATGACGAAACATAAAACAAGTAATAATAGCGTACAATTCTTAATCACTTTTCTCATGCTATTTTGATTTTAGTTATAGTGCAAAGGTGGTATAAATAATTGTTTTGACAAAAATATCAATAATTTAACAGAAATTTATTAAAGCGTTCTGGTATCTTTAGTTTGTTTGCAGATCATTTGGGAGTGCATACTGAAGGGTGTTTATTGTTTACATAGGTGCGATGAGTTATGAGATGATTCTCCATTCCTACCCCCAACGAATAGGTGCTTTTGATACCCAACTGCTGGGTGAGTTACGACAGTTTGAGCTCACTCCAGCGGTTGGGTAGAGGACTGATTCGCTGGTGCGATGCTACCAGCAGTGAGGGCACGGTTCTACCTATTCGCTGGGTACCAAAACAAAAGCAACTAGGGTGCTTTCTTTAGTGATAGAATAAGCATTAGGAATAAAAAGATTTTGCCCCTCAACACTGGCGAATGAACTGACTTATATTTAAGGTAGAGGTTCTCAGTGATGAGGACCGAGGGCTACCTCAGTCCCATACCGAGATAACTAGTCCCATACTGAGGGTGTTTATCTTTGGGTGAGCCTTTCATTGTTTTCCTCCTTTTATTCCTCTTCTGCCAGATGCGTATTCAGCGATACTGCAATATGTATCTAAGGGTATACAGAGATGCATTCGCTAGTAACTAGATGCGATGAGGTGCAGCGACGGGGTATACATTCAGCAGAATACATTCATTACAAGTCATAGGGCACTCATAGCTTTCTAGAACAAAGCTTTCCCTGTGATATTGACGATATATACTTCACGTGCCCCACAGAGTTATATTTTTCGTCGAGTTCAATATTTTAAGTTTAAAGATCTTCTTGCTCATTCCGTTTTATTTTCGCTTTGTCGCCGTGAAAAAGATTGGTAATAATATATCGAAAATAATACGTTGCAACGAAGAAAACTTTAGTTTGTTTGTAGCATTTTTAGTTTGGTGAGTTCTAAATAATTTGCTGTACACACACACACATTGTCAACACCTATAAATTAGTATCTAAATGCATTTTCTTTCTTTCTCGAGTACGCAGAGCGTACTCACTGAGACTGCTCGCTAATAAGTCTTTTGTAAGGCGTAGTGTCCAATTTGGTGTGAACTTTTCTGCGAGTCCACACAAGACTAATAACAACTCAACTTTTATATGAGTATAAACTTCTTTAATAATAAATTAAGAAAGAGATGAAAAGAAATCGAAAATGAGAAAGGCACTTATTTGAGTGCCTCCAGATTGAAGTCATCAAGGCCTGTTGTTGGCCGGCGCCCATGGTCGTCTAATCAAGGATGCTGGTGGCCATAATCCTGGGTCAGCGAGTTATCTCCAATGCCGAGGGTCTGGTATTTGAACAGACGAAGATGAAGATGATGAAATTTTTATAACGATTTAAACTATTTGAAATGATGAAAAAGAATCTTTTGTTTATATCAGCTTTAATGCTCATAGCAACTGGTTGTAGTGATAATGATTATTCGGAACGAAAAGAACCTACTAAGGAGTGAAGGTACACTCGTTGGCGGTACAGGAGTCGTACCTGATCACGCACCCTATTGCAAACTAAATGGTTCTGACAGGTGAAATACTTTCTGGGAGCTCATGGCGATGATATAGTGGACTGCATGATGCAGAAAGTAGTGCAGCCCATCACCCACGCTCGTCTCCCTACAGCTGCCATTTCAAATTTCCAAAAAGATGTTCTGGTTCAACCGTGCGCATATTATACTGGGTCGAATAGTGGTTTGCAGTTATAATCAAGTGATATTTCAATCCTTCTGCAGATTCAGCAGAGAACCAATATAAACGGATCACCTTGGAAGATCTGATTGCGAACAGCAATACAACTCAGGCGAGTCTGATGGTGGTTATAAGTTTAATCTCGACCATAAAGGCTGTATCTTCATTTCCTTCCAACAACAAGCAGTAATTTGATATCTACTATATACAAGAGATAAAGTTATTTCGACAATAATATGACTGGTTCTTATACCCTAAAAGAAAGACAGGGATTAACAGGAAGTGGAAGTTCTAATGGAGATTACTCTTTCGTGCGGTGGAAGTGGCTCTTATAGTTGTTGTTTCTCTCTTTTGAGAGTCTGCCACAATGAAAGCAGAAGATAATGCCACCGCTTACATGGTGATGAGCTCCTGGAACATCATACTTTGACTATAGAACAGGACGCCATACGACAAAGATGCGAGGTACTACTGTGAAGATGAAAAGAAGATCCAACTCTGAACTATGCTGCCTAATACGTGTTTGTCCACTATTGGGTAATTTTAGCTGTCCTGATTACCAGTGAACGGAGAAGCACTATATGTGATGCTGAGGTAAGTACGCGCAGGGCGTGGACATGAATCTGATCAGCCACGATCTCCTGGTCAGTGCATCGGGTTATGCTGTATCGATACTGATTCAAAGATGCATAACGGAAGTCACTGTACTCTTTATTCAGTGGTGGAGTTGTTGCTACACGCTCTTGTGCAAAATGTCCTAGTAATAACGAAATGTCTTGCATAAGGAACAGGGTGATGTTCACGCTGATACGGAATCTGTCGTGGATCGCTTAAGGAAGGTGTGTGCGTTGGCGATTATGGATATTGAAGAAGCAGCATATCCGATTTACGGATGCAACGGCTCTCAGTTTCTATAATTCTGCTAATCCTTATGTTCAAGAGTAGACCAAGTGATGCCGTCATAAACTAAGTACTTTTACGTTCCTACCTTAGGACGCTATGATAATGGACACTGGAGTTGGGGGTATAGCCTGCTGGTGTATATTGGACAAGAGCCCCAAATCAGGTAATGATAGGCGATTATCTTCTTTTGGATATGTCTCATTGGGATATTGGTATGAGATGGAAGAAAGAACTTATGGCTGTCAAGTCAATATCTTTCAGTAGAAATAGCCTGAACTTTTCCCTAGTTGTAAAAAGGCTTTGGGAAACAAAGCTGTTCCTCGATAAATTTCTGACCGTATAAAAATAAAATTATATACGGTTCCGTAAACTTTCAATGCGGTTAGAAATTTATGAAACGAGATATATCATCAAGTTTATATCAAATACAGGTGAGCTCGATAAATCCTTTGCAGAGCAATGTTAAAACCTTTGTCACACAGAGATCCAACTTCAATATTCAGAAGTATTTGCTACGCAGTTCTCTCACTTTGGATTCATATAGTTTTGAGATGGTCGTGATGCTTTATATGCGTGCTCAGAACCTGTAGTTATCCTTAGTGTAGCTGCGTTTTGCCTCTGTAGAGGGATATACTCATCCATGAAGGGACGTGAGTGTCGTGGTGCCATGAATGAAGAGCACTGCAGTGGCATTTCTTTGACTTGTTCCAATGGGACTCGCCTCATGGAAATTCCAACCATGCTTGACTTTGGCAGAGGGCTGAGGCGAGGGGGACGAAATTGTGGGAGAAGCTGAACTGCGCCTTTAGCTGGTCGTGTAGGCGATTCGTCCCATACGCTGGTGCCAACGGGCAATCCTCCACGTACGCTTTTTCACGTATGTTGGGATCTTCTCTGTCGCCCGCCACGTTCATAATGGTGGCTGCTCATGGGAGACGCCAAGGTACTACCACTCGATCAGGGTGGTGCTTTATCACGGAACATCCGTTCGGCAGCATGGGTATCCATTGCTCTATGTCCTGCGAGTCGTTCCAGCCCATTTGCGCGGAGTTGCTTCAGCTTTTGCGCCAGCCCGGAAGCCACCGGCAGCAGTACGCCCACGCGGCATCACCCCTGTATTATATATATGCGCGATGTATGGTCTGGCCGTTGTTCTTTATCCGTGGACGGCGCTGTTGCCGACGTGCGCCACGCAGGCCTGAATCACCGGCAAGATAGAAGGCGTGCGCCCATAGTGCGCATGAGTAGGATGGTTGTGTCACGCAGTTGGTGGGCAGGTCTTTGTAGGCTGTTCCAACGTATGGAGCAAGGCTTTCTGGATAGCGTTGATGTGTCTGCCCAACGATAGTCGGGTGTGGTGCAGGTTAGCTCGGCATGGCCAGGAGGATAAGAGGTGGTAGCTGCCAGCGTGCCACTGACCACGAGGCAATGCGATGATAAGATATGATAGACTGCTTCTTCATTGTTATTTATGCATTAGGCTAAGGGATGAGTTCTGTGTTGACTCTCACCGCATCATCCTGCGTTCGTTCAGTCTCTCTGAGTTCTTTGACTGACTTCCAACTCCTCAGCACTTTCATGACCGTGTCAGTAGATGTGTGTCGGTACTCTCCACACGCTTGTAGTCTCCACATATATCCCTTGAAGTCCATAAACTTTCATGGGCGAGACTGGCTCTCGTGTGCGTTTCGTTGGTAGCTCAGTGTGCTTTTCCTTGTTCCATAATCCTCGCACTTCTGCTGAACCGTGAAGGCTGCAGCTGGGATACGCACCATCCTTTTTCGCCTTGAATTGGGTGACAGGGCTACATGAGTCTCTGGCTACAACGCAGGAGGGCTGTGTGAGTGGGGTGGTGAGCGCCACTGATGCCTGCGGTATCAACGCCATTGTCGCCCGCGATTAGCGAAATATCGTCGAGATAGGCTCTCAGAATGAGTCCTACGATAAATGTTGCTGTTATATATGGCTGAGGTCGTTCAAGGCCCCCACTGGTTCTGGATTGGATGCGGGGCTATGCCTCCCCGTAGGTAGCGCTGCGTACTGCTGGAGTATTGCAGAATGCATTGTGCGAAAGATGTATGGGAGCAATGCGCTTGAGACTCTGCTTTTACGAGAGTTGGAAGTTGTGAGGGGGTGAGGCTGCGTCGAGAAGAGAAGCTCACGTTCGTGCGTATCATGCGAGTAGCTGCTTTCCTCAAGCGTACTCGTAAGGCTTCTCCTAAATGTTGCGTTGAGCCTCTAATGCCTGGCACGTAAGCGTAGTGTGCGTTATTGACCAAAAGCTATATAGACAAAGTCGGCATCGTCCTCTTTTAGTAGTTGGGCATAGTCGGCTATAAGTGGTCAATGTCGTTCTCCTTTGCAAGCGTCAGTGCTTTCTGCTTGTTGCTGATATGTGAAAGATACTTGATATCTCAATCCCTTTCGCCTCATTCCTCTAGCATCTTGATAACCTCGGTGGCTATCATTCCTGTGCCTATAATACTTATCTTCATGCTGTTCTATTGATGTTTATGATGTGTTCAGAGCGTAACAAAAGTAGGGATTGTTTTGCGAGATAATAGTAGGGAAAAAGACTATATTTGTGGTCTGTTAACAAGCTTTATAACTATTATGAACAAAAAGATTTCTATTATTATTGACATTGCCTTATAACAGTGGGTATATTGGCTGGCGTGAGGAAGCGTAAAACACCTGTGGATAATAATCCAGTAGGGCAAGTGTGAGTTCGAGTACTCATTCAGAGGAATTGGATAGCGGCCGTAGCTGATCAGTGAGCAGCTTTGGTTACAGACTTTATGAGAGAGAAGATTAGCAATGAAGTAGGAGTGTAGAGACCAGCTCATTCCTTTCCTGTATCAGGACCACAACCTTTGGTTAATGCCCTCGTGCTTATCTCTTCGGAAATGAGAGGAGATGTGCAGTAAGATGATCTGGTACCGATAATAAGGGTAGCTAAGTCTTTTAGCAACCTGCTGATGGTAGGAGGATGTTGAAACTATTATGCAGAAAAAGGCGTTCCTTAGCTTAACTGGAGCTTCGTTTAGTGGAGAGTACTATAGCGTGGCTACGTGTGAGTTGTCGATGTCTGTCAAAAGTACAGTGAAAACGAAGCGTTTGTTACTTATTATTCCTTCTATTATTCTGTAAGGAGGGTGGAGCACATGGTATGGCGGCTCGTATATGGTGCTACCTTTGACAAACAGACGGGTAAGAAAGTTGGGAATCCTGTGAACTTTATAGAATATAAAAGCACTTCAGCCGTTGTTTGGAGGGTTGAGGGAATATTACTATGGGCTTTAAAAAGATAACGGAGAGACACACTACCTAGCTGCTGTCTGAAATACATGAATAAGGATTTGATTACCATTGGGCGGGTAATCCCTCAAAGCTTTCTATATTCCTCCTTGTTTAGTAGAGGTGTAGAGATTATTTATGGACAATATGAAATTGCTCGTACATGCATGGTGTGCTTCTTTCACGATTCCTTATAAAAGTTATTGCGATGAAGTTTTCTTTACGCCCGAAGTCTCCGCCGACTTTGGCAGGAGCTTGGTGATTGATGGCGGATGAGGTCGCTTAAGCTGGGTTAGTAAGCACCTTTCCAATGAGTGAGCCGAATATAAAAGCGTCTTCCTTCGCGATCGATCTATAGTGCGAAGACGGCACCGCTATTTAATCTCTGAAGTTATGTGTAGACAGTCATTAGTCTAGAGTTCTCCAGCATGAGCTTCATGCAAATCCTTTTTGCCATTTCTGATGCCATTGTCTGCAGAAATGGTTGCCTCTGTTCCATTCCGTCTTGCAGTCATTCCTTTGCCTTGTATATGTGTTCTTGTCGGAGAAATGTCCTTACTGATGGTGGATATGAGTCTTTGTCTTTGTCTTTCTTTCGCATATCTCTAGACTGGGAGTGAGACATTCTTTACTTGTGTGTGAGCTCTCTGCACAGTCTTGCCAGCCTGTATACCATGCGGATGATGCAGTCAGCACACCATTGAAGGGCATCTCCTGCTTGATACGAAGCCCATGTAGCTAGGAGGTCCATGAGGAATAGCCACCAAGGAAATGTATTCTCTGCAGCAAATGGATAGGTTGTATAGATGCAAATGTGGTGGGGAATCAGTTGTTGTGTATATATATAATAAAGTGTGATTCGCAACCATCTCGAAAGGGAATCTCACCGAATACCGTGGGCTGACCACGTGTCATTCTGCATTCCACTTCTCTATACATACAGGTCGATGTGGTGAATAGTTGACTGATGAATGTTCTTCTCTATAGGCAATCTGGTGTCGCAGTGGTTCTTCCGTATCAAGGACCATCTACACGGCTGGAATTAGACTTGGTGCAGTATCTTCGCAATGAATTATGCAAAAGTGACCATTTATCTCTATTGTTGTCTTTGATGTCCTCATATTCTATTTTATCGATGTTTTGCATACACAAAAGTACTCCTTTTTAGCCTAAGATCATTGATGTATGCTCAATTTTCTTTTGTAAGGAACATCATCTTTCCTTAAAATAATCTTCAAAAGAGTGGAGGTTTGCTTTAAAAGTCTATACCTTTGCATCTGCTTTTCTACGAAATGTTGGGACCCGCTTATAACGTGTGAAGTGATAGAAAAGAGTTCTTGAAAAGATTTACATAAACAGAGAAGTAGTACACGAAGCGTCTGTTTGGTTAAGTGAATCAAACGAGATGCAGGTAAAGAAACGAAACCGACGAATTAATTGAAAAGGTGCTTTTAACTTGATACTTAAGGATAGGCATTCTGACACAGAGAGATGTTCGGATGGCCGGTATTTATATAAGTTGTCACAAAATGATATTTTCACAATGGAGAGCTTGATCCTGACATCAGGATGAACGCTAGCTACAGGCTTAACACACATGCAGAGTCGAGAAACGACGTGAGTGCTTTGCACTCTTTTGGTCGATCGATCATGCACGGGTGAAATTGAGTAACGCGCGTCCAACCTTCCCAGTGACATTGTGGAATAACCTGCCGACAGACAGACTAATCACCGCAGAGTCTTCGGATGACGGCATCAGATTTGAAGTAAAGATTTGCTCGGTACTGGATGATGCGTCTGATTAGCTTATTGGCGGGTAACGTGCACTGAGCTGACGATCTGTAGGGTTCTTGAGGAGAAGGTCTTTCACGTGGAACTGGAGGACACTGGGTCCAAACTCCTACGGGAGGCAGCAGTGAGGAATATTGGTCGATGGACGTAAGTCTGAACCAGCCAAGTTAGCGTGCGTGATGACGTGCCCCATGGGTTGTGTAAAGCTGCTGGTATGGGATAGAGATTGAGGACGTGTCCCTATTTGCAGGCACCATACGAGATAAGGACGCTAATTCGTGCCAGCAGCCGCGGTAATACTGGAAGGTCCAGGCGTTATCCCGGATTTATTATGGGTCGAAAGGGAGCGGTAGGCTGGAGGTAGAAGCGTGTTGTGAAATGTAGACGCTCAACGTCTGACTTGGCAGGCTGTACTGGTTTTCCTCGAGTACGCACAACGTTGGCGGAATTCGTCGTGTAGCTGTTGATAGTTTGAGATATGATTTCGTAAGAACCTCCGACGGCGAAGGCAGCTGACGGAGCGGCAACTGACGCTTGTTGCTCGAAGGCGTGCGGGTATCAAACAGGATGAGATGCCCTGGTAGTCCGCACAGTAAACGATGGATGCCCGCTGTTGGCACCTGGTATCAGCGGCTAAGCGAAAAGTACATTAAGCATCACCTGGGAGTACTTACACACGGCAATTGAAACTCGAAAGGAAATTGGACGGGCCCGCACAAGCGGAGGAACGTGTGGTTTAATTGACGATACGTCGCGGAACCTTGCGGGCTGAATTGCAGAGGAAGGAGTTTAGAGAGGCCGACGCCCTTCGAGGGTCTCTGGCAGAAGGCGCTGCATGGTTGTCGTCAGCTCGTGCCGTGAGGTGGTCCAGCGGCGCCATAACGAGCGCAACTCTCTTCCAGTTGCCATCAGGTGCTGGGCACTCTGGAGACACTACTGCCGCCACCGTAAGGTTGGCGAGGAAGGTGGGATGACGATCAAACTCAGCACAGCCATCTTTCACGTCCGGGCTGGCACACGTGTTACGATCGGCCGGTACAGAGGGATGGTGTACTGCAAATTGCATCAAATCTTGAAAGCCGGTCCCAGTTCGGACTGGGGTCGCAGCTGACCCCACGAAGCTGGATTCGCTAGTAATCCTTGCACATCAGCCATGGCAGCGCGGTGAACATGCGATTCCCGGACCTTAGGCCACACCGCCCCGTCTGGCCATGAAAGCCGGGGGTGCCCACGAAGTCCCGTGCACCGGAAGGATCGGGCCTAGGGCAAACTGGTGGTGGGGCTAAGTCGTAACAGGGTAGCCGCACCGGAAGGTGCGGCTGGAACACCTCCTTTCTGGAGAGGATGCTTATTAGTTGATTTGTTGATTAGGCATATACATGCTGGGTCATAGTTAACGGTAATCACAGGCAAAATAGAGACCTTTTGGTTCGTTTTCTTGCACTACTGACTACCGTTTTATGTATAGAGCAGAAAGGGAAGTCTGGCATGAGTAGCCGCAGTGCTTTCTTCCAACTCTAGTCCTATAGCTCTCAGTTGGTTCAGAGCGCCACACTGATACTGTGGAGGTCGGCGGTTCATGTCTCGTTTGGGACGCTACACATTGGCGCTAAAGCACATGTGTGACAGACTGAAAGTCCTGATACTCTCTGTATCGCTCGGATTAGGCTCAGTTAGCTGAGCACCTGCTTTGCACGCAGGGGGTCAACGGTTCGAAATCCGTTATTCTCCACTGCTGCTGTTATCTGCTTCTCTGAGGCACTGTCTCAGAACACACGAGACAACAGCCTAGCTACCTTTGATCATATTGGCACAAAGCAAGACTGTAATGTGGGAACTATTCTTTCTATAATGGGAAGAATTAGCATTCTACCTGGCTGAAGACTTCAAATTCTTTAGAACTGGGCTACAACAGCTGAGTATGAGCTACATTCCTCGTAAAGTAATTACAAAGAAGGCGAAGAAAGTAAGAAAGGGCGCATGGCGATGCTCTGGCCACGGAGGCGATGAAGGACGGGATAAGTTGCGATAAGTCTTTGGTGCAAATAACCTTGGATCCCGCGATTTGAATGGGGACAACCCAGCAGGTTGAAGACTCAAGCATCACTAAAAGTAGTGTGAGGCGAACGAAGGGAACTGAACATCTTAGTACCTTTAGAAGAGAAAATAAACAATATTCCCCTAGTAGTGGCGTAGAGCGAACGGGGAATAGCCCAAACCGTTTTAGGCAACGCTAGCAGGTTGTAGGACCACGTTGTCGTACTGATCAGAGAAGAATGTTCTGAAAGAACAATCATAGAGGGTGATAACCTACTTCGAAGCGCATGATTTATCGTGGTATCTCTGGAGTAACGCAACACGGAAATTCCTGCGCGAATCTGCCGACCATCTGTAGCTAAATACTCCGTGAGACCGATAGTGAACGAGTACAGAAGGAAAGGTGAAAGCACTCCGAGGAGGAGAGTGAAGAATTCGCAAAACCATGCGCCTGTTGCTGTCGGAGCCGCGTAAGCGGTGACGGCGTGCCTTTTGCACGAACCTACGAGTTACCATGTCTGGCAAGGATTGTTGCCGCGAGACGCATCCACAGTGAAAAGCGAGCCTGAACAGGGTGTCGAGTCAGATGGTAGACGGGCAAACCAAGTGATCTTACACTTGCTCCAGAAGCGAAGTCCGGGTAAGACCGGATGAGGGACCGCACGGATAAAGCGCGAAAGCTTCCGATGAGGTGAGGTAGTGAGTGAAAGGCCATCAAACTTGAGATAGCTCACAAAATTTCGAAAGGTATTTAGGTGCTGCGCGACGATATCCATAAGAGGTAGAGCGAACTGATAGGCTGTTAGGGCTTCACCGCCTATCGAGACCTGACGAAATCTGAATGCTTGCGGATTGCAGCGTCAAAAGTATGTGGCGGGCATGTCCGTCCTCGAGAGGAGAAGAATCCAGACCGCCGCCTGCTGTCCCGAAATTTGTCTGTTGCTCAACGGAAGTTCGTCCTCGTGGCTGAAGCAGGATGTTGGCCGGAAGCAGCCATCATTCAAAGAGTGCGGTACAGTCATTTCAGTCGAGGTCCGGCATGGATAATACCGGCATAAGCCGATACCGAAGGCGCGGATAGTAATGTATATTGCGCATCGGCAGGGGAGCATTCCATCGGTTGAAATGGTGAGGGCACCATCCTGGAGCCGGAAAGCAAAATGGTGGCATAAGTAACGATAAAAGCGGGTGAGATTCCCTCGCCGAAAGACTGAGCCTCGAGCGATGGATCGCCGTTGCCGGGTCCTAAGTCTCAGCCGAACGGCGAAGGCGATGCAGATGCGGTTAGATATTCCGCAACCTCGCATGTATCAGTGATGTGGAGACGGAGCAGGACACTGCCGCGCTCCTGACGGAATAGGCGTTTGATGCTGTAGGTTATGAGATGGCAGGCAAATCCACCATTCGAGCTGAAAACCACGAAAGTACAGACACTTCCTTCGGAAAGCGTTGAGTGCAGGTAATCATACTTCCGAGAAAAATCCGCTAAACTTACATGTTCACTGCGACCCGTACCGCAAACGGACACACGTGGTCGGGTAGAATATACTAAGGCGTTGAGAGATTTCATGGTTAAGGAACTAGGCAAATTGACCCCGTAACTTCGGGATAAGGGGTCCTCATAGCAATATGAGGCGCAGAGAATAGGTCCAGGCAACTGTTTAACAAAAACACAGGGCTGTGCAAACTCGAAAGATGACGTATACAGCCTGACACCTGCCCGGTGCTGGAAGGTTAAGAGGAGATGTCACCAGCAATGGGAAGCATTGAATTGAAGCTGCCCAGTAAACGGCGGCCGTAACTATAACGGTCCTAAGGTAGCGAAAATTCCTTGTCGGGTAAGTTCCGACCTGCACGAATGGTGTAATGATCCGGACGCTGTCTCAACCATGATCTCAGTGAAATTGTAGTATCGGTGAAGATGCCGATTACCCGCGATGGGACGAAAAGACCCCGTGAACCTTTACTACAGCTTAGCATTGACCTTGGTCATCCGATGTGTAGGATAGGCCGGAGGCTTCGAAGCGGTGCGCCAGCATTCGTGGAGCCATCCTTGAAATACGGCCCTTTGGCTGTCTGAGGTCTCTACACGCGATAGCGTGGACACTGCTCAGTGGGTAGTTTGACTGGGGTGGTCGCCTCCAAAAAGCGTAACGGAGGCTTCCAGAGGTGCCCTCGGTCGATTGGTAACCGACCTCATAGAGTGCAATGGCATAAGGGCGCTTGACTGGGAGGCAGACATGCCGAGCAGGCAGGAAAACTGGGAGCATAGTGATCCGGCGGATGTGTATGGAAACTCCGTCGCTCAAAGGATAAAAAGGTACTCCGGGGATAACAGGCTGATCCCCCAAGAGCTCATATCGACGGGGTGGTTTGGCACCTCGATGTCGGCTCGTCACATCCTGGGGCTGGAGAAGGTCCCAAGGGGTTGGGCTGTTCGCCCATTAAAGTGGCACGCGAGCTGGGTTCAGAACGTCGTGAGACAGTTCGGTCTCTATCTATCGTGGGCGTTGGAGTTTTTGCGTGGTGCTGACACTAGTACGAGAGGACCGTGTTGGACAGACCTCCGGTTTACCAGTTGTGCCGCCAGGTGCACCGCTGGGTATCTGAGTCTGGATATGGATAAGCGCTGAAAGCATCTAAGTGCGAAGCCTTCCACAAGATGAGAACTCCTCATAAGGGTCGTCATAGACGATGACGTTGATAGGGTGTAGGTGTAAAGACGGTGACGTCAAAGCCGAGCACTACTAATTGCTCAAAACTTTCTTCGGGTCTCCCGCACTCCATAGTCGATGAGTGCAGACCAGTGACTCAGACTTTGAGCTGTGTAATCTTCTTGAAAATGAAGTAGATCAGTTCTAATATAGGTCTTTGCGCAGAAAATACGTCACCTTATACGGCTGACAAGTTAGTAGACGAGTTTGAGTTTACGATAAGACAAGTTAACAAGAAAACAAGTTAAAAGTTTACAAGAAAGCGAGTTAGTGAATCGAGTAAACTAAGTTTAAGAACAATGATAAGATTCTACTGATAAGAAGAAGAAGAAATGATAGAAGACAGAAGAAATAACTGGTCAACTAGTCAACTTCATAACTAGTCAACCGAACAAAATATTAGGGTGGTTATTGCGTCGGGGTTCCACCTCTTCCCATTCCGAACAGAGAAGTTAAGCCCGTCTGCGCTGATGGTACTGCAATGCAATGCGGGAGAGTAGGTGGCCGCCTTCTTTTAATATGAGAGAGCTTCGAAGAGAAATCTTCGAAGCTCTCTTTTGTTCCTTTTTGTTGCTCCTCTCAACAACTTATAGCTCTCAATCTCAGCCCTCCCTCATCCCTCACTCCTCTCCGAGCAATTGCTCACCGTTCGCAGGGAAGTAATGCTGATAGAGCGTAATTACCGAGACACGACTGCATCAAGGGTGTTTACCACTTACGTTTCACCCAGAGTGTTTAACACCTTTACCCAAGAGTGTTTAACACCCTTATCCAAGAGTGTTTAACACCTTCATACGTGAGTGTTCAACACCTTTATCCTAGTAGTAGGGCTTATGGGGTACGGGTGTACGACCCGTAGGGCACGGAAGTATAACCCGTGCCTCACGAAAGTATATTTCGTCGATGTTAACAACTCATGCCTTACCCTGATAATTTTACGCCAATAAGACTTTATGAAAGCACCAAGAAGACGCACTTCTAAGACAGGCTAAAAATTGTTCGCGAACAAAATCAAAATTGTTCGCGAACAATTTGGGAAGAGTTCGCGAACAATTTTTTAAGTGTCTTGTGGAGTGATGGAAGAGATTGGGGAGATCCCTCATGGTATAACTCGTTTTGTAGAAGTGATTTTAATAATCTAAGAGTGCTACTTGTTATAGAGAGTTTCGTCAAGAGAGGGAATGCAGGTGTGTTATGAGCAAATTAATTAGTATGTAAAATCTTTGAAGCTATAGAGAGTATTCCTCTGTTTGTCTTTTGTTTGTAAATACAATTTACTTTATTCTTATATTTCTTCTTAAAGTGCTACCTTTACACCGCTTTTCTCCTGAACTTAATAGTAAAGGGGGGCAGAGTACCTAAAGTATAATTAAACTTATTTCTAATATGTCTAAGGGTGTCAATACGCTTATTTTAATGTTATTCTTTACTCTTGCGTGTTCTGCACAAGTGCGTGAGGAGAGTCTTGAGTTTGTGTTTGGACAGATAAAGTTTCTTGAGCATAATAAAGAAGTTCCTAATCTTCGTTATAAAGATATTTTTCTTCGTTTTGAACGTGGTGATGTTAGTGGCAAGAGTGCCCCTACTTTCTATCGGGAAAGTAGCAAACGCTCTTACTTGAAGGTCTATGATGGAAACTCGTTGACTTTTAGTTGTGTTGATGCGACGATTACGAAAATAGAATTTGATTACCTTGATAACACAAGTGGTAATCTTTTTACAGAAAAGTTGGATAAATACAGAATATGGAGAGGGGAGAGCCAAAAGATTACTCTTGAATCAAAGAGTAGTTCTCTGTTCAAGATCGTTAAGATAAAGGTCACTTACAAGCCTTCTTCTGTGAGCGTGAAAGTCTCGGATGCACGTTATTGTAGTTTGTATTATGGTGACAGAGCTTTTATAATTCCCAATGGTGTTGTTGCTAGAACTTATAAGTTTGTGGGTGATAAGTTACAAAGAAGTAAGGAATATGTGGCAGGTATGGTTCTTCCTCGGGGAACGGCTGTGATACTGAATGCAGCCCCTAATACTTATAACTTTGTCGTCACAAACAAGGAAGGAGTAAAAGACGAAGACAATGTGTTGAGAGGAACAGATCATCCAGTTAAAACGACTAACGGAGACATTTACTATGCTTTTACGGATGGTGACCAAGGTTATGGGTTTTATTGGATGAATCCTACAGGGGCAGCTTTTAAGAATGGGGCACACAAAGCATACCTTCCTTGTAAAAACGCGGCAGGCGCTAAAGGCTTTGTTGGTTTTGATACGACGACAAGTATAAATGATGAGCCGCATTTCGATACGACGATAGATGAAAGTCCAATCTATAATCTATCAGGGCAGCGAGTTGATAAAGATTATAAGGGAATCGTTATCATCAATGGCAAGAAATATTTAAGGAAATAAATCACTAATATACTCTGATAACATGAATAAAGTGAAAAACTATATCCGACCAGTCACCAAATGCTTTCACGACTTTGGTAAGTTTTATCTTCTTTCGGGCTCGCCATCTGAAGCACAATATCATAGTCAGGAAGGCTCTGGACATCAACTCGCAAAGGAATTACCCTTTGACGAGTTTTGTGATGAGGAAGAAGATGGTAAAAACCTTTGGAGTGATTAAGTCTCTAATAAGTTCCCTTTGATGTCTTATATACGAAATTGAAGGTGAGTTCCTTTGGAATCTTTACCCATTTATTGTCAACAACAATCTTCATCACACTTCCTTCTAAACGTGTAAGCGTGTAAGTTCCGTCTGTATTACGTTTCAATTCAGCTTTTAAGTCTTCGCTTCCGTAATCGTTGATGATGGTAAGTATCGCTTTCTTGCCTTTAATGGTTGCATCAGAGATAATCCATTTACGGGTATCACGCTTTGCACCGAAGTAACCAGGTACTTTGCCGAATATCTCCTGGCGCGGTACAATGATGTTGTTATCGTAGAAGTTGATATCTAACCAAACCTGATATTCATTGTTTACCAGATGAGCTTTGAAGATACTATCTTGTCCCTCTTTCTTTTGACTCTCAATCTTCTTCGTCTCTCCTGTTACGTTTTGAGCATTCATGTTGAGTCCCATAGATAACAGAACTAATACGACAATAACTATTCTATGTTTCATAATTCTAAATTGTTTGATATATGCAAAAGTTAATCAATTTAGCGATTAATTCATTCATTTTCACTTCTCAACATTTTTCTTCTCTCATTCTTTCGTCATTCTAATATTTCTCTACCTTTGCCGCTCGTGAAACAGTTAGCAATGACATATCAGTAAACGAAGTACTGCAAAAGAATTATCAAGTTCTTTGCATCTTTTTGCACTTTATCTTTGGTCAATCCAAATAATTTGCTAACACACACACTATTCGCACCTAGCGTCTACTAAGACATTTTTTCTTCTCGCATACGCGCGCGCGAAGCGTGCCGTAACCCTGTAAACAAAGGACTTCTAGGAGTTTCCTTTGTTCGCTTTTTTATGCCCTTTTGTGAACTCCGTTTAAAGCAAAATAAGAACGAAATAACAGCTATTTTAATCAAGAAAGTTATGAGCAAAAAACAAATGAAGAAGAGTTATTTTGCACCAGCGTGTACGATAATTCAAGTAAATGAAGCCACTGATTTTATGCAAACGTCCATGCCTGGTCAGCATAACCCTGCTCATCATGGTCATGGTCCATCCAGTGCGAAAGCAGCAACAATGTGGCAAGAGGAAGAAGAGGAGGACGAACAGAATAGTCCCTCTTGGAACGACTAAGAGACGAGAGTTATAAACAGAAATCAGAAAAAGACAAAGTAAAGTAATGATGAGAACAAAACAATTATTCAAGACACGCTTATTGTCCTTTGCAGCTCTTTGCACGATGGCATTAGCAGCAGTTTCTTGTGCTAGCGAAGACGTAGCACAGAACGGCAAAGATACAGACAATGACAAAAACTTCACCGAGTTTGTTGGTGGCAGACCAGAGACGCGCACTACGATGGATTATAACAGCGGCGCTTTCTATTGGGAAGCAGGCGACAAGATTTACGTGCAGGACGATAACAATGTTTGGCAGGTAAGCAATAACGCTCCAAATGGCAAAGTTGCATCTTTTAAGTTTAAAGTTCCTGGTAAATTCACTGATAAGGCTTCTTATAAGGTTTATTATCCAGGTAAGAATGGAACTGATAACAATGTAACGATTCCTGCAACACAAAATCAAGCAGAGCCCAATAGCACTACGCACTTCGGAGTATCAGGAGATTGCGGTACAGCTGATGCAGCAAGAGCAAATAATTTCCATTTCACGCTTGACCATCAAGCAGCTATCCTCGTTTTTCAGCCTTATAATTCTAATGCTGAGCTGAATGATTGCTATCAACAAAGATAGAAGTAACGCTCTGATAATAATATGCGGGAACTTATACTCTCGACCCAACTACTGGTAAGTTAACAGGCACAGGAACAGGTAAAGATATTAGTATTGAGACAACTGGTAGTGGTGCCTACACTAAAGGTTTCCCTTTGACAACAATGCTACTAATCTTGCCACCACTGGTACATATATGCTTATCCAGCCAGGGAGCATAAACTAAAGTTCGTTATTGGCTTAAGGGACCATACTTCTAATGTAGAAGGGATAGTTACAAAGGATCTTTCCAACTTCGATTATGAGAAGAACACCTATTATGATATGAATGTCAATCTTGATGTCAAGGATTATGAAGCATCGTATTGTTGTTGGGATGCCCAAGAACCTTTCTGGTATGGACATGAGTGGAACGCGGCAAATTCTGCCGATCGCTGGCAACCAATTGTCTCAAAGAATCCTTTTCCCCACGCATCGGAATTGATACAACCTACTAGCGGTCCACGTGCGGCAAATGCTTCCTATCCAGGGAATGGCATCCGTAATGATGCTGTCAACCTCTGTAAGGACTGTCCTAACCCCAACGAGTTAGCATGGTATGCCGAGAAAGGTGATCTACGACGATGCCAATAATCTCTGGACCCTGTATGGGACATCTCCGCAAGGGTGGTTTCTGGCTGAAAAGAAAGGCACGAATGGCACGCGACAATAGTACAACGGTAGCTGATATTGAGAGTGCAGGACCCTGATAGGTGGACTGGCGCACTTATACTCTTCCTAGTAAAATGATAAAGCCAAACATACACTCTCTACTATACTCCTCTGCCAGTGAGATTGGAGACTATCTTCGTGCCAGGTATGGGAGCGGCCAGTGCCACCCCTGGTTCAATTCTCATTGACGGAAATGGTGGAGCATTTTGTCTTCCAATGGAGCTGCTGGTGATGGTATGAAACATACAGCTCCCTGCCTTGAGCCTCTATTATGACGGGTTCTAAAAACAGACGTAGTACTGCTATCAATTTTGAGCGTACTAATTGCGTATATTATCCCTTAAAAATTCGAATAGGCTGTAAGAGTATTGTATTATCATATTAAACAAACGCTCTGTGGGCTGTAAAAGGTCTCGAGCCTACGGAGTTATCACAATCAGAGACCACCTTAATGACAATGGCTAACAAACCAATCCAGTTCTTTTTGAAAGAACAGAAGCTGAACATCGGTAAGCAGGCCGGAAAGACTGTAATCGTGGCGCGTCCAACGGGCAGACAACGTGTAGATTTTCGTAACTTTTGTGCACGCATTGCGAAGTCGACAACCTTTAATGCGCAGGAAGTAGCTGCTGTGCTGAACCTTGCCAGCGAAACCGCGCGTGAGATTGTGGCGAATGGCGACATTGTGGAGTTTTAAGGATATGGGAACATTGATTCCCTGTTTAAGAGCAAGGCAGCAGAGAGCGTTGAGCAGTTCCGCGCACAGCAACATATTGAGAAGCCTGTTATAAAGTTCCTTGCTTCCGCTAAGTATTTCACGCTGAATGATGTTACGTGACGAACAAGTAACACCCAGGGAGAAGAAAGAAAAGAAGGGAAAGAAAGAGAAAAAGAAAGCAGAAGGAACCGAGTCTCCAGGTCCAGTAGCAGAAGGATAATAAGGCCTTTTCCAGATTCTGCTAAGACAATCAAAAAGAGTTCATGAACAATCCGGAAAGAGTTCGCGAACTCTTTTTGAAATTGTTCGCGAACAATTTTGATTTTGTTCGCGAACACTTTTGATTTTGTTCGCGAACAACTTTTTGTTTTTCTTCATGAACTCTGCGTCTCTTTTGTCGACTTCCTTGATTTGACCAGCCCCTTGTTTACTCTATTAATAGAGCGTATAGACATGCCATATACATAGACGAACTTAATTTGTTTACACCTTTTTAAAATTGTAAGAGCTAAAGTTGTGTTTTCTATGTTTTTGTATTACCTTTGTATGCGATATATATCAAATTTTTTTAAAAGGAAAGATGTTGTTTCCGGATTATATTTTTTTGAAAACTAGTTGGGAAGTATGTAACAAGGTCGGAGGTATCTATACTGTACTTTCCACTCGCGCAAAGACATTACAGGACAGGATAAAGGATCATGTGATATTCCTTGGTCCAGATTGTTGGTATGAATCTCAATCTCCTTATTTCAAGCAAGATGATAGTCTTTTTGCCGATTGGCAACAAAAGGCATTGGCTGATGGTCTAAAGGTTAAGGTTGGTCGTTGGGATATTCCCGGTGAGCCAATCGCTATGCTTGTTGACTTTCAGTCATGCTTTGAGCATAAGGAAGAATTGTATGGTAAGCTATGGGAGTATTATCATGTTGATAGTCTTCATGCATACGGAGACTATGACGATTCAGCAATGTTTGCTTACGCTACGGCTCTTGTTGTAGAGAGTTTCTATAAGTTCTATCTTTGTGAGAAAGATAAGGTGATCTTCCATGCTAACGAGTGGCAAACGGGTTTTGCTGCGCTCGTTCTTCAACATCGTATGCCCCAGATTGCTTCCATCTTTACGACTCATGCCACTTGTATTGGGCGTAGTATTGCTGGTAATAATAAGCCATTATACGAATATTTGTGGGCTTATAATGGTGATCAAATGGCTTCCGAGTTGAATATGGAAAGTAAGCATTCTATTGAGAAGCAGACTGCTCATTATGTTGATTGTTTCACTACGGTGAGCGACATAACAGCTACGGAATGTAAGGAATTGCTTGAGAAGCCTGTAGACATAGTTCTTCCGAATGGCTTTGAGAATGACTTTGTTCCTAAGAGTGCGACCTTCACAAAGAAGCGTAAGGCAGCTCGTAAGCGTCTATTAGATGTAGCAAATGCTCTTACTGGTTCTGATTTTAACGATGATACATTGATTGTTTCAACCAGTGGGCGTTATGAATTCCGTAATAAAGGAATTGATGTATTCATTGAAGCGATGAATAGATTACGCTTTGATGAGAATCTAAAGAAAGAGGTCGTTGCCTTTATAGAAGTGCCTGGATGGGTAAATAGTCCGCGTCAAGACCTTATTGAGCGTCTGAATAGTGGAGAGAGCTTTGATACTCCTCTCGATATGCCGCTCTTGACGCACTGGCTCAACGAACAGGAGCATGATAATGTGATGAATATGGCACAGTCGCTTGGTATTCGCAATGCAAAGGGTGACAAGGTGAAACTTATCTTTGTGCCTTGTTATCTTACAGGCGATGATGGCGTCCTAAATATGAGTTATTACGATCTCGTATTAGGGAATGATCTCTGTGTTTATCCTTCTTATTATGAGCCTTGGGGCTATACTCCATTGGAAGCGGTTGCGTTTAAGGTGCCTTGTATTACAACTGACCTTGCAGGCTTTGGCTTGTGGGCAAATACAGAGAAGGGCGCATATAGCGAAATAGAAGATGGAGTGAAAGTGTTGCATCGCACCGATTACAATTATTCGGAAGTGGCCGATGGTATTAAGGATATAGTTGTTCGTTACTCGAACTTTAATAATTCAATCGTAAATAAATGTCGCCGTAATGCGGAGAAGCTCTCACATAAAGCCTTATGGAGTGAGTTCATTCGCTATTATGAGCAGGCATACGACATAGCTCTACGTAAAGCAACAGAACGTAATAAGCGATGATTGCTTTGATAACGATAAACGATAAATAGTCAAAAACTAAATGAATTTATGAAAATTAAGTCAGATTATTCCAACGAGCCTCAGTGGAAAGAGGTGACTGTGAAATCAACCTTGCCAAAAGAATTGGCATGTCTTGATGAGATTGCTCACAACATGTGGTGGGCATGGAATTACGAAGCACGTAACATGTTCAAGGCACTTGACGAGACTCTTTATGAGGAAGTGGGACATAACCCAGTTCTGCTTCTTGAGCGTCTTAGCTACGACCGCAAGGAAGCGATTGTAAAGGATAAGAAACTCATGAAACAAGTGGGTGACGTTTACAAGAAGTTCCGTACTTACATGGACGTTAAGCCAAATAAGAAGCGTGCTTCTGTTGCTTACTTCTGTATGGAGTTTGGTCTGAATCAGGCACTGAAGATTTATTCTGGTGGTCTTGGTATGTTGGCTGGTGACTATCTAAAGGAGGCATCTGACTCAAATGTAGACCTCTGTGCAGTTGGTTTCCTTTATCGTTTTGGTTATTTCACGCAGAGTCTATCTATGGATGGACAGCAGATTGCTAAATACGATGCACAGAATTTCAACTCGCTTCCTATAGAGCGTGAGCTTGATGAGAACGGCAATCAGGTTGTTGTAGATGTACCTTATCGCAACTATCAGGTACACGCACTTGTTTGGCGTGTGAATGTTGGTCGTATTAAGCTCTATTTGCTCGATACAGACAACGATATGAATTCAGAGTTCGACCGTCCTATCACTCACTCTCTCTATGGTGGTGACTGGGAGAATCGTTTGAAGCAGGAGATATTGCTCGGTATAGGTGGTATCCTTACTTTGAAGAAACTCGGAATCAAGAAAGATATCTATCACTGCAATGAAGGTCACGCTGCACTCTGCAACCTTCAGCGTCTTTGCGACTACATCGATGGTGGCTTGACATTCAATCAGGCTATGGAGCTTGTACGTGCTTCTTCACTTTATACCGTTCACACCCCAGTACCAGCAGGTCACGACTACTTCGACGAGGAACTCTTCGGTAAGTATATGGGTGATTATCCTGCAAAGCTCGGTATCTCTTGGGATGAGTTCATCGGTATGGGTCGTACCAATCCAGATGACCACGGCGAGCGTTTCTGTATGAGTACCTTTGCTTGTAACACTTGTCAGGAAATCAATGGCGTATCAAAACTTCACGGTTGGGTAAGCCAGAAGATGTTTGCTCCATTGTGGAAGGGTTACTTCCCAGAGGAGAACGCTGTAGGTTATGTTACCAACGGTGTACACCTCCCAACATGGACAGCAACAGAGTGGCGTAAGCTTTACGATAAGTACTTTGACAAGAGCTTCATGAGCGATCAGAGCAACGAGTCTATCTGGCACGCTATCTACAATGTTCCAGATGCAGAAATCTGGGAGACACGTATGGCATTGAAGCAGAAGCTCATCAAGTATATCCGTGATAAGTTCACTAAGCAGTGGCTCCGCAATCAGGGTGACCCAGCTAAGGTGGTTTCTATCCTTGAGCGTATCAACCCTAACGCATTGATGATTGGTTTCTGCCGTCGCTTCGCTACTTACAAGCGTGCACACTTGCTCTTCACTGACCTTGAGCGTTTGGAGAAGATTGTAAACAACCCAGAGCGTCCAGTTCTGTTCTTCTTCTCGGGTAAGGCTCACCCAGCTGATGGCGCAGGTCAGGGATTGATCAAGCGTATCTTTGAAATCTCTCGTATGCCACAGTTCTTGGGTAAGATTATCTTCCTCGAAGACTATGATATGCAGTTGGCTCGTCGCCTCGTATCTGGCGTTGATATCTGGATGAACACACCAACTCGTCCACTTGAGGCAAGTGGTACATCTGGTGAGAAGGCAGAGATGAACGGTGTTGTTAACCTCTCTGTTCTCGATGGCTGGTGGGTTGAAGGCTACCGTGAGGGTGCAGGATGGGCATTGCCGGAGAAGCGCACCTATCAAAACCAAGCTTATCAAGATCAGCTTGATGCAGCTACAATCTATAGTTTGCTTGAGAATGAGATTGCACCGCTCTACTTTCAACAAAGATAAGAAGAAGGGTTATTCAGAGGACTGGGTGAAAGGTTGTGAAGAACTCTATCGCAACCATTGCTCCTCACTACACAATGAAGCGTCAGTTGGATGACTACTACGATAAGTTCTACGAGCGTCAGGCTAAGCGTTCACACGAATTGCAGAAGAACGATTATCATCTCGCTAAGGAGATTGCTCTTTGGAAAGAGTCTGTTGCCGAGCGTTGGGACAGTATCTATGTCGTTTCAAAGAATGAGGAGGCATTACAAGATATAGCAACAGGTCATAAGATAAAGGTAACTTACACCCTTGACGAGCAAGGTTTACAAGATGCTATCGGCTTGGAGCTTGTATTCTTGAAGCATGCACCAGTTGACGATGTAAATATCCATAAGGTAATCCCATTCAAGCTCGTGAAGACAGAGGGTAACCATTATATCTTTGAAGCATCCTTCGATGCAACCGAGGCTGGTGCTTACAAATATGCAGTCCGCATGTTCCCTAAGAACAGTCTCTGACCCTCACCGTCAGGACTTCGCTTATGTGAAGTGGATTAGCTAAGACAGATAAAGCATATACATATAAGAAAGCCATTCTCAATCGAGTGTTGAGAATGGCTTTTTATTGATAGATAGTGAAAGAGAAAACCACCTCATTTTTGTTTTGCCATCTTATTTGATGTTATGCTGTCTCAAATAGCATCCAAATGAATTAGCCCCATAAGGCTAAGACTCCAATGATGACGCTAAGAAAATAGATTAACTCCATAACTTTCACTTTTTGGTTTGTTAGAAATATCAATCATAAGGAATCCAGCAACGATGTAATAATGCAAACTATAAGTCCCACGATAATGAACAACGTCATATAGTCATCTCTATTCTGTTTCATTATACCAGCAAGGATGATACGCCTAGAAAACTACTTTGAGACATCAAGAGCAGTATTTCCTGCTTCTTGTAGAGCATTTGCTCTTCTTTCGTCTTCATCCTTCTTCATGCTGCAAATATAGCAATTATATTTATAAAAACATCCCTTTGCTCCTTTTTCTTTTGCGCTGACGTTAAGCCCTTTCTGAATAACTTGCAACGGCGAGAACCGATGTTAACGATCTTCCCTTCAGACTCTAGTTTGGTAAGGAGCCTATAAGACGTAGATTTCGACAGATCTAAGCTCCGTCGGAATTGCTCTGATGTAAAGACATGCCCATTAGTGAGTAAATTCTCTACGGCAGCATCAATCTCATCACTATTTGGTACAGCCGTCATACCATATTCGTCGGTTATATTCCTTATCTCAATCCCACCAAGATCACGCAGAAATTCAGCGTCAGGGCGGAACTTTATTTTACGTATCTTAGCATTGCGCAATCGTGGTCTGTTCGATCGAGAGTCTCTGTAAATGTCACCTTTCAGTGCAAGTGAGAAGTAGCCAATACCTGGTATATGAACGCGATTCCCCATCTTCAGTTCGGCTATTATCTCCGACTTCAAGGCAATAATCGTCGCAAGAATATCGCCCTGTTGTGAGCGATGTAGCCTGCTCAATACTCTTACTCATTCGCCTTTAAACCAGCCGTTTGCCTCTCCACGGTAATAACTTTCAACTCGGCATTCTTAGGTAATCCGCCAGTTGCTCTCATTAGTTTGTAATCAATTGCCATAATATTTCCTTTCTTTTTATATACGGTTAGCGCGGAATAAATATAGTGTTCCCGATTTCTTTCTAACGTGTTCCTTGATTATTCTATCCGCGAGTTTTATCTTTTTAGTCAGCATTCTGCTTTAGTTTCATCACGATGAAATGAGGTCTCTTCATGATGAACGATGTCATCGTGATGAAACCAGTGTCTCTTCACGATGAAATAGACGTTACTCCCGTACAAAGATAATACAAATCCTGCTTCTTTGCAAGTCGGAGCCATACTTAAAAAGATATTAGCCCTATGAAATTCTTTCTTTCTCACATATCTCAAAGTATTCTTATTGAGATTACATTGATTCATCGTAAATGCCTTTAAGCGAGAAACTGGACATGCTTTACAACCAATACAGACACAGAAAACGGACAAAAGGGAGGTGAGATAACTCTCGTCCTTTTGCCCGTTAGCTTTATAAACGATACTTATTTCAGAGCGATTACTTTCG
>BNJU01002745.1_pt1 | contig 38503 bp, 52 predicted proteins | sample 8539281 | NCBI WGS metagenome assembly BNJU01 (sample SAMD00202456, study PRJDB9452) | human saliva metagenome | isolation source: human saliva | place: Japan
AAAAATAGAAAAAAACTTCATATTTAAAACATAATTGTGACAAAAATTAGGATATTTTGGTGTGATGATTTGCGAGCCACTGATTTGGATTGTGATGACTGGGCAGTTGGCTTGAGCGTTTTATGAGAATGTGTATGTGAGAAGTTATAAAAAAATAATTGATTTTTTAAAATTAATAATTGTATAATTTTTTTAACAAAAGATAGCAAGAAGTCTCCGGCTTCTACAAGTGGGAGTAGTTCACTGAAAATAGCACAATTTATATTATGATTGAACTCATAATTCTTGTGCTAGATAAATAAATTATAATTTTTTTATTAGATAGTGTAAGAACACTCACGACTTTAGTCGTGAAATGAATTGCACGAAAATTTTAGTAAGCATATAGGGAAACTTGTATGTAGATACGGAGCAAAACCGTGCAACAAAGAAACTGAATTGCTGGGAACTCTTAAAGCTAGTATAACCACAACATAATACTTAAGTGATATGGTATAAGTGTGATGGTGGCGAAAGCAGAAAAAATATACTAGATGATGCAAGGTTAAATCCTAAACATTGAGCCGTACGTATAGAAAGGAATATAATAGACAATCAGCAGCTAAGCCTGAAAAGGAAAGTTCAACGACTATTCCTCGTGAGGGGAATACAATACAAGCGATAGGTATTGGAAGTGGTTTCGCCTAAGTCCTTGAAATAGGATAAGGATAAGATATAGTCTGTGCTTGTTAGAGATAACAAGAAGTTCATAAGAGAACTGTATAAGTAGTAGCGTATTTATGTGAACGACGCTTCCCACTGTTGTGGGGTTTTAAAAACTTTAAAAATATTTAAAAAAATATTACTTTTTAATAGATAAAATGTAGAATATACGATATAATATCTCTGAAAAAGCAAGTTTCTTTGATGGAGATGAAATTCAATATATGATAAAGAAAATCCGCAAGAATATATATTCAGTGGAAAAAGAATAAAAAGAGGACTATATCAAACAAGTACGGGGAAACTCATAAATGCAGATTGTAATGGAGCATTAAATATTCTAAGAAAAAGTAAAGTTGTGGACTTAAGCGTCCTATACAATAGAGGTGAACTGAACACACCTAAAAGAATAAGGGTGGTGTAAAGCTATCAACTTCTTAGAAAATTTTTAAATAATTTTTAAAGATTTTAGAACCCTGCGACTTTAGTCGTGGGAGGTTCAGTATTAAAATTGATATAAATAAAATGCTTCTTTTAGTTCTTCATAAGTCTTTGATCCACCCAAATCTTTTTGTATTTTTGAATTTTTGAATAATTAAATTATATGGAAACAGATTTTACGTGGAAAGCTTCTGTAAGTTCATTTGATGCATCATAATATACTGGAAAAAGTAAAATTATTTTCTTTCACATACTTTTTAGTATTTGTTAAAGTTAGTATTTTTTTCTTCTAAATATAACAACAACATTCATAGTATCTTTGTTCTCATCATAAAGTTTTTTGTACTTCAGGTAGTTCTTTTTGACAATGAGGACACCATTCAGATGCAAAAAAATTAAAAAGAGTTGGTTTTTGCTTCCAAATATTTTTTTACTTTTAGTATATTTTTCCATGAAAAATCTCTTAATTCAAAAATTAGGTAATTTTTGCACCTTCTGTTACATCAACATCAAGAGGTTTTGCATTTGCAAAATCCAAAAATACATGTCATAAATAATGAAATAATAATTAATAATTTTTTTCATTTTTATCCCTTCTTTCTTATTTTTTTATTTAAAAATATTTTATAAAAAGTATATCATATTTAATATATATTTTCAATTATATTTAGCTTTCTAAATACTAATTTTACTATATTTCTATAAACAATTATAAAAAAATTAAAAAGAGAAAAACTGAAATAACAGGATAAATTAAACAAAAATTAGAAACTGAATATTAGAATATATTTAGTTTTACTAGTAAAAGGAGAAAGTTTAAATTGGAATTAAGAAAAAAATAAAATCAATAAAAACAAATTAGAAATATTTACAAATTATATCAAAAATTCGTTTCCAAAAGAGGAAAAAAAGCTATTTGGATTAATATTAATCGGAGTATTGAGAGGAAATTTTGAGGTCTTTTCAATCGAGAAGAAAAAAACTGATGAGAAAAATAGAGATTCGTATGAGTTTAAAGGTTTAGCAATTACATTGAAACACAAAGACTTGGTTTTGCTAGATTATTTGGCGATAACTGAAGAAGCTAGAAGTTATGGATACGGCTCTAAAACGCTATCTTTTTTGAAGGAATATTACAAAAATTATCGTTTTTTTCTTGAGATTGAAAATGCTGAGGATGAAAATGCTGAAAATTACGAAGAACGTCAAAGCCGAAAGAAATTTTATTTGAAAAATGGATTTTCGCCATTTCCTTTCAATGTTGACTTATTTGGAATTGAGATGGAAATTTTAGGATACAATTGTTCTTGCGAATTTTCAGAATATCTTGAACTTTACAAAAATCAATTTGGTGGAATTATGAAAAAGAAAATTTCAGAAAATATTTTTCTTGGTGGAAAAAAATAATTAAAAAAATTGTTGTATTATCGAAATATATGTATAACAAATATGGTATAATATTTAAAAAGATTTTATTAATTATATCAAAACAAACACAACTTTAGTCGTAAAAGATTCAGTTTTAAAAAGTTTAAAGAGGATAAAATTATGAAGCGTTATTGTTATGCAAATTCTATTGAAGAATTTTTAAATGAAGAAAAAAATAGTTGGTTGAATAAAATGAAAAGAAATTTTCATAAAAATATGATTTAGAGCTTGGAGAAAGTCAAGTTGCAGCTTGGGAAGATAGTTTTTTTATTGGCTTAAAAAAATTCTTGTGGAAATTGAAGAGATTAAAAATAATTTTAATATTATATTTGAATATGAATTGCCCATATGAAGGTGGTAGAAGAATTGATGCTATAGTTTTAAATGATGAGAAAATTTTTATTTTAGAATTTAAAATGAAAAAAATTTTTTTAGTAGAAGATATTGATCAGACAATGGCATATTTTCGTGATATTCAAGAATATCATTTTGAATCAAGAAACAAAAATAATACCAGTTTTAGTACTTACAAAAACTGAGAAGAAAGAACCTGAAAAAGAGAAAAGAAATTTTTGTGTGTTCAATAGATTATTTATCAGAAATAATTCAAAAAGAAATATCAACAGAAGAAAAAAATGCATGGAGAAAAATTTTTAAAAAAATGGATAAATTCGAAATATGAACCACTTCCTACAATAGTAGAAGCTGCGCGTGCAATAATGAATAATGAAGAACTTCCAAACATTCGTAGAGTAAGTAGCACAAAAATTCCAGATGCTATGGAAAAATTTAAAACAGATAACTATTGATGCTAAGAAAAAAATAAAAAAACATGTCTTAGTATTTGTTACAGGTGTGCCTGGATCGGGAAAAACCTATCTAGGTTTGCAGTATGTTTATGATACTTGTAAAGATATTAAAAGATTTAAAATCTATATATTTATCTGGAAATGGTCCATTAATTAAAGTGTTGTCAAATACGCTTGGAAAAAATAGTAATGCATTTATAAAAAAAGTATTCATAAAGTTATTAATGAATATTTAAGAACTGGGAGCAAAAGATTTTCAAAAATATAATTGTATTTGATGAAGGACAACGAGCTTGGGATAAAAAAACAAATGAGTACAAAGAAAAATATTCCTTATTCTGAACCAGATATATTGATTGAAATGGCAGAAAAAAACGATTAGATTGAGTGTCCTTTTTAATTCTTGTAGGAGAAGGACAAGAAATTTATAAAGGAGAAAGTTCTGATTTGACGCAGTGGAATGGGAGCAATTGAAAGAACTGATAAAAAAATGGGAAGTTATTTGTCCAGAAAAATTAACTACAATATTTAAAAACTCAAATAATGTTATAAAAAAACGATAATTTCAATTTAGATGTCAGTTTGAGAACACATTTAGCTAGTGAAGTAAGTCAATTTGTAAATTTGCTGTTAAATGGAAACATAAAAGAAGCAAAAGAATTGGCTCCATTGATTTTTAAATTCAGGATTTAATATGTATGTTACGCAACATTTTTGGAAGAGCGAAAAGAATATTGTTTAGAAAGATATGAAAATAATACAAAATGTTATGGATTAATAACCTCATCTAAAAGCTCTTAAAAAAAAATGATTCTGATATAGAAAGAAGTAGAATGGTTTAATGAAAATGTATCATATAAATTAGAAAGACCAATTTCTGAATTTCAAATGTCAAGGTTTGGAAATTGATATGCCTATAATTGGCTGGGGTAATGATATGATTTGGAACAAAAAAAGAAAAAAAATGGGAAAAATTTGATAAAAAAATAATAAAAGCAAAATAGTCTGTATCGTATTAATAGTTACCGAGTCTTTACTTACACGCGGACGTGATGGTTTTTATTGTTTGTGTTTCAAGGGATTTAACATCAGTTTACGAAGTATTAGTAGAAGCTGGAATGGAAATCTTGTAAAAATTAAATTATAGGTAAGTTTTAAATTTATAAAATTGGATAATGTAGAGAAGGGGAATTATCCCTCTTTTTATAAAAAAATAAATTTTTACACAAAATTTATAAAAGTTTAAGATCTCGATTATTCGTGATGAGAATGATGAACAAGTCATGAAACTTTTTAAAATTGTACAAATCAAAAAGTAAAAACTTGAATAACAAGATAAGTTAAATAAATTAATATATATTTAGTTTTACTAATAAAAGAAGAAGTTTAAATTAAAATTAAAATTAAGAAAGATAAAAATAAAATAAAATCAATAAAACAAATTAGAAATATTTGCAAATTATATCAAAAATTAATTAATGTTATTTTTCTAAAGTAATATTATAAAAATTATTATTATATTGAAAATACTGAGGATGAAATTTTCAGAAAATGTTTTTTTGTGAAAAGAATAATTAAAAAAATTGTTGTATTATCGAAATATTTGTATAACAAATATGGTATAATATTTAAAAGTGATTTTATTAAAAAGTGATTGATAAATAGTTGTAAAATTGATAAGATTTTTGATTTTTAGAAAAGGAGAGAACTATGAAAGTTTGAAATTAAAATGGAAAAGAGCTTATGAAAAATTGGAGAAGCAGATGGTTTTAGAATATTAGTCGATAAATTATGGCCTCGAGGGTTAAAAAAGGAAGATGCGAAAATCGATTATTGGGAAAAATTATTACGCCATCGAAGGAATTGAGACAAAATTATCATAAAGGAATTATCGATTTTGAAAAATTTTTTTCTGAAAAAAATATAGAAAAAGAATTGGAAGAAAATTCGGATTTTGAGGAATTTGAGGGTATAATATTGGAAGAGTTGAAAAAGGGAAATGTGACAATGGTTTATGCGAGTAGAACTCAGAATTGAGTCATATTCCTGTATTAAAGGAAATTTATTGAGGAAAAGTTGGGAAAAATAGTCGAAATTTAAAAAAATATTTTTGAGTGGTAGATAGAAAAATTTGAAAATAAAGAAGTTAAATAAGAAATAAAGAGTAAATTTTTTAATAAAATAAGTAGGAGAATAAAAAGAAAGGAAAGTGAAATATGAAAAAAGGTAAATTTTATGGTATTGGAGTTGGAGTGGGAGATCCTGAAAATATAACGGTTAAAGCGACGAAAAAATTGCATGAGGTGGATGTAATTGTATTGCCTGAGGCAAAAAGTGGAGAAGGAAGCACAGCTTTTTAATATTGTAAAGAGAATATTTGAAACCTGGTGTAGAGCAAATGTTTTTGGAGTTTCGATGATAAAAGATGTGGAAGCGAGAAAAGTTTTTAGAAAAAATAATGCTGATAAAATAAGTGAAGAACTTGAAAAAGGGAAAAATGTGGCATTTTTGACAATTGGAGATCCGATGACTTATAGCACATATACTTATGTTTTGGAGCATATTTGCAGATGATGTTGAAGTGGAGACAGTTGCTGGAATAACTTCGTTTAACAGCATTGCAGCTAGGTTTGAATATGCCTCTGATGATTGGAGATGAAGATTTGAAAAGTGGTATCTGTCAATCGAAAAGACTGATATTTATAAAGGAAATTGAAAATAATGATAAATTTAGTGTTTGATGAAAAATAAGCAGAAATTTTGAGAAAATTAAAAAAAGCGATAATTGAAACAGGAAATAAAGAAAAATGCTGTAATTGTTTCAGATTGCGGGAAAAGATAATGAAGTCAAATTTATTAGATATTGAAAAATGTGGAGGACAGTTCTCTATATTGATTCTAGACAGGAATAGATATTGTATCAGAGGTATTTAGAAATATTAGAATTTAAGATATTAAGGAGAATGAGAATTATTATGAAAAATATTATTTATTTTGTCACTTGTAGTAGCAATTCAAGGAATGGCAGAAACGATTGTAAAAGGAACTTACGATACTAAAGAAAAGAAGAGATATATAGAATTAAGTCAAGATTTTGTCAAAAGGAAATTAAACTTTGAGTTATGTACTGCCAAAGTGATAAAAAGATATGGTGACGTACAAAAACTGAAAAATTTATGATATTTGTAGTGAGAAAAAGTGATTTGTTGGAATTATATAATAAAAATAGAGATAAAAAAAGAAAAAAATATAAAAAGATAGTATTTCGGATAAAGATAAAAAAATTAGATTATGTTCGTAATTATATTGCTGAATTGGTGGAAAACAATAGAGCGACTATTTATGAAAGAAAAAAACAAAAAAGAAATAAAAATATTGTAAAGATAAAATATAATAATAATACTTATTATGATGCTGGAAGAGGTTCAAATTACGATGGTTATAAATTTTATACAGACAAAAGTTTGTCACAGGAAATCATGAAATTTGATATTATAACACAATTTGGAGTTGCACTTCACAGTAGTTTGGGAGATAATCCATATAATAGGGAATTGACAGAAAAGGAAAAAAAGAATACAGAGAAAAATGGAAATCATTTTTGAAGAATTAAAAGAACTGTATAAGAAAGCGGTTCAAAAATCCGAATGTTGAACAAAAAAATTAGTTATTAGTAAAAAAATATTTGATAAGTTATTTTTGAAATTAATATAGATGGGGGGAAAAATGGGTAAAAATAGAAAAAGGAATTGGGAGTATATATTTGCAAATCAAAGAATTGATGGAAAATGCAAGAAACAGGTGTCTGTAAAGGTTAATAATATTCTGCAGAATTATTGGAAAATTGGGAAAATTATTATAGAAGATGAACAGAAAAATAGTGAGAGCGGAATATGGGAAAAACTTTTAAAAGAATTGTCGAAAAAATTGACAAAAAGAGTATGGAAAAAGGCTTTTTCAAAGATCAAATTTACATAAATATGAGACAAATTTTATTTGAAATATCAAAAATTTGCCAGACACTGTCTGGCAAATTAAACTGGTCTCATTATTGTGAGATTTTGAGTATATCCGATGATAAAGAAAGAGCATTTTTATGAAAGAGTGGTATTCAGTTTGAATATGCACTAGGTGGACTTTTCTAATCAAATTTTTGCTTAAAATACACGTTGTATATTCCTAATAAGGAAATGCTTGAAAATGAAGTGGAAAAAAAGTTTTAAGGGAGTATGATAAAAATAAAATTAAAAAGGAATAGAGAATAATAATTTATAATTTGATGAAAAACAAATAACGGAAAAAGAGAAAAATGTTAGAAATAAAAAGAAAAAAATTTATGATGATAAGGATTGGTATGAAGAATACATTCAAGTTTTTAAAAGATGGAAAAGAAATCCATTATGGTGAAAGTTTTGAATTTGCCAAAAATATGAAAATGGAAATTATGTATTTTATTTAAATTATGGAAACATAGAATATTACAAATTTTTTTAAAAATTTATTTGAAAAAAATGGAAAGATAAAATTTATTTTATTCGAAGTATAATTTTTGTTATGAGAAGGTATATGGATATTCACCATTGGAATTTTTCGAGAATGATATAAAAGAAATTTTTAGAGAACAAGGAAGAAATTAATAAAAATCAAGAAATTGACAATAAAAGGATATTTTTGTGAATGGGCATGTAATAGTCAGTTTAGAGAATTTTGCAATAGTTTTGAAGATTATCAGAAAAATTGGTTAATGAAATTTATTTTTGTAGATAACGAGATAATTAATAACGACATTTCAGGAAAATTTGAAAAGATTTTTGGAATGAAAAAAACAAAAAAATAGAAAAAAATAAATGTTGAAGAAGTTGAAAAACTTGATAAAATATCCGTTTATCTTGAAAAAAATGGGAAAGTCTGGGAAGCGTTTTTAAGATAAATGAAAAAAATATTTGAATACAGAGATGTCAGTAAGTTTTTGAAATAAATGAAATATTATAAAAATGGAAAAATTAATTCAAAAAAAGAAAGAGGTAATTTTATGAAAAAAAGTATACTTTTATAGGAGCAGGGCCTGGAGATTCTGAATTAATAACAGTAAAAGGACAAAGAATTGTAAAGGAAGCAGATGTAATAATTTATGCGGGTTCACTTGTGCCAAGAGAAGTTATTGAATGTCATAAAGAAGGAGCGGAAGTTTATAATTCTGCTACAATGAATTTAGATGAAGTGATGGAAGTTACAATAAAAGCTCAGAAAAAAATGGGAAAGTTGGTTGCAAGAGTTCATACTGGGGATCCAAGTATTTTTGGAGCAATAAGAGAACAAATGGATATTTTGGATGAATACGGAATAGAGTATGAAGTCGTGCCAGGAGTGAGTTCGTTTGTAGCTGCTGCTGCTGCAATAAAAAGGAGTTCACATTGCCTGATGTGAGTCAAACAATAATTTGTACAAGATTGGAAGGAAGAACACAGTGCCCTGAAACAGAAAGTCTAGAAAGCCTAGCTTCACACAAATGCTCAATGGCAATATTCTTGTCTGTACAAATGATTGATGAAGTTGTAAAAAGACTATTAAAACATTACGAGAAAAACAACTCCAATTGCAATTGTCCAAAGAGCCACTTGGGATGATCAAAAAAATCATTATGGGAACATTGGAAAACATTGCTCAAAAAAAGTGAAAAGATGAAAAAAATCACGAAAAACAGCACAAATTTTTAGTTGGAAACTTTATAGGGGGATGAATATTCTAAATCTAAACTTTATGATAAGACATTTTCGCATGAGTTTAGAAGAGGGATTAAAGAATAAAAATATAAAAATTTTTGATAAAGTAAGAAAATAGGAGAATTTTAGATGAAAAAAATTATTATTAATCGTATTGTTTACATTTTCGTTACAAATTTTTGGACAAGGTTATAGAAGTGACGAAGGGGAAAAATGTTACATTGTCTGCAGAACAGATTGAGATGGAAAATAAAAGATTGAAGAAAAGATAAAGGATTATATAAATAGAGGTTTTAAAGAGTACTTATCAACATTTTTCAGAAGCAGAAAATGCCATGAAAAATCAAAAATAATAAATCAGAAGATATTTATCTTTATAAAACTTTCTTAGAAGCTTATTCACAGATGTTTGATCTTATGGCTGAAAAATACCGAAATAGAAGTAAAAAGTATAAAATATTTATCAAATCCCAAAAGCAATTGTAAAATGTGAAATAAAATACCTTCATTTGATAAATTAGGATTTAAGTGAAGAGGAAATTGAAAAATTTGCAGAGAAATATAATTTGATAAGTTAAAAATATGAATGAAAAGAAATGGCTGCAGAATTTTTGATATATATGACAGATTTAATGAAAAAGAATTGAAAGAAAATTCGTCTTACGAAATCACTAAAAAAAGTATTACTTTTGAAAAAGGAAATGATTGGAAATCAAAGGAATATGAGGAAATGTTTAAATAAAAATAATATTAAAATAATGTAGTTTATGAAAAAATAACATAATTAGAAAACTAAATGAAAAATTTCAAAAGTTTAATAATTATGTATGCTCTATTATCAAAATATCTTTTGCCACATTTGCAATTTCAATCGTGAAATCGGACCTACAAGTAATAATTGTAGTGGCAAAGCAGCTATAAAGTTCATTCCCTAAGCTGTAAAAATATGCATGTATAATATTTTCTGGTAATTCTGGACGCATTAATAGACCGAAAACTGACATAAAAAGTCACCATTCCAGTAATCATTAAAAAGCGAGATTGCTAAAAATAGTTTGTAGTTTATTATCTCTATCAATCGGTAATTTAAAAACCAATTTTTTGCAACAGGTCCAACGATAACCGTATCAAAGAAAAAGCGACACAAATCCTGGAATTAATCCAACTGCAAAATTTTGCAAGCTCAATTTTCCAACAAGAGCCAAATTATAGGCACTCATTCCACATTAAAAACACATTGTAATTCCAAAAATAATTCCCTCTTTATTTCTAGGAATTAATTTCCTCCTTTTAAAATTATAATTTTTACTATTCTATCATAAAAAATTTTTATGTAAGTTTTGTTAGTTTATTAGGAATTTCAACATTAAAATTTTTCTAACACTATTCTAAATCAATATAACTATATGGTATACTGTTTTATAAATAAAAATAAAAAGGAGATAAAAGTGATTACAACATTATAAGTTATTTAGAAAAAGATGAAAAATATCTAATGCTACATAGAACTAAAAAAAGAAAAATGATATAAATAAAGGAAAATGGCTAGGAATTGGTGGGAAATTGAATCTGGGAAACACCTGAAGAGTGTTTTAAAAAGAGAAGTTCAAGAGGAGACTGGTTATCAAAATTGAATAGTTATGAATTTCGTGGACTTGTGATTTTTAATTACAACAATGATGAGCCACTATTTATGTATCTTTATACAAGTTCGGATTTTTCAGGAAATCAGCATGAATGTGATGAAGGCAACTTAAAATGGATTCCCAAAAAAGAAATTTTTGATTTAAAATTGTGGGAAGGCGACAAAATATTTTTAGAATTATTGTTTAAAAATACACCATTTTTTTATTTGACTTTAAATTATGAAAATAACGATTTATTGAGTTCAAAATTAGAATTTAAAGAAAAATACAGCTGTTTTGAAGTTTTTGTACCAGAAGATTATGTGGAAAAATTATGGAAAACTTGCAAAAATATAACCTTTTGACAGAAGGATTTTATGCAGATGTTTATTCTACGATTGATGGAATCGGACATTGGAAAACTCTGGAAGGTGGGAATCCTTTTGATGGAGAAGTTGGAAAAGCCAGTGTTGCCAATGAAAAAATTATGAAATTTAGAGTGAAAAGATTTTCAAGAGTTAGCGTATTATTTGATTAAGGAGGTTCATCCTTATGAAACGCCCTGTGATTAATGTGTTTGAGATGGAAGTTTAAAAAGAAGGATTTATGAAAAATAAAATTATTTAAAAATTTTTAAATATTTTAAAGATATAGTTTTTGGAATAGAGAAAATATAATAAATATTACGAAGCGTTGAAAAAAATTTTATCCTGAATATTATTTATCAATAAAATGATTATGAAGAAGATGATGTTGATGAAGAGATTGAGGAAACAATCTTAGAAACAGAAAAATTTCAATATTTTTAAAAAAATAGTGAGATAGAAAAATTATTAAAAGAATATTATGAATCATCAAATATTTCATTTTTCCTTTTTGGAAAGAAAAAAATTTTTTGATAAATTGAAAAAGAATGTATGACACAGATATAAATAAATTTACAGTTTGATTTTTGAAGATGATAAGTGTGTTGAAACTAATAATTTGAGATTTACGAATAAAATAGATAAAATTTTTAAATCAAAATAAATTTGAAAAAGATTTTTAAATATAACCTATGAATAATGGTAAAAAGTAAATTAGAGAAATATTAAAAGAATATAAAGCCAATTCAGAAAGAGGGATAAAAAAATTTATTAAAAAAATATCTAAAATATAACAAAAATTTTGGGTTTATGTATAAATAGTAATGAAAATATTTTTGAAAAATTGGATTTTTTCAAAACAATTTTTCTTAAATATAGAAAATATGATGTTTAAATATAAAATGAAAAAAATAAGTAATGAAGCAATTTCAGGTATATGTTTTTTATATAACTTTAATTCCCTTTATGTCTACAATTTACAGGAATTATGCTTATGTTAATGGGAAGTTTACAAATTAATTATTGGATAATTTCATTAGTTATAGGAATAATCTTCCTTATTTTTAGATTGGGATGCACTTATAAATTATAAAGAGATAGAAGGAGGTTTTTTCATCAGGAATGACAAAATTGTTATTTATTTTTGAACCAATCATTTATTTAATTTATCATTTAAAAATATCAGAATTTTAGTTATGAGAGTTTTTTATCAACTTTAGGATTAAATTTAATATTTATTATATATTTTATTATAAAGCAGAGAATAGTTTATCTTCGTGTAAAAAGTATCTAAATATTTTATAGATAGTATTTTGGGAAAAACTTATACGAAAGAACTAATAGTTGAAAAATGAAATACAAGAAATTAAAAATCAGATTTGATAGAAAATTGGATAAAACTTTTAAAAAGTAAACTTTCTAAATTAGTATTAAAAATATGTATTTAGAAAAGTACCAGAATATGAAGGATTAATTGAAGATTTTTATTCATTTTGAATCGGATGATAAAAAGAAAATTTTTGGAAATTTTTAAAATCTAAAGGAATTATAGAAAAAGTAAAATACCAAAAAAAGAAAAAGAAATTATTGTATAAAAGATTAAAAATTATAGATTTAAAAATAGAAAAAGGAGATAAAATGAAAACAGCAGTATATTGCGTAAGCAAAAACGGATACGAAACATGTTTAAAAAAATAAGAAACAATGTTTATAAAAATTTACATATTTATGTGTCACAAAGAGTGGCAAATATGCTCAATCTTGAAAGTGAAAATGTAGAAAATTTGTTTGTGATAAATGAGCGAGTGCCAATTTTATTAGAAAAAAACATTTGATAAATATGATTTACATATTTTTCGTTGCAGCAACTGGAGCAGTTGTGAGAATTATTGAAGGAAATTTAAAAGCAAGGACACAGATCCCAGCTGTTATTACAGTTGATGACCACGCTAATTTTGTGATTTCATTGCTTTTCAGGACATCTTGGCGGTGCAAATGAAGAATGTAAAAATTGCAAATGGAATCAGAGCAATCCCAGTAATTACAACAGCTTCTGACGTCGGTGGAAAATTGCAGTTGACACATTGTCACAAAAAATTAAAGCAAAATTGGAAAGTTTGGACGATGCTAAAAGAGTGACTTCGCTTATCGTAAATGGAGAAAATGTGAGCATTCATTTGCCAAAAAATATCGTAGAAAACGACAAAAATTGTGCTGGAGCAATAATTGTTTCAAATAGAAAAAAATATCGAAATTTCTAAAATTATTCCTAAAAATATCATTCTCGAATCGGCTGTAAAAAGAAATACACCAAAAAGAAAAATCATCGAAAAATAAATTATGTAATGGAAACTCAAAATTTAGAAATGGATCTCGATAAAAAGCTGCATCCGCTTGGGTAAAATCTAATGAAATTGGACTTTTAGAAGCAATGACGGAATTAAATATTCCAATAGAAATTTTTTTGAAAAAGAAAAATTTTTGGAAGTAGAAGATTTAGTCGAAGAGCGTTCAGAATTTGTAAAAAAATCAAATCGGAGTGTACGGAGTTTCGGAGCCTTGTGCTACTTAGCTTCGAGCAGAAAAGGAAGTTTTTGTGAAAAAAAGTTAAGATTGAAGGATTACAATTTCAATTTTTTGAAGAGGAAATGTAGGATCAAAGAATCGAGATTGATTTTTGAGAAAAAAATAAATTTCATAAGACTAAAAAGATTTGAATTTAATATATTTTTTGTTGTACTTTATTATACAATACACCCTGATATTAAAATATTGAAAAATTATAAAAAGTGTTGACAAAATCAATTTTTTGTATAATAATTAATGTCCGTAAAGGATAAAAATGTGAAGATGTTGTTGGGCTGTCGCCAAGCGGTAAGGCACTGGACTTTGACTCAGCATGCAATGGTTCGAATCCATTCAGCCCAGCCATTTTAAAAAAATTAAATTATGATATATATATACTACTAGGATTTAGTAGTTTTTGCTTAAAAATTATAATTTAATATTTATTTTTTTGATTTTCTTGAATATAAGTATTTTTAAACAAAACTATAAAATTTATTAATTTTTGCCGTTGAAAAATTCAAAAAAATGTGGTATACTCAAAATGTAAGAAATAATATATATTAATATATATTAAAAATTTTTTTAGGAGGTATTATTAAAATGGCAGTTAAAGTAGCAATTAATGGATTTGGAAGAATCGGAAGATTAGCATTAAGATTAATGTCAGAACAAACAGACAAATTTGAAGTAGTGGCAATTAATGATTTAACAGATGCTAAAATGTTAGCTCACTTATTCAAATACGATTCATCTCAAGGAAGATTCAATGGAACTATTGAAGTTAAAGAAGGAGCTTTCGTAGTAAACGGAAACGAAATTAAAGTTTTCTCAGAAGCTGATCCTGAAAAATTACCTTGGGGAGATTTAGGAGTAGACGTAGTATTAGAAGCAACAGGTTTCTTTTGCAACTAAAGAAAAAAAGCTGAAAAAAACACGTAAAAGCAGGAGCTAAAAAAAGTAGTTATTACTGCACCTGGTGAAACGATGTTAAAGACAGTAGTTTACAACGTAAACCACGAAATCTTAGATGGTTCAGAAACAGTTATTTCAGGAGCTTCTTGTACAACTAACTGTTTAGCACCAATGGCTAAAGCATTAAATGACAAATTTGGAATCGTAACTGGAACAATGACAACTATCCACGCTTACACAGGAGACCAAAATACATTAGATGCACCACATAGAAAAGGTGACTTAAGAAGAGCAAGAGCTGCTGCAGTAAATATCGTACCTAACTCAACAGGAGCTGCAAAAGCAATTGGATTAGTAGTACCTGAATTAAACGGAAAATTAGATGGAGCTGCTCAAAGAGTACCTGTTCCAACTGGTTCATTAACTGAATTAGTATCTATCTTAAACAAAAAAGTAACTGTTGATGAAGTAAATGCAGCTATGAAAGAAGCAGCTAACGAATCATTCGGATATACTGAAGAACCATTAGTATCTTCTGACATTGTTGGAATTCACTTTGGATCATTATTTGATGCAACTCAAACTAAAATTGTTCAAAATGGAGATGCTCAATTAGTTAAAACAGTATCTTGGTATGACAACGAAATGTCTTATACTTCTCAATTAATCAGAACTTTAGGATACTTCGCAAGCAAAATTGCTAAATAATTGATTTAATTAAATTCTAAAAAGATCAACTTTAGGAAATCGGCTAGAAATAGTCGGTTTTCTTTTTATCTATAATCTTATTTTTCTTTTCATCATTTTAAATTTTTCTTTTTGAAAAATCAATTTATATTTTTGTAAAATATATGTTATACTATAATAAAAATAATTAAAAAAATTATTTTTAAAGCAACAATAAGGAGGGATTTATGGTTAAAATAGAAATGGCAAAAACCAATAAATTTTTAATGAACTTATCACATCAAAAGAAAGCTGAAGTTGTAGCATGAGAATCTTAAATCAGCCAAATAGCTATATTTCTTTATTTTCTTTGGCAAAAGATGAGGAGATAACGGCAGAGGCTATGCTCGGGAATCGTTATTATTACTGTTTTAATGGTAATGGAGAGATTTTTATTGAAAGTAATAAGAAAATAATTTCAGTGGAGATTTTCTTGAAATAACAGCAAATCATAATTATTCTATTGAAGCAAGAGATAATTTAAAGTTAATTGAAATTGGAGAAAAGATAGGAGATAAGAATATGGAAAATAAGACGTTAAAAATGCTAGAAAGTGCAAATGCATTTAATCTTGCTGAAGTTGTTGAATATCAGGAAGGAAAATTGTAAAGTGAAAAATTTAGTGGCAAAACCAAATTTGGTAATGACAATTATGTCTTTTTGGAAAGGTGAAAGCCTTGATCCGCATAAGGCTCCTGGAGATGCCTTGGTTACTGTACTTGATGGGGAAGGTAAGTACTATGTTGATGGAAAGCCATTTATTGTTAAAAAAGGTGAAAGTGCAGTTCTTCCTGCAAATATACCCTCATGCTGTAGAAGCTGAAACAGGGAAATTTCTAAAATGCTATTGATACTTATTAAAGAATAAAAATTTGTAACTTTAGTTTTTACATAAGATTGTATAATATATTGCGACAAACTAAAAAATTATATATTAGATGAAAAGCTGTATAGAAAATAGTGAAAAGTACTTTTTATACAGTTTTTATACAAAAAGTTGATTATACGTTATCTCAAATCAACGTAAATAAACTATAAGGAGAAATTTAAAATAAAAAAATGATGGAATCTTTTAAAAATTTTATAAAAAGTAACTTTTAATTGAGCACCGCTTTTAAATAAAAATGATAGGAATATTTCTTATATCAATGCTGCCTATAATTGAGCTTCGTGGTGCAATACCGATTGGGGCTGCTATTGGGATTGCCTTGGTACTTAAATATGATTGTTTCTGATTGTGGGGAAATATGCTTCCTGTGCCATTTATCCTGTTGTTTTCAATAAAAGCTTTTTGAATTTATGAAAAAGACGTAATATCTTTGGTAAAATTTATTGAAAAAAATAGAAAATCGGGCTAAAAAAACGTAGTGAAGGACTTGCAACAGGAGAATTTATTGGACTGATGCTGTTTGTGGCAGTTCCATTTCCAGGAACAGGTGCTTGGACAGGTGCATTGATTGCGGCATTTGCTTCAGTTTGAGAAAAGAAAATCGTTTTTATATTGGATTGGGAGTAATAATAGCTGCAACTGTGATGACTATGGCATCTTATGGAGTAATAAGCTATTTTTGCACCAAAACATTAAAAAAATTTTTAGATAGGCTGTTGAAAAATAAAGATTTTTTGTGGTAAAATGACTTTAAAGTTAAATATTAGAGTAATTAAGGGAATGTTTTGGTTTCGACAGGATAAAAAGATTATTATCGGCAAGTAAGCGGGAGCTTTAAAATCCCATTTTAAAAATAATCGGAAACGATAATTACGCATTAGCTGCCCTAAGATAGCGGCTCATCTCTTTTGGGAAACGCCATTTTCTCATTAGATGATGTCATTTTTTAATGAGCTTACCTAAATGTATGATTATGTCATTTAGGGAAATTCTATAATCTCGCCTTTAGACTTTTTGTCTGTTTAATATCTAACGGTTAAAAGCGTTAAATAGACTAAACTTGTAGAAGATAGTAAGGACTTTCTATTTTTGGACACGGGTTCGATTCCCGTCATTTCCACCAAAACAGAAAATAAAAAGGTAAAAATTTTAGATAGATTAAAAGAAGCGGGTCATTAGGGCTCGTAAATTTTTATCTCTTTTAAATAAAGTCAAAATATGAGATATAAAAAAACAAATAGAAGAAGATTTAAAATTAGAATGAAGGAAAATGAGAAGAGACAAAAAAATAGTATTGGAAAATCACATAGCAAAAATCATATTAATTGGGAGAACATTCTGTCGTTTATGATATCCTGCTATTGCTATTCCATTGAAAAATTGAGATAGAATGTGCAGTAGAAGAGGCAAAAAGCTAGTTTTTGTAATGAAACAGACACTCTTTCAGTTGCAATTTTTACTGCATTAAAATATTTAAGAAAAAGAAAATGTAAAAAATAAAAGTATAGAGTAACTTTCTCAAATCCCTCAAAAAAACGTGGGAATGGGCTCTTCAGCAGCAGTCAGCATTGCGGCAATTCGTGCAATATTTGATTATTTTGGAGAAAAATTTAGAAGGTGAATTACTGGAAAAAAATTAGTAAATACAGCAGAAATTGTGGCTCACCAGACTCCAAGCGGGATTGGATGCAAAAACTTGTCTTAGTGACAAAGCTATAAAGATTTATAAAAATAAAGGGTTTTTCATACATTGACTTTAAATCTTGATGCATATCTTGTAATTGCAGATACAGGCATTTATGGGAAATACTGGTGAAGCGATTCAAAATGTGAAAAATTTAGGGAGCAAAGCTGAACTGTTCCTTGAAAAAAATTAGGTGAGATTGACAGATGAAATGACTAAAATTTTAACTGAAAATAGTGAAAATCAAAAAGGAAAAAAGGTCGATAAAAATTAGGAAAAATTGAAATGACAACAGGCAAATACAGAACTCGGAAAAATTGAATATAACCATTGAAAAAACAGAGTTATTTGTAAAAACAGCGATTGAAAATGGGAGCAGCTGGAGCAAAAATTTCTGGTGGAGGATTAGGGAGGCTGTGTAATTGCACTTGCCGAAAATTTGGAAATTATGGAAAAAGTAAAAGATGGATTTACAAAATGTGGGGCAGAAAATATTTGGGTGGAAAAAAATTTAATATTTAAAAATTTAACGAAAAAAATAAAGGAGAAAAAAATGGTAAAAGTCAAATCTTATGCTAATATCGCAATTGTAAAATACTGGGGAAAAAAAGATGCAGAAAAATGATACCTGCCACAAGCAGCATTTCTCTTACTCTTAATGATATGTTCACAGAAACAGAAATGGAATTTATAAAGGATGAGGATATTAAAATTGCTGTTGAAAAGGAAATGAAAAATGGAAATTGTAAAGATAAGTTTTTCAAATATGACGGATTTATTTTTATTTAAATGGAGAATTACAGGATAAGGTGCATACGGAAAAAGATTAGCAAGGTTGTGGATTTGTTTAGGGAAAATAGAAGTCAGAAGGTAAAAAAATTTCTACAACAAATAATATGCCGACAGCTGCAGGGACTTTCTTCCAGTTCGAGTGGACTATCAGCTGTAATAAAGGCTTGTAATGAACTTTTTGGAAAAAAATTATGCACAATCTGAACTTGCACAAATTTCAAAATTTGGTTCTGGCTCTTCTTCGAGAAGTTTTTTTGGACCAATTGCGGCTTGGGACAAAGATACTGGAGAGATTTGTGAAGTTAAGACAGATTTGAAACTAGCGATGATTGTGCTTGTGCTGAATGAAAATAAAAAGAAAATTTCAAGTCGAAATGGAATGGAACTTTGTGCCAAAACTTCGACGTATTTTTGATGAATGGGTAAAACAGTCTGAAATTGATTTTTATAAATATGAAAAAAATATCTTGCTGAAAATGATTTTTGAAAAAAAGTGGGAACTTTAACAGAAGAAAATGCCCTTAGAATGCACAAGACAACTGAAACTGCAAATCCGCCGTTTTCATATTTTAATGAAAAAACTTACGAAGCAATGGATTTTGTAAAAAATTTGAGAAATAATGGGGAGAAATGCTATTTTACGATGGATGCTGGACCTAATGTGAAGGTGCTTTGTCTAGAAGAGGATTTGGAAAAAAATTGGCAGAAATTTTTGGGCAGAAATATAAGATTATTGTAAGTAAAACTGTTAAATTATGATTTTTGGAAAGGTTTTTGAATAATGAGGGTAAATTAGAAAGAAATTTGACATAGTTGCAGGTATATTATTTGAAATTGCGACAATAAATACTTAACTAGCTTGAAATGGCAAGAGTGCATTTTCAATGTTGACGCTTGCGGTTACTGGATTAATTGTTTGTGTGACAGCTATATTTTGCTTAAAAAAGAAAAACTGATAGAAAAGGAGGATAGATTGTGGGATATATAAAAATACTAGATGAAAAAGTGTCAAATATTATTGCTGCTGGGGAAGTTGTGGAAAATCCAGCTTCGATGATTAAGGAAATGATTGAAAATTCACTGGATGCGAAGGCTACGATGATAAAAAAATTGAAGTTTTCAAATCTGGAACTGATGTTAAAAGTAAGTGATAACGGAATTGGGATGGATAAGGATGATACGCTTTTGTCAGTTGAGCGGCATGCCACTTCTAAGATTAAGGAAAAGGAGGATGTCTTTAATTTAAGCACTTATGGCTTTCGTGGAGAAGCTCTGTCATCTATTGCAGCGGTGTCTAAGCTTACGATTACTACACGTTCTGAAAACAGTCCTGTGGGGATATAGAAATTGGCTGTTATGGTGGGAGTTGTGAGAAAGTTTGAGGAAGTTTCAAGAAATGTTGGGACAGAAATGGAAGTCAGGGATTTATTTTTACAATACGCCTGCTAGAGAAAATTTTTTTGAGAAAGATGTCAACAGAGTATGGAAAAAAATTAGGGATATTGTGCTAAAGGAGGCACTTTCCAATAGTAATGTGGCATTTTCAGCTTGAATTAGACGGGAAAAAGTACGATAAAGACAAGCGGGAAAAGGGAATTGAGAAATACAATTCTTGAATTATTTGGAAAATCAGTTTTAAAAATTTGAAAAAAATTTGAATATGGATATTTGGGAAATGTGGAAATTTTACGAAGTTCAAAGGATTTTATGTTTACTTTTGTAAATAATCGGTATGTGAAGTCAGCAACTATTGAGAGAGCTGTTATAGATGGCTATTACACTAAGTTAATGAAGGGAAAATATCCTTTTGCCATTATTTTTTTATAATGCTGATCCAAAGGAAATAGATGTGAATGTTCATCCATCTAAAAAAATAGTAAAAATTTCTCAAATGATAAAATTGTTTATAATGAGATAAAAATCAGCAATTGATGACTTTTTACTATAATGACAGGAAAACTGGCAGCCTAAACATTGATTTAATAAAGAAAAAAATATTAATATTAATGAAAAATGTCGCTGTGGAAAAAGGATGATTTATTTTCTGATGACATTTTAAAAGGGGGAAAATCAGAAAAATTTTAAGTTTGGAAACTTTTGACGGGAAAAGAAAATAGTGAGAAATTGGAAGGGAAAAATGGGCTTTACAGGAGATAATCTTGAGAAAAAAATGATAAAAATATAGAATCTGCTGGTATTTCTGAAAGTCTAAGCAGTGGTAATTTTTTTAATGATGAAAAAGAGAATAGCAATAAAAAGAATGATTCGAGTCTTGATGAAATTTGGAAAAAAATGAATGGAAATTTAAATGAAATTGTGGAAAAACAATGTGGAAAAACTTGCAAAAATGTTGAAAAATTCTAATTTGGTAAAGAGCGATAAAAGATAAGAGAAATTGGGATGAAAAAGAGTAATTTTAGAAATTATGAAAAAAATTTAGTGGAGAAAAAAATTCTAATGGTATAAATGAAAATACTGAAAATGAATATTATAAAAGTTGGGACATTTGAAAAGCACATTGGGAAGCAGGTTCATTATGATATTTTTGGGACAAATTTTTGATACGTATATTTTTAGTGCGGAAGGATGAGGAACTGGAAATCTATGATCAGCACATTATTCATGAGAGAATTTTTGTATGAAGAGCTGAAGGAAAAAGTTTTATAATAAAAAAATTGAGTCACAGCATTTGCTGTTACCGCTGAAAAATGGAAGTTACAGTAATTGAAAAAAATATTATTTTTTTGAAAATATTGATGTTTTTCAAAATTTTCGGATTTGATATTGATGAATTTTTCAGAAAACGAGATTGTGATTCGTGCTGTGCCTGCTTTTTGATTTTTCAGGGATAGTATTGAAAATGTGTTTTTACAGCTTTTGCTGGATTTAAAAAAATGAAGTGGAAATAAAAAGATTTAAGGGAAAATATCATTATTTCAATGTCGTGTAAAAGGAGCGATAAAAGGCTGGGCAGAAGCTGGATATATCTGAAATGCAGAATATGGTGAGAAGGATTCATGAAGTTGGGAAATATACGTGTCCCCACGGCAGACCAATTATTGTAAAATTGTCTAAAAATGATTTGGATAAAAATGTTTGGAAGAAAAAAATAATAGTAAAATTAGTAAAAAAATGAAAAAAACTTTTTGACAATAAGGGAAAAAAATATGATAAGAATTAATGTAGTGTGTATTGGAAAAAAATAAAGGAAAAAGTATATAAAAAGAGGAATAGCTGAATTTTTCAAAAAGGTTATCAAAATATACAAAACTTGAAATTATTGAACTGGCTGAAGAGGATGATAACAAAGGGATTGAAAATGCAATAAATTCTGAAACTGAAAGAATAATAAATGTTATTTCAAAAAAATTATTCATATAATATTTTTGCTTGATTTAAAAGGGAAAAAAATGCTGACTTCAGAAGAAATGGCGGATAAAATTGAAAAAAATTTCAATAACAAACAGTGAAATTAATTTTTATAATCGGCGGTTCAAATGGAGTTAATGATAATTTGCGGGAAATTGCAGATTTTTAGATTGTGTTTTTTTCAAAAATGACATTTCCACATCAGCTTATGCAGTTAATTTTGTCAGAGCAAATATATAGATGGATTTCAATTAATAATAATATAAAATATCATAAATAATGGAGGGAAGTTATGTATTCTGCTGGGGAAGAATTTGAAAAAAACTAATAGCGAAGGGGATGTTGAAGAATATACGTGTCTTTCAAATATTACGGTAGGAGATAAAGGAATATTTAGTTTGTGATAGTGAAACTGGGGAAAAAGAAGGTTTTTTACTATGACAGTATTGAAGAGGAACTGTATGATTTAGATGAAGATGAGGAAGATCAGGTTCTGGAAATATGGAACGATGAATATTACGGTTCTGACAAGGATTATATGTACTGGAACGAAGATTTTGGCGAGTATGATAAAAAAATGAGAATGTAGATGGAGAATTTGATGAAAAGTAATTTTTGATCCATTAAATGATGATGAAAATGAATTTTTTTGAGAATGAAGAAGAAGCTGATGATGAAGATTTATTAGAATTTTTTTAGATGATTTTTTTAGATGATGAAAATGAATAGGTTTATTTTATAATTTTTCAATTCTCTAAAATAATAAAAAAATAAAAAAATAAGGAATAAAATGAAAATAAAAAAATAAAAAGTCTGGATAATTTTAATCAGAATTATGAAAAAAATTATTTGAGCTGAAAAAAAAGTATTGGAACAGGAAGAAAAAAAGAATATCATTATAGTGATGAGTATGGAAACTGTAAAATCATTGATAAAGGTAATTCCATTGAAATTTACCGATATGGTGAAATCAATTCCAGACAAATTTTTCAAAGTGATAAAAAAATACGCCATTTATTTATATTACAAAAACAGTTTCGAGGGAAATACAAAAATTTTTTTACAAAAAAATTCAAAAAGAAAAATGGAAAAATGATGCTGGAATATGATATAATACATAATAATGAAGTGATAAACAGTATAAATTTAGAATTTCAATTTATAGATGTTCCAAATAAATAAATATCTATATTTATAAAAAGCAGAAAGGAAAAAAAGTGAATGAGTAATCAAAACCAGAATGATAATGGTATTATAAAAAGAAAAAAATTAAAAAAAAGTAGCAGAACTAAAGGAAATTGGAATAGAACCTTACGGAAGAAAAATATGAAAAAAAGTGAATGATATTGCTGAAATAAATCAATATGATGAAACTTGCGATAAAGTATTTAAAAACAGCAGGAAGAATCATCGCTTTCAGAAGAATGGGTAAAAATGGATTTGGTAAGATTCAAGATCCAACTGGACAAATTCAATATTATGTGAAAAAAAGAAGAAGTTGGAGAAGATCAATATGAAATTTATAAAAAAATGGGACTTGGAGATTTTTATTGGGCTTGAAGGACATTTATTTAGAACTAAGACTGGGGAATTAACTTTAAGAGTAGATTCTTTTGAAGTATTATCTAAAAATGTTCGTCCGCTTCAGAAAAAAATTCCATGGATTAACTAACGTTGAAACTAGATATAGACAAAGATACGTTGACTTGGTAATGAATAGAGAAGTTATGGAAACTATGAAAAAAAAGATTCCAAGTTATTAGATTTTTTTAGAAGCTATTTAGAAAAAGGATTTACGGAAGTTGAAACTCCAATGATGCACCCAATCGCAGGTGGAGCAACTGCAAGACCATTTGTTACGCACCACAATGCATTAGATATGGAATTATTCTTAAGAATCGCACCTGAATTATACTTAAAAAGATTATTAGTTGGTGGATTTGAAAAAAAGTATTTGAAATTAATAGAAGTTTTTAGAAATGAAGGAATTTCTGTAAAACATAATCCTGAATTTACAATGATGGAATTGTACCAAGCGTACGCTGATTTTTAATGATATGATGGACTTGACAGAAGACTTAATTTCTAGCTTGACTTTCGAGTTACATGGAAAATATGAAATTGAATATGAAGATAAAACTATTAATTTAGCTAAACCTTGGAGAAGAGTAACAATGAAAGAAGCTGTAAAAGAAGCAACTGGATTTGATTTTGATTCAATTTCAAGTGATGAAGAAGCTATTTCAATCGCGAAAGAATTTGGAATTCCTTTAGAAAAAGATAAAACTTATACAAAATTTGGAATTTTTAAATTTATTCTTTGAAGAAAAAAAGTGGAAGAAACATTAATTAATCCAACATTCATAACAGAATATCCAAAAGAAATTTCTCCACTTTCAAAAAAATCAAAAAGGTGAAACTGAATGGGTTGACAGATTTGAATTATTCATTTCAGGAAGAGAATTTTGCAAACGCATATTCAGAATTAAACGATCCAAGAGATCAAAAAGAAAGATTCGAAGAACAAGTTAAATTGAAAGAAGCAGGAGACGATGAAGCACAAGGAATGGATTTGGATTACATCAGAGCCTTAGAATACGGAATGCCACCTGCAGGAGGATTAGGAATTGGAATTGATAGATTAGTTATGTTACAAACTAATTCAGCATCAATCAGAGACGTAATCTTGTTCCCAACATTAAGAAAAGAAGACATCGAATTATAATTTTTTTCAAATTAATTTATTAATCAAAAAAAATAAAAATATAATCATGAAATTAGTTGTGAAAATCTAGAAAAATAGGCAATCTCAGAAGCAGAGAGTGTCTATTTTTTTATAAAAATTTTAAAAAATGAGAAAAAATTAAAAGTTCTCATTTTTCTTTAATCTTTATATGATACTATTATAATGTAACAAAGGAACAGCAATTACAAATACAAAAATGCAAAGGAGGATTATGAAAAAAATAAATTCTTAAAAAGTAGCATTGTTAGGTTGTTTGGTATTAGGTTCTTTGAGTTTTGCTGGAAGTAAAGATTATAAAAAATCAAATTTCAGCCATAAAAAAAGTTCTTATAAAAGATCAAAAATAACCCCAGCAAGAGCTAAACAAATAGCATTAGCAAAAGTTCCAGGTGCAACATTGAGAAATATTAAGGATTTTGAGTTTTGATGAAGATTCTTATGAAGGAGAAATTCATTACAGAGGTTACACTTATGAATTTGAAATCGATGCGTATACTGGAAGAATTACAGATTGGGACGTAGATAGAGATTAGGAAATAAAGAGTTTTATGAAGAAAAGGTCAAAGGTAAAAAGGAGTAAAGGTTACACAGGAATTTGTATACAAAAATGAAGTAACAAAAAGTAAAAAGGATAGGATTTTTTTGGTCGAATCCGAACTATGAAGAAAAAAAGTTTTTTTAAAGTTAAGTCGATATCGATAAAAAAAGGAGTTTAGAAGGCATTATTGCCCTAAAAAGAAAAAAAGTTGTTTATTAGATAGATTAGGTGAAAAAAAGGATAAAGTCTAAAGAAAATTAGATGTGTTTTTGAAGAAAAAAAGGTCGTTATGTATAGAAAAAAAGTCGGGAAGTTAAAGTACAGAGGTTTTGTTTTAAGGAGAAATTGGGAAAAAAAGGTTGAGAAGAAATATAGTTTTTGAAAGAAGTTATTTTGTGAGGTCAGATGTCTTTGCAAAAATGCTTCTTTTTTAGTTATAGCAGTTATTATGGGAAAAAAATAAAAAAATAATAAAAAGGTGCTATGAAAACACCTTCTTAAATTTTTTGGAGAGAAAATCAACTTGTGAAAATTGATTTATCTTAGTTATATATAAATATAGCTAAAATCATATTTATTTGTCTTTTGTGAATAATTATTTTTTTAAAATATTTTTCACAGACATAGTTTTATTTAAAAATTCCTTTTGGATTTGTTCAACCCATGCGTCAATTCTTTCATCTGTTAATTCAGACTGATTAACTTCATCTAGAGCAAGTCCTAAAAATTCTCCATCTTTTGCTGCTCTTGATTCGCTGAATTCATATCCTTCTGTTGAAGTTTTTCCAATGATTGTTGCACCAGTTTTTTGAATTTCTTCATCAATGATGGCAATTCCATCCATAAATGTATCAGAGAAAGTTCCTTGATCCCCACTTCCGAAATATCCTACTTTTTTACCGCTTAAATCTTTGCTTGCCAAATCATCAAGAACTGCTGCCCAGTCATCTTGCAAGTCTCCAAATCCCCAAGTAGAAGTACCTAAAAGAAGTACATCATAATCTTCCAATTTATCCTCATTTCCATCAATATTAAAAACTTCTGCTCCATCAATTTTTTCTGCAATTTTATGAGCAATATCTTCAGTTACTCCTGTTGTTGATCCGAAAAAAATTCCTACTTTTGCCATTTTAATCCTCCATGTTTATTAGTTTAGTTTTAAATATGCTTTTTGCACATTTGTCTGTTTTTGCATTTTCTGGATAATCCTATCCTAATTTTTTTATTTCAAATCAAAGAAATGAAGTAAATTTTTTTCATATAGAAAAATATACCATATTTTACTTTGATTGTCAAATTTTTTTGTATTTGAATATTTTTAATAAATAATATAAAAAAATCTGTAAAAATATCTGTTAAATATGCCACATATAGTAATCTTCCTCTGTTTTTGGAATGATTCTAGCTGGAATCCCTACTGCTACTGCATTATCTGGAACATCCTTTAAAACAACTGAATTTGCTCCAATTTTCACATTATTTCCAATTACTATATTTCCTAGCAGTTTTGCTCCTGTTCCAACTGTGACGTTATTTTTTAATGTGGGATGTCTCTTAGTTTTGGAAGAGCTTACTCCGCCTAGAGTTACACCATGATAGATGACGCAGTTATCGCCTATTTCAGCAGTTTCTCCAACTACGATTCCCATTCCGTGGTCAAAAAATACTTTTTTTCCTAATTTTGCTCCTGGATGAATTTCTATTCCTGTAAAAAAACGTGAAATTTGAGAAATCAGCCGTGCACAAAAATATAATTTATGCTTTTGAAAAAAGTGGGCAATTCTGTGATTAATAACTGCATGTAGAGATGGATAGAGAAAAACTTCTATTTTTATATCTGACAGCTGGGATCTTTTTCCGCTATATTATTTATTTCACTTACTAACCATTTAAAAATAATAATCACACTCCTTAAAATTTATATTTGAATTATATAATAAAACTGTTTTAAAAAAACAACATTTTTATTGCATATTTTGCTTTTTGTTAAATTTATAAAGGTTAAATGGTGTATAATATCTGAGTTCGGCTCTAAAAAGCAGTTTTACTATAATTCTATTTCATAAAAAGTATGAAAATATGAAAACAGGCAATTCATCCCGTTATTTTTATGTAAAAGTCAGAGAATCCTTGCCCAAGTTAGTTAAGTTTCTATTAATTATAAACTGTTTCTGAATGCTTCAATTGATAAGTATTTTTCTCCACCATCTGGTAAAATTGCTACAACTTTTTTTACCTTTTTCCTAATTTTTTTAGCTACTTCATAAGCTGCTGCAATTGCACTTCAGAAGAAATTCCGATAAATAGTCCGTTTTTCCTTTGAAGCTCTTGTCGCAAATTCTACCGCTTGTTCATTAGTTACCTTTATAATTTCATCTACAAGGCTGGCATCGTAGTTTCCAGGCACAAATCCTGCTCCAAGTCCTTGTTGGAAGTGTTTTCCAGGTTGTTCTCCTGATAATACTGCAGAAGTTGCAGGTTCAACGGCAAATACTTTAACTCCTGGTCTTTCTTCCTTTAATCTTTTTCCAACTCCTGATAAAGTTCCAGCAGTTCCGACACCTGATACGAATGCATCAATTTGCGGGAAATCATCTAAAATTTCTTTTTGCAGTTGTTTCATAGTGTTTTGCAGGGTTTGCAGGATTTTCAAATTGTTGAGGCAAGAAATATCCGTTTTCAGCTGCTAGTTTTTCAGCTTCAGCAATTGCCCCTTTCATACCTTTTGCCCCTTCAGTTAATATTAATTCAGCACCATAGGCTGCTAAAATACTTCTTCTTTCCACGCTCATTGAATCAGGCATTACAATTACCACTTTATAACCTTTTGCTTTACCGATTAATGCAAGTGCGATACCAGTATTTCCAGAAGTAGGTTCAACAATTGTTCCACCTGGTTTTAATTTTCCTTCTTTTTCAGCTGCTTCTATCATTCCAAGAGCCGCTCTATCCTTTACACTTCCACCAATATTATATTTTTCAAGTTTTACATAAATATCAGCGATATTTTCATCATTTAAGAATTTTAATTTCACCACAGGCGTATTTCCAATTAAGTCTAAGATATTTTCGTAAATCATTATAAATTACCTCCATATTTAAATATATTTAATTTTTTTGTTTTTATTAATTTGTATCTACAATTATTATAGCACTAATTCTTTTTTTAAAATCAATAGAAAAAAATATAAATATTTTAAAAATTTTTCTCTTAATTCAAAAATTTTTTTAAGTTTATAGTAAATATATTTGGTAATTTAAATTTAATAATAACAAGGGTATCTTTCCCCTTGCTAAATGTATCTGCTTAAAGTAAAAAAATAATATTAATTTTACAAGTTCATATCATCAACATTATCCAAATATTCCTTAATTTTTGGAATTACAAATAGCCAATGTCCCTTCTTCAAATGGATTTTTTTCAAATTAGCTGATTTCATAAGTTCAAAGAATGGCTTGCTTCCTCCAAGTTTACATAAATTCAAATAATCTTGCCATGCTTTTTCTCTGTTTTTCCCTTGATTTTTATCCAGAAATTGGAAGGCACATACTTGAGCTAGAGTGTAGTCGATGTAGTAAAATGGCGAACTGAAAATATGCCCTTGTCTAAACCAGAAAATTCCATTTTTTAATTCTTCAACTTCTCCATAATCTCTTGTTGGTAAATATTTTTTTTCTATTTCAATCCATTTTTCACGACGTTCTTTTTGGCGTAGCTTCTGGATTTTTCATACACCCAGTGCTGAAATTCATCGACAGTTACTCCGTAAGGAATGAAATAAAAGAGCTTCTGATAAATGAATAAATTTATATTTATCAGTATCATTTTTCAAAAAACAAGTCCATCCATGGCCAAGTTAAAAATTCCATGCTCATCGAATGAATTTCACAAGCCTCATAAGATGGCCATAAGTATTCAGGAACTTCAAATCCACGGCTTTGATAAACTTGAAAAGCATGTCCAGCTTCATGCGTCAAAAACGTCAATATCGTGTGAAGTTCCATTAAAATTAGCAAAAAAATAAACGGTGCCTTGTGTTCTGGAATGTAAGTGCAGTATCCACCGCTCATTTTTCCCCTTTTTTAGAAAGCAAGTCAAGCAAATTATTTTTCAGTCATAAATGTAAAAAAAATTCATCAGTTTCCTTCGATAATTCCTATACATTGTCTTTCCCGTTATTTAAAAATCCATTCAGGTGACCCATGCGGATCAGCATTTCCAGAATTAAATTTTATAGCTTCATCATAAAATTTAAGTTTATCCACTCAAGTCTTTTTCCTTGTCTTTCACGAAGTTCAGTATGTAGCAGCACAATATTTTTCAAGCACTTGCTTTCTGTAGCCTTCTACCATTTTTTTGCATCATATTCAAGTCTTGACAGCTGTTTATATCCAAATTCCACAAAAGTTTTTTTATATCCCATCTTTTGAGCCATTCTAGTTCTAACTTTTACAAGCGAATCATAAATATTATCAAATTCATCTTGATTTTTCAGCAAAAATTGAGCAACTTTTTTTAGCCGCTTCAATTCTTACATTTCTGTCTTTTGACTGTGTATGAGGGAACCATTTGTGACAAATTAAAGCTCTTTTTCCATCAAAATCTATTTTTGCACTGGCAATTAATTTTTGAATATTTACTAGATAATCTGTTTTTCTTCTTGAGCATCTGGAATAATTTCAGGTGAAAATGTTTTTCAATGTATTTTCTGCCAAATCAAATAAAAATTTTTCCATATTTTTTTAACAAGTTCATCTTTAAATTTTTGAATTTACAAGAGCCTTATAAAAAGTCATTCGTAAATCCAAAAAGAATAGGGCTGATTTCATCCATATACTCATTTTCCTTATCATAAAAATTCATCATTTGTATCAATGCTATGACGAACCGAAACAAGTGTTTGCATAGTTTCGATATGATTTCTCAGTTTTTATAATTTCATCAAAGTGCAGTAATTTGCTCTTCACATTTTTCAGCCTTTTTCAAAAACTTTCTATGAGTTCAGAAAAATTCTTTTTATTTTTTTCCAAATCCAAATGTTCGTATTTGTATTCATTAAATTTCATATTTTATATTCTCCCTTCAGTTTTTATAGTTTAATTATATCATAAAAAAATGGAAATTAAGTATATTTTTATGTCTTTTCCATTTTTAGTTTTTAAAATTATATTTTTTTACCTTTATTTGTGTAACATTTTTGATCTTTTTTTCAAAAGATTTAGTCTATGATTCTCAAACATCAAATTTATATTTTTTTGATAATTTATTATTAGAGTTTAAATCTTTTTAAACTTAATTTCTTTAAAGTTGTATTACTATAGTTTAAGTTTTATGTTCAGGAGGGTAAAATGAAAGTATGAATAAAAATATGAGTGTATCTGAAATGTATAGATGTTTGGCTCAAAAATGAGCATAATTATATAAAGGAATCAACTTACTTTCTTTATTTAACAATTATTGAAAAATCATTTGAAAAACGTATTTTAAAAAAAGAAGAAGGATAAACACTATTTCAAATAGAGATTTTCAGTCTTTTATTTTGGATAAATTAAATTGTGGTAGATTAGATGGGAGAGGAGGATTGTCAGAAAAACGGTAAAAGATATGGTGATTTTTGTTAAAATCTGTATTAAAATTTGCAATAGAAAATAAAAGTTATGGAAAGAATAGATTTTAACTTTAAAATTCCTAAAAAGAGAAAGATAAAAAAAGTTGAAGTATTTACTCTTTGAAGAAAGAATGAAAAATTTGTGAATATGTGAAAAAGTAATCTTTGTAATAAGACACTGGGAATACTTATTTGCTTGTGTACTGGGCTTAGAATTGGAGAAATATGTGCATTAAAATGGGCAGATGTGGATTTTGGAAATGAGATTATTAATATCAAATCATACAATCCAAAAGAATATATATAAATACAACTAAAAAGTAAAATTATCATTTCTCCACCCTAAAAACAGAAAGTTCAAGCGTAAAATTCCCATTGCTCTGAATTAATAACTGTGTTAAAAAAATTTAAATCTAATAATAATTTTTACGTTATTTCTGGAAAAGAAAAAAATATATTGAACCAAGAACCTATAGAAAAATTTTTCAAAAAGATGTTGAAATATTTCTAAAAATTTTCAAAATTAAAATTTCATTCATTAAGACATACTTTTTGCAACGCAAGCTATTGAAAATGACATAGATTATAAGACAGTGTCTGAAATTTTGGGACATGCTTCTGTTGGAATAACTTTAAATTTATATGTTCATCCTGATTTAGAACATATGTCTGAATAAAAATTTTTAACAATATGGCAAATCCAATTTTAGAATCTAATTTATAAAGAATATTTATATGAACATATAATTTTAACTTAATATTTTTAATATATAAATAAAACAAATAAATTAAAAACGAAAACTCATAGCAGTACAGCTTTTAAATCTCGGAAAGGCCCTTATTTTTAAAGGAATTTTACGGTATTTATGAATAAAAAGTAAAAGGAATTTGCTTGAATTTGAGGTAAAATGTGATACACTCATAATGTAATAGTTTGTAAAATGACAATTTTGCTTTTAATTTTAAAAATAAAAAAATATTAAAAATTTAAAATAATAAAAAGATTTACAATATATTTTCTTGAAAATTCGTCATTTCAAATGCTAAAAATTTCAGTATATGCTGAAGTATTTATGTTTTATACTATAATTTCAGATTATTAGCTGTTAAGTGAGGATGAATTATGAAATTAAATAAGGATATACGTATACTGTATATTATATAATTATTTTTGTATGTCATTTATAGTTTTCTATTGGATAAATATAATTATGTAATAAAAATATTTAACTAATTTTTGTTTATCTTGTTTATATTTGTAAAATTTATATTTGGACAGCTTGATTTTTATTAAATAGTGCAAGAACACTCGCAACTTTAGTCGTGAGATGAATTGCACGAAAATTTTCAGTAAGCATATAGGGAAACTTGTATGTAGACACGGAGCAAAAACCGTGCAACAAAGAAACTGAACTGCTGAGAACTCTTAAAGCTAGTATGACCACAACATAATACTTAGTGCGAATATAGTATAAGTGTGAAGGTAGCGAAAGCAGAAAAAATATACTAGATGGTGCAAGGTTAAATCCTAAACATTATGATAATAGACAATCAGCAGCTAAGCCTGAAAAGGAAAGTTCAACGACTATCCCTCGTGAGGGGAGTACAATACAAGCGATAGGTATTGGAAGTGGTTTCGCCTAAGTCCTTGAAATAGGATATGGATAAGATATAGTCTGTGCTTGTTAGAGATAACAAGAAGTTCATAAGAGAACTGCATAAATGGTAGCGTATTTATGTGAACGACGCTTCCCACTGTTGTGGGGTTTTAAAAACTTTAAAAATATTTAAAAATAAATAAAAAATATTACTTTTTTACTAGATAATCATTCTTTGCACTTTTAAAACTTGCTAAGAATGGTCAATATAATAGTAAAGTAAAATTACCTAATTATCTTGATAAAGATGATTTTACAATTTTTGTTATAAGTTTTGTTAGATTAAAAGATGATATGCTGATAGTTCCTTATTCAAATTCGTTTAAGAAAACTCATCAGGAAGTTAAAATTAAGCTGCCACCAGTATTAAAAGACAAGAAGATAAGAGAAATTAGAATAATACCCAAACAACATTCTAGGTACTTTGAAATTCAATATACTTATGAAGTAGAAGAAGTTCAAAAGGGAATTAAATAAAGAAAATGTACTAGGAATTGATTTAGGTATAAATAATCTTTGTACTTGTGTAACTAATAATGGAGCTTTATTCATAATAGATGGTAGAAAATTAAAATCAATAAATCAATACTATAATAAGACAAATGCAAAAATTGCAAAAGCATTAAAAGATAAGCAAAAGATAGAGCATATAACATTAAGGCAAAAGAGAATAGCTAGAAAGAGAAATAATCGTATAAATGATTATCTTTCAAAAGCGGAAAAAGAATAATTGTAAATTATTATCTTAATAATGATATAGGAAAACTAGTTTTAGGATATAATGAAGATTTTCAAAGAAATTCAAATATTGGAAGTATAAATAATCAAAACTTTTGTAAATATACCATACGGAAAATTAAGAGATAAATTAATATATTTATGTAAACTATATGGAATAGAAATTAAACTACAAGAAGAGATTTATACATCAAAAGCAAGTTTCTTTGATGGAGATGAGATTCCAATATATGATAAAGAAAAATCTACAAGAATATAAATTCAGAGGACTATATCAAACAAGCAAAGGTAAACTCATAAATGCGGATTGTAATGGAGCATTAAATATTCTAAGAAAAAAGTAAAGTTGTGGACTTAAGTGTTCTATACAATAGAGGTGAGCTGAGACACACCTAAAAAGAATAAGGGTAGTTGTTAGTGCTATCAAACTCTTAGAAAAATTTTTAAATATTTTTAAAGATTTTTAGAACCCTGCGACTTTTAGTCGTGGGAGGTCTCAGGCAGAACGTTTTAGATATATGGATGTATTTATCACACTGGGAATTGATGTGATATTTTTCAGTTATGTTATATGCCTTCTGGAAACAGCTTAATATTCTATATATTTTTTGCTGATATTTTTGTTTTCGAGTTGATTTTTAGAAAAATAGTATGTTCTATTTATATGAAAAACAAAATGTGTTAATATTTGGGTCAAATCATATAAGGAATAATGTTCAAGAAGATATTATAAATACTCTTGATTACAATTATGTGGATATATTTCAAATAATAAAATCAAGGCAACAAAATATTTAATTGGAAATTATGAGGAAAATGGAAAAAAATTATTTCTGATTGACATACTAGTAATTGTAAAAAGATGTAAAAGTCCTGATTTTAAAAATATTTAAAACGTATTTTGATTTGAAAAATTAATGGATTAAAAATAATAAATTATGAAGAATTTAACGAAGAAATTCAAAAATAGATATAAATCAAATAAATGAAGAATGGCTTTTTACAGTCAAATGGATTTGATATTTTAAGTAATGAAACACAAAAAAACATAAAAACGTGGAATGGATCTAATCCTTGCATTAATTCTAATGGTTCTTTTGTCGCCACTTGCATTAATTACTGCGATAATCATTAAGATAGAATCTAAAGGACCAGTCATATTTAAACAGACTAGAATAGGTGAAAAATATGAAACCTTTTCAGAGTCTATAAATTTAGAAGCATGAGATTACATGATCCTGAAAAATATTCCAAATACACATTGATAACGACACTAGAGTTACAAAGTTTGAAAGTTCATGAGAAAAACAAGAATTGATGAATTACCGCAATTATGGAATATCATAAAAGGCACAATGAGCTTTATTGGTCCACGTCCAGAATGGGATATTCTAGCAAAAGGATTAGTACAAAAGATAAACTATTATAATTTAAGACATCTTATAAAGCCAGGAATAACAGGTTGGGCACAAGTAATGTTTCCTTACGGGGAAAGTTTAGAAGATGCTGAAAAACTAGAATATGATTTATATTATTTAAAAACATCAGGATTTTGTGCTAGATGTGCTGATGATTATGAAAAACAGCTAAAGCTGTTTTATTTGGGGAAAAGGAAATAAACCAATTTAAGGAGGAGTTTTTATGAAGGAATTATTTTAGCTCAGTAGCGGAACAGAGCTTTATCCATTAACAAAGTCTATTTCAAAACAAATTATGCCAATTTATGACAAAACCGATGATTTATTATCCTTTATCTGTACTTATGCTTGCAAATATAAGAGATATTTTAATAATTTTACACCAAGAGATCTTCCACTTTTTAAGGAACTTTTGGGAAATGGAAGTGATTTAGGGAATAAATCTTGAATACGAAGTTCAAGAAAAAGCCAAACGGACTTGCAGAAGCTTTTTAATTGGAGAAAAATTTATTGGTAATGATAATGTGGCTTTTAATTTTAGGAGATAATATATTTTATGGAAGCGGATTTACAGGATTAGTGGAAGAATCAGCAACTCTTAAAGAAGGAGCAATAATATTTGGTTATCCTGTAAAGGATCCAACAGCTTACTGGAGTAGTAGAATTTGATAAAAATGGAAAAGCACTTTCACTAGAAGAAAACCTAAAAATCCAAAAATCAAATTTCTGCAATACCAGGATTATATTTTTATGACAATACAGTTGTGGAAAAAGCTAAAAAAGTAAAACCATCTGCAAGAGGTGAAATAGAAATTACCTCAATAAACGAAATGTATCTTTCTGAAGGGAAACTCAATGTTAAAAATCTTGGAAGAGGTACAGCATGGCTTTGATACAGGAACTCACGAATCTCTTTTAGATGCTGCAAATTATGTAGAGGCAATTCAAAAACGGCAAGGATTGTATATTGCTTGTATTGAGGAGATTGCTTATCAGAAGGATGGATTACGAAGAAAATTTGGAAAAATCTATCAAGATTACTTATTAAAACAGATTATGGAAAATATTTAAAATCATTGGTTTATATATATATATATTATATGAAAGGATAGTAAGAAATGAAGGAATTTATAAAAATAAAAGATTTACTATTCTGAGTTAGTTTTAAGAGATATAAAAATAAAATATAAAAAGATCTATATTAGGATTTGCTTGGAGTATTTTGAACCATTATTGATGATGACAGTAATGAGTATTGTATTTTCTACAATGTTTAAAACAGATATACCAAATTTTCCAATGTATTTAATAACAGGACAAGTGATATTTTTCTCAGAAGCAACAAATATGGCAATGGTTTCAATAATAGGAAATGTGACTAATATATATATATACCAAAATATATATTTTCCATTATCTAAGGTTATATTTTAGTTTTTCAAATATGATGTTTTCTTTAGTTGCAGTAGATTGTAGCAATAGCAACAAAATTACCATTAAGATTTGAGATGTTGTTGTTTCAATTCCATTAATATATTTTTTATATTTTCATTAGGTATAGGACTTATTTTATAGTTATGCAGTAGAGATTTATTATATTTGTATAGTATTGTATTACTAGTTTGGACTTATTTAACACCAATATTTTATCCAATAAGAATTTTACCTGAAAAATATAAAAATTGGATAAGTTATAATCCAATGTATATATATATTAGTTATTTTAGAGATGTTATATTAAATGGAAAAATTCTAATTTCACAATTTAATTTAATTTGTATTTTTATTTCTTTAATGTCTCTAATTGTAGGAATATGGGTATTTAGAAAAAGAAGATAATTTTATATTTTTATATATAGTAAAGTAAATGATGGAAGAAAAGTATAATAAAAGTTGATAATGTATCTATAAGTTTTAGATTAACAAAAGATAAAATATTTTTCATTAAAAGAGTACTTCATTAAATTTTTAAAACGAGAATTAAAAATATGAAGAATTTAGAGCTTGAAACTGATATAAGTTTTGAGTTAAAAAGGAGAAATTTTAGGAATAATAGGATCTCAATGGGTCTGGGAAAAGCACAATTTTAAAAATAATTTCTGGATAATGAAGCCAACAAAAGGTTGTAGTTGAAGTGAATGGTAATATTCTACCATTAATAGAATTAGATCAGGCTTTTGATATGGAATTAACTGCTAGAGAAAAATATTTTTGAATGATATACTTTAGGATATAATAAAAGTTTTAACAGAACATTTTGATGAAATTGTTGAATTTTTCTGAACTAGAAGATTTTATTGATGTTCCTATAAAAAATTTTTCTTCTGGAATGGTTGCAAGATTGGATTTGCAATAGCAACTACTGTGAAACCAGAAATACTAATAGTTGATGAAATTTTTGTCAGTAGGCGATTTTAAATTTCAGTGAAAATAGAATAAGAGAAATGATAAAAATGGAGTAACAGTTATAATGGTTTCTCATTCAATACAACAAATAGAGGATTTATGTACAAAAGTTTTGTGGTTAGATAAAGGCAAGATTAAAGATTACGGGGAAACAAAAAGAATTTGTGAAGAATATAAGAGTAGTTAAAGTAAAAATGTTGGTTATGTATTGAAATAAAAAGTAATTATATAAAGAATTAAATAGATTTATAGATTTTTATTTAAAAATTAAATATTATATAAAAATTATACAGATTAATAGAAAGATAACATTAAAAATATTTTTATAAAAATGATATTTCAATAAGGAGATAGAATGAAGAAAATTAGATCATATTTTTAAAGACTTATAGACTTATATCAAAAGTATTTTGATAAAGATTATTATTTAAATGAACTAAATAAAAATGAGAAGTCTAATAAGAATTTAGATTTGGTAGAACATTATATAAAAACAAGGATGGAAAAAGGATATAATCCGTCGTCTGAATTTAATACAAAATAAATATTTAAAAATAAATAAGGATATAAAAGAATCAGTATAAATCCATTAGAGCATTATTTTAAAAATATGGAAAAGAAAAAGAAAAATAGATGATTCAGAAGTAGAAATAAAAAGACAAAACTGAAATTTATAAAAGGAATAAAATTGCTTTTTAAAAGTCACTTTTCTAAAAATTGTTATCTCATAAAAGTTAAAGATGTAAACAAACTATAAGAAATATAGAAAAATAGTTTTAGGCTATGAGGATATGGAAAATATCATTTAGTTTAGAAATAGAGACATCTTTTAGATGAGGACAACAATTTAAAGATAGAAATTTATAGAGAAATAGAATAGAAAAACCAATAAATATTATATTCTGTATGTAATCGGATATGGATTTCTAGAAATTAGTTTAAAAGTATAATAGAAAAATACAACTACCACTAAAATTATAATAGGAAATGATAAAAGTCCTGATGAAGAGTTTTACCCTTTTAAAAAGTATTATCATATCCAAATGGTGACATAAAATTAGTAGACAATGAAGAAAATTTAGGATTTTTAAAAGACTGTTAATAAATTATTGAGAGTTTGCATCATGTTGTTATATTAAATACAGATACAGAAGTTCCTATATATTGGTTGAGAAGATCATGTATGCTATCATGGAAATGAAATTGCAGTACACTCCTTTTACACCAATTCAGGATCAATTTGTAGTTTTCCAAAGTATTTAAAGATAATGAAATATATATGATAATTTGAAGTAGAAAAATTGATGATGTTAAAATCTTAGATGAAAAAACTATTTAGAAAGCAATACGTAACTAT
>BNJU01002783.1_pt1 | contig 38487 bp, 32 predicted proteins | sample 8539281 | NCBI WGS metagenome assembly BNJU01 (sample SAMD00202456, study PRJDB9452) | human saliva metagenome | isolation source: human saliva | place: Japan
GTAATTAGCTGCGCGACTCGCTGTATAATGATCTATTAGTACTATCTAATCCCGAATTCTCAACATACTCTTTATCTTTAAAGAACTACGTCTCAAACAGCATTGATATTGTAATTTAGATAATGAAGTCCAGTATTAGTCCAACTCATTAGATACTTTAGTTCCGATATTATACACGTCTGTATAACCTATTATACACGCCTGTATAATTGATTATACACGTTTTAGTATAACTTATTATACAGCGTTTGTCTAATTGATTATACACGTTTGTATAACTCATTCTACACACCTGTATAATACGACACGTTAACTTTTCCAGATTTGGATAGGCACCTTTTGGTTATATTAGCTGAATCAGTAGATACCCTTTGTATGTCTACTGAAAGCTGACATACAGTTGAGAGTCATACTGAAAAGATAGACGCAAAGAGGATATACACCTTATTATATATAGCACAAATATTTTTCTTTATGCTTTACTTGTAAGAATGAGAAAAGCTGAACCTTTGATGTCACAAAAACCTACTTATTACGTATTATAAGCAAAGACGGAAAGAAGTCATGACCATCAACGAGTACAAAGAAGAGGTGAAGCTGGTACGACCACAGATGCTTGCCATTGCCCGTAACTATCTAAAGGACAATGATGAGGCAGAAGATGCTGTGCAAGATGTACTACTGAAGCTTTTGGCAACTAATTGACACGCTGCGTCTCCCCGATGGCTCCTCTCGCTTCGGTACTGTTGAAGAACCGTTGCATTGACATTCTTCGCCGACATCACTACACAACTGAAGTGAATGAGACTATTCCTAATGAGGAGGAAAAAGTTGACGAACGATACGAAAAGGTAATTGCTCTCATTGACACACTACCAACAATGCAGCAAACTATCATGCGACTGCGGCACATGGAGGGGATGGAGATTAACGATATTGCCAAACTCACGGGCAGTAAGGAGACTGCGGTAAGGAAAGTCTAAGCCGCGCTCGCCATGCTATTAAGGATCAATTTTCAAAAACTGAACGAGAATGAACAAATACGAAGATATAAGACAACTGGTAAGTCGCTTCATGGAAGGGAGACTTACTTGACGAGGAAAGACGACTCTACGATTATTTTTAGATACGAGAAAGTGGCAGAGCTACTTCTCTGAAAGAAAATGTTTTTGTTCGATAGTGCGCTCATGGAACCCAAACAGAAGGAAGTGCATCAGAAGAAACAAGCAACGTTTATCCTCCTTCATAGAAAAACTGATAGGTATAGCTGCTTCAATAACCATTTTATTGGCAGTTGGCAGCATGGTATGGCATGCTCAACGGCAAGATTACTGCGAAGCATACATCTACGGCAAACACATCACTGATCCACAACAGGTAACAAAGGAGATTAGTGGAACACTACAAGACTTGCAACAAGAAGATGCTACCAACGTAGATGACTCAGTTGCACGACATCTTTCATCAATAAATAGAAACTAATAAAGTAAACGTTATGAAACAACGATTATGCTTGATATTACTGCTGATGTTTACCTCACTTTGCATTCATGCACAGCAAGGTTTGAATGTTACTCCTCTCTTTCAAGGGAAGATAGTGCCTCATGGTGATTTAATTGATGTGAGAGCAAAAGGAAGAGCTATCAGTAAGTATAAACTTGATTACTATCATAGCATTCGCTTCAAAGCTTCTGAACAGCAACGTGCAACAGTGTTCGAACTGGTTGAACGAGACCATAAAGAATGCTATTGGAGCAGAACAAACTATGAAGAAGGGAACCTTCACACTCATCCTTGCCTTACCTACGCAAGGAGCGTTACACAAATATCTCTGTTATTTAACACAACAAAGAGGGCGCACACTTACTATCACATTAGTTTATATGGAAGGAAAGGTTTCAAGTATAACAGAACTTAAAAATTAATACAATAAAAATCAAAAGCTTATGAAAACTATCTTACTTAGCATGTTGCTAACTTACAGCTCATCAGCTCTCGCATCCGTAAGTATCATGACACATAACGGTAGAGGAACCACGACAGGTAAAGATTATCACAAACGATTCTCTACAACATATCGAGGTGCTGGGGAGTAAGGATAATCCCACTACCGATACGTGAACACCATTCAATTGGTGGATAGCAACTACGTGAGCACTTTCGTCAATCAATGAGAAATCATGGGATTTCTCATTGCGAGGGTTTAACAAGCCTAAGGATAGCAACCGCACAATAGAGTTTGCTACTCGATTAGCTTTCGGTTTCAATAGTGCGCCTGGGATTCCTCATGCTGCAGATATACAACCTTTCAAGTCATGGGAGATATGGTGGATTATTGCTGACTGGGTATATAAGCCATGGCGTAGCAATCATAAATTTTCAGTAGGAGTAGGTGTTGACTGGCGCAACTATCGCATTACGGGCAACCAACGATTTGTAAAAGATAACAACGTTGTGTCACTTACCAGCTATCCCACAAATAGTAGTCCTAAGTTCTCACGCATTAAGGTCTTTAGTGTCAACTTTCCACTCACCTACGAGTATGATGGGAAATACTTTGGTTTCACGCTTGGACCAGTTATAAATCTCAACACATATAGCAGTTTGAAGACTCGTTATAACCTTGATGGACATAAGATCGAAGACGAAAACAGTGGTGTTCGCGTGAAGCCTGTGACCATTGACTTTATGTGTTCTGTCAACTTTAATGGTGGTCCTGACTTCTATGTGAAGTATAGTCCATGCGACTTAATGCGTAACGGATATGGACCAAAGTTCAAAACTCTCTCATTCGGTATATTACTTCGTTAACACCACGAACAATATCAAACAAACAAAAAGCTTCGAAAGCTATAGGCTTCCGAAGCTTTTATCTCTTAGCGATTATAAAGGTTTATAGGTGCAAGTCATGCCCCATACGGTCACGCTTTGTCTTTAAATAACGATAATCGAACTTATTAGGAGCTATCTCGATGGGTACGTTCTCAGTAATCTCAAGTCCGTAAGCCTCTAAACCGACACGCTTTGTGGGGTTATTCGTCATCAATCGCATCTTATGAACCCCGAGGTGGCGTAGCATCTGAGCCCCACAACCATAATCACGCTCATCTGGTCGGAAGCCAAGATGTATATTCGCCTCAACCGTATCAAGTCCTTCATCCTGCAATTTATACGCTGCTATCTTATTCATCAGACCGATACCACGCCCTTCTTGTTGCATATAGATGATAACCCCCTTGCCCTCTTTCTCTATCATTTCCATCGCTTTATGGAGTTGTTCCCCACAATCACAACGCTTACTACCAAGGATATCTCCCGTAGCACATGACGAATGAACACGAACAAGGATTGGCTCATCTTCCTTCCAAGAACCCTTTATCAGTGCCATGTTTTCCAGTCCATTAGCCTGACGGAAAGGTATCAATCGGAACGTTCCATACTGTGTTGGAAGTGCCACCTCATCGCCTACCTCAATACTAGACTCCTTCTTCAATCGGTAAGCAATGATGTCTTTTATACTGATAATCTTCATCCCCCACTCCTTAGCACGCTTCTGAAGATCAGGCATACGAGCCATGGTTCCATCTTCATTCATAATCTCCATCAACACACCAGCAGGGAAACAACCTGCGAGTTTACAGAGATCTACAGCTGCTTCTGTATGTCCAGAACGGCGTAAGACACCATTGTCTTGAGCATAAAGAGGGTTTATATGCCCCGGACGACCAAAGGTTTGAGGAGTTGAATTAGGGTCTGCCAATGCCTTAATGGTTGCAGCACGATCATGTGCAGAAACGCCCGTTGAACATCCTTCCAACTTATCCACTGTCACCGTGAAAGGCGTTCCTAACATAGATGTATTATCAGATACTTGATGTGGCAAGTCCAACTCATCAGCCCGAGAAAGAGTTACTGGCACACATAAGACACCACGAGCATTCTTCAACATAAAGTTTACTTTCTCTGGTGTTATCATCTCTGCCGCGATAATGAGATCACCTTCATTCTCACGATCTTCATCATCTACGACTATAACAAACTTTCCTTCACGGAAATCCTTTAGTGCATCTTCGATGCTATCAAGTTTAAACTCTTCCATATCTTGTTACTGATTATTATTGTTTTCTACTCTCAACACCCATCCTCCATGCGCTTCAATCTCTGCTATAATCTCGTTATTACAGGTCGTAATTGTACGTAAATCGTGATAGAGACGGAGCCTGAAACGCCACATTCTTATATAGAAGAATATACCTGCTGGGACGATGATTGCCGAAGTTATGTTCATCCATCTGCGATCAAACGGACGTGTATGTGCTTTAACGGCAAGGATCGGATACTTATTTAAAGAGGTGAGGATTACTCTGTTTCGGGTGTTTCCTAACTCTTCAATAATGCTCTCCAACTCTGCATTTATATTCTCAATAGTATGATCGGCATGGTAACGGAAGAACACTTTAACCACATTTGGCAGTGCTTTAAGGTTGCGCGACTGAGAGTAACGGGCTATCTTTCCATTCATACTCCTCAATTGCTCGGCTATCTTAATATAGTCTGGATCATTGATAATAACCTCCTTGCTGGCTATACTACGCTTAATACGTAAAGCCAACATACGCCTCAAAGCGTTCTTATAAGCGTCCGCATTGAATACTGCCGAATCATTATTTGCTTTATAAGTAAAGAATGCTGCCATCGGAACTAACACTGCCATTGATAGTCCGCGACCGAACCATATAGCCCAATCTCCCTGTCGGGACATGCGGTAACCAGTGTTATCAAGGATGTAATAAACGATGAATACCAACACACTCACTATAATTGGTATTCCCAAACCACCCTTTCGGATGATAGCACCCAATGGTGCGCCGATGAAGAAGAAGACGATACAAATAAGCGAAATAGTAAACTTGTTGATAAATTCTATCTCATGTTGTCGTATCATCTTATCGCCATCGCTGGTGATCATAGACTTGAAGTCGAGGTCGCTAACCTCCTGTTGAACGGTCGACAAAGCCTGATCTACGACCAGTCGTCGTTGATCAGCTGGAAGCCTCTTATATAATGAATCGATATCGAACTTCTTGTTATCTGCTATCTTAATAGCCTGCTTCTTATCCGCAGAAGATAGCTTGGGAACAGGGTAATAAAGCGATTGTGCATCTTTGTAATAAGCCTTTCCTACACTGTCATATACATGCACTAACGAGTCCTTGTCATGGCTTATCTTCTCCAGACTCTTCGTTCGCGCATCACTCGAAATACCTGTAGCATCAGTCAAATTAAAGTCTCCGTCGAAATCTAAGACTATATGTTTATGGGCGAAAGTTTCTCTTCGGTAAGGTACACTCGCACTATTTCCCATCTCTTGCGAACGCATATTCTCGAACCATTCACCACTCCATAAGTTCAAGACGAGATGCTTCTTTTCAGCCGTAGACTGCAACATCCCAGAGTCTGCAAGGATGATTGCTTGATCCTCATAACTATCTGTCATGCGATACACCATTATATTATAAAGGTGTCCACTCTTCATGTCTTTTCGCTCAACATATAGATTCGTCTGTGGGATACCATCGTAGAAAACACCCTCAGGGATCTCTAATTCAGGACTTTTATGCCGCATAGAAATAAGCAGTTGAGCCATATTCTTCTGTGCCATAGGACCTATATTGTTTTGGAAATAGAATGAAGCTCCGGCGATGATAACGCTTATCACGATCAGACCACGGAATGATTGAATCAACGAAATACCTGCCGATTTGATCGCAGTAAGCTCCGAACTCTCACCAAGGTTACCGTATGCTATCAGTGAAGAGAGGAGGATTGCAAGTGGAAGAGCCTGTGGAACCATCATCAAACTCATATACCAGAAGAACTGTCCGAGCACCTCCATCGACAGTCCCTTACCTATCAAGTCATCCACATAACGCCACAAGAACTGCATCATCAGCACGAACAAACTGATAAAGAACGTTCCTGCGAAGAGCATACCAAACTGCTTTGGCGATGAAGATATCTAATTTCTTGATACAAGAAACATGTACCGTCTTAGGATTGTTTACCGCTTTTTATTTTCCTTGCAAAGTACATAGAAAATATCAGAGTAAAGGTCTTTTTAGTATTTTTATTCTTTTCTCAAAGCCATCATAACGGCTTCTAAAAACGGGTTGCAACCCATCAACATTGCTATCAGTCACTAACTGCACTTAAAGAGCCTTTCCTTACAGAAAACGCCGCTTCTCACATCGAACTAGGCGTTTCTTCAATTCAAAAGAGGCTTCGCTCGATGTCAAGAGAGACTCTCTTCAATGCAAAGGAAAACGCCCTCTTCAAATCAAGGGAACGCTCCCTTGGCTTGCTAATGCTACTACTTACTTCTTCTATCAACCTCTATCAGCATTCTTCTTCATCGATCATTAGCATTGAGACAAAAATCTTATCAGGGTTATAAAAAGTTGAATAACATTTGTAAGTATCATCTATACCTTTTGCAAACCGCTTTTAGAACACTAAGGCACGTTGGATGGCGGGATAGCTCAGCTGGTTAGAGCGTCGGATTCATAATCCGGAGGTCGTGGGTTCGGGTCCCACCCCTGCTACTAAAGATGGAGTTACAGATTGTTCTGTAACTCTTTTTGTTGAAGTAAGGATGAGTACGAATGTAGCTACGGGTTAGGGAGTATCAAATTCACCTTTTTATATAGAAGAGCTTATCGAACAACAAGCACACAAGGAAGCTCTGCAATTATGTAAAAAACATGCGAAGAGTCTTTGTAATGTCGTTGTTTTTTCTAATTTCGCAGAGTTTTAGTTTTTAATAGATAGTGGTTAAAGAGGAAACAACAATCACTCAGGGCAGAACCAAAGCCTCTATCCATCTAATAACCTATAAGATATAACCATAATGAAAAGATTTCTTCTGTGCATAGCAGCACTGAGTTTTTACGTTAACTTGCATGCAAAAGTTGTCATAACAGGGCAAGTTACTGACGAAACAACATCCCCTATCATTGGTGCCGTAGTCAAGTTGGTCACTCAAACAACGTTAATTACGCAGACAGTAACCAACAATGAGGGTTTCATTTAACCTTACAATGGAGGAGAGCGATGGGCACAAAGAACTCATCATAACCTATATGGGATATGCTGATTATCGTGTATCTCTGGAGAACACACAAAGGAATACCGACCTTGGAAAGATTCAACTGACTCCTTCCACACAAGAGTTAAAAGGTGTAGAAGTGGTTGGGAAGCGTGAAATACAGAAGATTGACCGGCGTATTATTACCCCTTCAAAACTCCAGCTAAAGGCTTCTACTAACGGAGTAATGCTCATACAGAACATGCAATTAGCTGGTATTCGGGTCAACACCATTGATAATACCATCACGACGACGACTGGAGATGCAGTCCAATTACGCATTAATGGTGTCATAGCAAAGATAGAAGAAGTAAAAGCCCTACGCCCTCAAGACATTGTAAAGGTTGAATACCACGATATGCCCGGACTACGTTTTAACGGTGCAGCAGCCGTCCTCGACTTCATTGTGAAGTATAAGAATAAAGGTGGAAACATCAATGGTGACCTCACCGATGGACTATCGATGTTAGGCTATGGAGACAACCTTTTGTCTGCCAACTATCACAAAGGTAGATCCGAAATAAAGTCTTCTTTCTATTGGAATAGGCGTGATTTGAAGTGGAAAAGAGAGAACTACGAGGAGTACCACTACCCTCATCAGACCATAGAGAATAGAGAGATTGGTGAGCCAACAAAGGTTAAGTTTGATAATATGAGCTTCTCTCTGTGGTACAACTATTCGTTTAAGAAGAGCAGTATTAGTGCTATCTTCCGTGATTACTACAATAAAGAATCTAACTCAATGGAGGATAGAATCAGTACGCTTTATCGTGGTACTGACGTCTACCACATCACCGACTTTAGGCATGGACACGATAACACGCCCTCGTTAGATTTGTATTTTCAAACTGAGCTTGCCCATAACCAGCACTTGTACTTCGACCTAATTGGCACTTACATCAATAGCCATAGCCAGCGTACATACACCTTATCATCAACCACACAACCTACTCAGACGATTGCTTCCATTACTGATGGTAACAAGTACTCCATAATAGGTGAGGGCATTTATGAGCGCATGTTCAAGGATAGCAAACTGTCGTTTGGGTTGAAGCATACGCAGATGTACACCAATAACACGTATGATGGAAACATCCAAAGTCAGGTAAATATGAATACAGCGGAGACTTTCGCTTACACTGAATGGATGTCAAAACTGGGCAAGCTAACCTATACCCTCGGGTTGGGAGGGATGCGTATTTACAACCATCAGCACGATAAGAAGCTATCGAAATTCATCCTTCGTCCGAAGCTCTCTCTCGCTTATCAACCTTGTAGTAACGTAACTTTAAAATATCAAGGATACGTTTCAGCTTATGCTCCTTCACTATCCGATATGAGCAATGTGTCACAGGATATTGACGTATATCAGCTTAGAAAGGGCAATCCTAACCTAAAGTCTGTAACCTTCGTATCGAATGAGTTGTCCTTAAACTGGGGCACAAAATGGTGCGATCTATCGTTATTTGGAAGGTATAGTTACGATTCTCACCCTATCATGGAAGAGACTTATATTGACAACGGAAAGTTTGTTAGGACAATAGATAACCAAAAGAACTTCCACAGACTACATACCCAAATGGACATAAAGTTGCATCCCTTTGGCGATTGGTTCTCGTTACAACTTACTCCATTCTTCAATCGGTACATCAGTAACGGGCATACTTACGCACATACACTCTCGAACTGGGGACTGAATGGAAATCTACTTGTAATGTACAAACAATGGGTATTCACAGCAGAGTACAGACCAGATACAATGAATTATGGGGTGAAACTCTTACCAAAGGAGAAGCGAATCACGTCCATATCAGTAGGTTATAACAAAGACAAATGGGCGTTAAATCTTATCATGGTATTACCTTTCTCTAAACAATACTCAAATGAGACGGATAACTTGTCACGCCTCGCTCCTAACCGACAACTGGCTTTCTCAAAGAATTTGGTACGAGTATTTCTGCTTAACTTCACGTTCAATTTGAATTATGGAAAAGGCAAATCAAGCATCAATAAACGTATTTCCAACTCTGATAATGATACTGGTATTATGCATGGAAGATAAAATGAACACCTCTCTCATCGCTCCTCTCTTATGGGAGGAGCCATCATCAATACAACAAAAAAGGCGAGCCTCGAAAGGTTCGCCTTATGAATTTAATCAGTAACAGTAGTGTCCTTACTCTGGAAGACTAATTGCCTCGTTAGGACAAACTGATGCACAAGTACCACACTCAGTGCATGCGTCTGCGTCAATCTTGTAGATATCGCCCTCAGAGATAGCCTCTACTGGACACTCATCGATACATGTACCACATGCGATACAATCGTTGCCAATTACGTAAGCCATAATATAATGTCTTTAATGTTAATAATGTTTTTTGTACTATAAATAGGCTTCTATACTCTACTTCTGATGGTGCAAAGGTAAAAAGAAAATCGTTAATACCTAAAGATTATGAGATAAATTACAAATATTTAGACGGCATAAAAATAGAAAAAGGGGGCTTTTCAACGAGCCTATTAATCGATTAACAGCAATGCTTACACTGATTATAAGGATTATAAAATATTGTATCATAACACATTACACATCATCAGCTTGATTATTCCCATCTACTTTCTCCCCTCCAGCGAACCTGTACTACAGACAATGGGGATTGCACCATGAGATATATCTAACAATTACATAGAGCACAGAATACCTATAAGTAAGTAGGTAGACAGACAATAAAAAGGAGGTAAAACACGTTTAAGAAGACAAGATGAAGAGAATTATATTATCATTAACTCTACTTGTCATCGCCCTAACAAGCGGTGCCCAGGAACGGAAAGTACAGAACCGTCCCTATACAGACTTGCGTAATTTCCACTTCGGTGTACTTGTTGGTACACACTTGCAAGATATTGAATTGAATAATGTTGGACCTCAAATGATCGACTTAGAGGATGGTGCTGGACCTGTGGAAAAGACTATCTCCGCCGATCAAGACCGGTGGGATGCGGGCTTCACTGTCGGTGTCTTGGGCGAACTACGCCTCAACCAGACCCTCCAACTACGCATTGCTCCTGCCATGTACTTCGGTACTCGGCACCTTACCTTTCCGTAATCTTACGGACTTAAACAGCCTCGGAGAACCTACAGAACAGGTGCAGGAGTTGAAGACCGCATACGTTTCTTGTGCCTTCGACCTCATCGCTGCGGCTCCAAGATTCAATAACCACCGCCCTTATGTCATGTTAGGTCTAACCCAATGATGAATCTCTCGGGTAAAGACAACGACTATCTGAAACTTAAAAAGAGTGATTTCTTCCTCGAGGTAGGTCTAGGCTGTGATTTTTATCTACCTTACTTTAAGTTAAGACCAGAGCTAAAATTCATGTATAGTCTCACTAACAGCCTTGATAAAAACCATTCCAAGAACCTTAGAGACAAGCACATGCTCATGTACACTAACGCTGTCAACGAGTCACGAACTAAGATGATAGCACTCACATTCTACTTTGAATAACCTTTCGCAATCTTCTTTTACACCCTGATTATCCGTTCAGAGGATTAGTAAAAAAGCCCGATTACAGATAAAGAAAGCCTTTTAAAATCTATGTAAATTTGGAGTTCAACTTCAAAATTATATAGATTTTGCTTTTAAAAACACCCTTTTCTCTTGTCTTATCAGTATATTTTTATGTAATTTTGAAGTCGTACTCAAGATTACATAAAAACGATGGATAAGATATACACCGCCAATTGGAAGGAACCATACTAGAGGCTTCTCGATACTTTCTCAGTCATTGCCTTGACCGGACCAAGGCAATCGGGAAAGAGCACACTACTATCTCAACTGTTCCCACTATACGATAAGTACAGTCTAAAAGACCTCTACTTATTAGATTATGCAGAGCATGATCCCATCGCATTCCTTAGTCAGACAGACAAGGGAATGTTTATAGATGAGATTCAAAAATGCCCTCAGTTGCTTGATTACATACAAGGGATAGTGGACAACGACCCGTCTAGACGCTTCCTACTATCAGGTAGTTCTAACTTTGAAGTGATGCATCATCTATCTGAGTCGCTGGCTGGAAGGGGCTGGTGTCTTCGAACTTCTCCCCATGTCAATACCTGAAATTGCGGAACAAACAGACTTTAGCAGTCTCAATAACGTCCTATATAACGGATTCTACCCAGCCATCTGCTCGGGTAAAAACATAGCCAAGTTCTTCTATCCCTCATACGTTAGGACTTATTTAGAAAAGGACGTTCGAGACCTCTTACAAGTAAAGGATCAACTGTTATTTACCAAGTTCATGAAGTTGTGCGCAGCCCGTATTGGATCCATCTTTAACGCTTCAGAACTAGGCGCGGAGGTAGGAGTTAGCTCCAAGACCATCGGTCATTGGCTATCCGTCTTACAGGCTTCTTACCTCATAACACTTCTCCCGCCCTACTTTGAGAATATATCAAAACGACTGGTGAAAAGCCCTAAACTCTATTTTAATGACCCGGGATTGGCTTGCTACTTACTTGATATTGAGACACCGCAACAGCTTGATCGGGATAAAATGCGTGGTGCCATCTTCGAGAATATGATTGTTGCAGAAGCCCTCAAGCACCGTTATAACAAGGGACTAGAGGGTGGTGTCTTCTTCTATCGGGACTCTAATCAGAACGAGGTAGACCTTCTTATAAAACAAGAAGGTGAACTTACTGCCATCGAAATAAAGTCTGCTATGACTTATAGCTCATCTTTTGAGAAAGTTATCTCACAATTAGATGGATGGATAAAAACACCTATTAAACAGAAAGTTATTGTCTATTCGAGGGATTATGAAAACCTCAATGGCAATGTGAAATTGATCAATTACAAGCATATAGCAAACATTTTCTGATAGAAAAGAGGTCTATTTCGATAAAACAGAGTATATTTGCAACATTATTAACAGCAAACTATAACAGAGCATGAAACAATCTTTTATCTTTATCGCAGCCCTTCTCTTCAGTCTAAACATCAGTGCGCAGAAAGCGGAGAAGCAAGACTCTCTGAACATACCAGTCATTCTGGTGGATGGAGTAGAGGTCAGTAACATGGACAATATAGCTAAAGATGACATCCAAAGTGTCACCGTCATCAAGACTCCAAGCGTCACGAAGCTGTTTGCACCACGCTTGGGTGGAGTGCTATGTATCACCACTAAGTCTAAAAAATACCTCAAAGAGATTATCAAGAAATACGAAGAAGACAAGGAAAAAGCCGCTAAGAAGAAAGAAGAAGGTAAGACTTATATAAGGTAAAAGGTACTTCTATTAATTCAAAATTCATAATTCATAATTCAAAATTATGATTAGGTAGAATTGACGAGTTGACTGGTTGACAAGTAGACGAGTGATTAGATAAAGTAAAAATAGTAAAAATAAAGAGGTAAAATAGTTGCTTGTTCTGGCGTTAATGGTACTATCTATTCTCCTCCCATACGTTATGAGGGTGGAGACGATTGCCTCGAAAGTAGGACGAACGCCTCGTCTGTCCGCTTTTACACTTTCTATAACATCCCGTTAGACTACATCCCTCCTTTGGAGGCTTTGGGAGGCTTCTTCTTGGTTGTGCTTTGGCAGACAGACGAGGGCGTCTGTCCCTACGTTGTAGCACCATCTTTAATAGAGATAGATAACTGGTAAAAACAAAGAGAGCCCTTTCTTCATTATATGAAAGCCTCTCTTCAATACGAAGAAACGCCCCTTCTCAATCGAGAAGGGCGTTCTGCTAATCAATGATATTGCCACAGGTAAAGATAGATGTCTTCGTCTGTCCGCATAGGAAGATGTATTTCACAAAAGTAGGAGGTAGACCAGACAGACGAGGCGTCTGTCCCTACTTATGATACTATCTTTGTATGCAAATAATGCTATCTACCCCTCTCCATTCGGAGAGGGGGCCGGGGTGAGGCTTTACTTCTTCTTCATATCAAGCACCAGCTTGCCCACAAAGATAGCGTGCTTACCATTCTGATCATCACCAACTAACTTGCCGTCGAGGTCTTTTACGTACTCAGTTTCTCGTTAGGTACGTGAGAATGCCCTCCCAACACAAGGTCAAGACCACGAGTTCCAGCGATAACTTCCTCATCGCTGACCCCTTCAATGTCCCATCCGAGGTGCGAGATACAAATGATTAAGTCGCACTTCTTGCCTTTCAACTCGTTAATAACCTTCTGTGCGCACGCAACAGGGTCGTTATAAACAATCTTACCATAGTTAGCTTTTCACCACAAGACCATCCAACTTAGGAGCAAGACCGAAACACCCTATCTTTCAAGCCATTGCGTTTCAAGATGATATAGCTTTACCAAGCCCTGAAGAGGCGTACCCGTGAAGTCGTAATTAGCGCAGACTATAGGGAAATTAGCCATCTTAAAGAGGCGAACCATATTGTCCATACCAAAGTCGAACTCATGGTTTCTATCGTAGCAGCGTCATGAGTGCATCCGATTCATTAGTCCCACTTCAACGTCACCTTTTGAACATTGTATAATAAGGAGAGCCTATGAGAAGTCGCCACTATCGAAGAGCAGCAAGTCAGGTTGCTTCTTTCTCTCTTCTTTGAGCATTGCTATACGACGCACGAAACCGCCTCGTCCAGCCTTCATAGTGTCTGCGAGGGTTGTAACGGATAAATCTGATCTGTGCGCATCGTTTGTATGCAGGATTGTTAACTGCTTTGTCTGTCCGAAAGCGAGGATTGCTATCAAACAGAAACTCATCAATAATATGTTCTTTTCATCTTCTTCAACTCTAGATATGGTTATTCTACACGAATACGACCCTCTTTCTGAGCATTGACAATGCGCCCTTTAGCGGTTTGCTCCTTAAAGAAGTTCATGATAATAAAGCGTGTGTTGTTGCTTGATTCTTGCGGAGATACAACATTAGTAGCCGACTTGAATGCCTCCATCTTATCGTTTCCTTGTGCCAAATAATCGAGTGTTGCGATACGATAAGACGCCTTCGGGTCAATCTCCTTACCATTGAGATGAGCCGACTTCAACTTGTGGTCGCGTGTGAAAACAAGCTCTACTCCATGGCTAACAGCCTCTCCGCCAGTATAAGCCATCTGACGGAACAACTCTAAAACCTTCTCTCCAGAAAGGTCACGAAGCATATCTTGTTCTCAAAAGGAGCTATATCAAGGACGTCGCCATAGGTGATTTTACCCTTAGAGGGCTGCACGAATGCCACCCATGTTGTAAACACCAAAGTCAACACGCTCATTATAATCGCGAGCACCCCACACCATGATGTCAGCCAAGAGGTTGGATAGGTCGCTCTCAGGTCTGTGTGCAACCATCTCATGGTCTGTTTCGCCCACAATAGGTCCCATTACCGAGTCCACCTTTGTGCTTGAAAGGTTCCATAAACTTTGCTGCGTCGGCATCAGGAGCAGCGTCATACCTACTATCCACCAGCACACGTGTACGCTGAATACTGGCTAACTCATAGTGAGACGCACAGCCTGTCAATGCCAGCAATGCTGTTAATCCAGATAGATAAACTGTTTTTCTTATACATATATAATGATGTTTTGTAAATCTCATAAACACTCCTCAGCCCAGAGAGCACCCTCTCTTTTGATTGGATAACAATGTTTCCTACCTTATATATATAGGTAACATGGCATGCTGATAACATCTAAAAAGATAATGCAAAAGTAAGAAAAAAAATCGAATACACTGCTTGTAGGATGATGAAAGATAGATCTCTACCACATGAAGAGGCGCACGATAACAGCCGTTGCCCCCACCTTTATACCTAGTTTTAGGTATTGCCTATTTGAAAGATAATTTATACTTTTGCACTCAAACATTAACATTTATAGGATTGTATTTATATGAAGAAAGAAGCAATTTACCTATCTCTTGCTATGCTCGCAATGGCTACAACGCCTTATAAAGCGCATGCACAAGAGATGGAAGACACCACATTACAACTCAAAGAGGTAACGATTAGTACGACACGTATGCCTGAAGTAAAGCAGAATGCGGCTGCTACTGTTACCATCATAGACCAGAAGCAAATAGCAGAAATGAGTAAGGCGGCACCTGACATCACCCATCTTTTGAGCTTACCTCACACCTGGTATGGCACTATCAAGCAATACCACAAGCTCACGCTCACAATCACTTCGCGGACGAAGTGCCCTCATCTTGATTGATGGAATCCCTCAATCAACGCCTTTACGTTCAACCGATCGTGACATAAGAACCATTGACATCGCTGCTATTGACCATATAGAAGTGGTGAAAGGATCTACTGCCCTCTATGGTAACGGGGCTATCGGTGGATTGATAAACATCATCACGAAGAAGAATACAACTAATAGAGCTATTGCTGGCGCAACGACTCTCGGGGCTCAACCTACAACTTCTTCCGTCAGAGCAAAGGGCAAGGTTATCGCATCAACCAGCAACTCTATGGTCGTTTGGGAAACTTCGATTACCTCGTAAATGGCGCATTCGGGCGTACAGGTAGATAGCCGTTGATGGTGACGGGAAGTTCATTTCTCCCCGTTACGGACTCGGTGATACTTACACAACGAACGCACTCGTCAATCTCGGTTACAGCTATCTCCAAAGAACAGAATCGAATTGATGTATAATTTCTATCGTAGTTTGCAAGACACGAAACTGATTCCTTTCCGGTGGAAAAGTACCTCCAAAAGCCCCTCTATTGCGTCATTGGTAACAAGGACCCACAGGCAGTTGACGAGGAACAAGGTACAACCACAATGCGTATCTCAAGTTTACTTCAAAGGACATATTCAAACATACCGACTTAGAAGCGTCCGTTTATGGCTCGAGTTTATACACCATCTTCGACTTCCGAAAGGCTAATCCAGCACAACCAAGATGGGAGGGAACAAGCGGGACAGTCGGCTGTTAAGGATCGTAAAGTTCGGTGTTCGTGCCCAGTTCAACAGCCGTCTTATCTTCTCGACAATGCCTTTGCACATCTTGCATACGGTTACGACTACCTCTACAATAAGACTTCTCAACCCTTAGTAGACGGCAGGTATTGGATGCCATGGCTCACCAGTAACAACCATGCACCCTTCCTTCAGATCAAGACAACGCTCTGGCAACACCTTAGCATCAAACTCGGCGGACGTTACGACCATATCAGTGTGAAGGTACCAGACTACGATGTACTGCGTAATAAGCTCTCCGACCCACAAGTGCAAGTAAAGGGTGGCACGCTAAAGTATAACAACTTATCCTTTAACGTGGGTGTTTCTTATAACAAATATCCTGCTTTTCAACCCTTCGTAGCCTACTCTCAAGGCTTTTCTATCTTCGACTTAGGTCGTACACTACGTGCTGCTAAGGCGGATGTACTCTAAGATCTCCACAGAACCAGTAAAGACTAACAACTACGAGATTGGTGCTTACTCTGATATCAACCATTGGCTGCAACTCAATGGCTCGTTCTTCTACACCTATTCTAAGCTAGGAAGTGACCTCAAGATAGACCACGGTTTCTGGGTAGTCAACCGTACTCCACAGAAGGTATATGGCGTTGAGTTGAGTGCAGATGCGCAAATCCTCAGCAACTTAAAGGCGGGTGCTAACCTCTCATGGTTCGAAGGTAAGCTCAAATCAGCTACTGGTAAGTGGGACACATACATGTCGAATATCTCCATTCCAGCCGCTAAGTTGGCAATGTATGTCAACTATGCTCCAGTCAAGAACACCTATCTCCAACTGCAATACATACACACGGGTAAGCGCGACCGATTCGCTCCTAACGCATCAGGAGTATATAACGAAGGAGAAGGAAAGGTAAGTCGTATCAACTTACTAAACCTCACTGCAGGCGTTAACTTGAAGGTTTGCGACTTGAGTTTGTCGGTAACCAACCTCCTAAACTACACTTATTACACACCAGCATCCATGATGATGGCACGCAATGCAGAGTATGCCCACGCCGATGGACGCAGGTTAACTCTCACCGCAGTGTTTAAGTATTAAGCCACAAAAAGACGACAGGAAGGTCCCCACGTGGTGGGAGATTCCTAAATAATAAAGCAGGGGTAGATGTACAACATCTGCCCCTTTCTTATGCACAACACGCCTCGCAAAAAGGCAAAACAGCCTATCGCACATCGTAAATTATAAACAGGGAAGACGGAATATAGCGTATCTTACATTCTTTCTTCCCTACTTTTCTTTTGCTTTTCAGCGTATTTCGCATTGCTGAAATGCGTATCAAATGATATTATCTAAGCGTGATAATTAATTATCTAAGTGTGATAATACTTTATCTAAGTCTGATAATGATATTATCTAAGCGTGATAATATAAAAACATACGCATTGCATGAATACGCAATACGCATCAAAATAATACGCGAAGCGCATAGAAAGAAGATAGAATCACTATCAGAGTGATGCTGACGCAGGTCACCTATGTGCGAGTGTAGGCTATGCTGCAGTTCATTCATCCGAAGCTTTCCAGAAACAAATGGCTAAGACTAAGAAGGAAATAGCCAAGATTCTTGCTACAAAATAAGCTTGATTCTTGCCCTAATAAGCATTAAAAGCATACAAATACTTTGTTGTTTCAACGAAAAGCAGTAACTTTGCAACGCTTTTCGGTGTAACCGCTGGTTGTGGAAGAGTCATTAACTACGTTACATTGGAGCGACAAACAATATTTAATTAACAATAAGAAATGGATTTAATTAAAGTTGCTGAAGAAGCATTTGCAACCGGCAAGCAGTTCCCAGAGTTCAAGGCTGGTGACACAGTAACCGTCGCTTACAAAATTGTCGAGGGTAACAAGCAGCGTATTCAGCTCTATCGTGGTGTAGTAATCAAGGTTTCTGGCCATGGAGAGAAGAAGCGTTTCACTGTTCGTAAGATGTCAGGCACCGTTGGTGTTGAGCGTATTTTTCCCAATCGAGTCACCCAAATATCGATTCTATCGAGGTGAACAAGCGTGGTAAAAAGTTCGCCGTGCGAAACTCTATTACCTACGTAATCTTACAGGTAAGCTGCACGTATCAAGGAGAAGAGAACAGTTGTTGCTTCTACTGAGAAGTAAGCCCTTGAAACTAAGAATAAAAAGTCCGATACCAGAAAAGGTATCGGACTTTTTAATCTTCATAGTTCAACTTAGCATCATTGTCGCCATGCAAAGCCTTACTTTAGGTCTTTCCAGTTCTGGAACCCAGCGAAGAGTGCTAACCTATCTAACGTCTTTTTGGGATGGTTTCTCTTTACCTTTAAAATAACCAATCAGCCTTTTCAGTGATGTAGTCTCCAAATTGATATGGTAGACCGCCAGCCTGCTTGATAACTTCCCTACATCTGCCACTAGCTCTTTTACGCACTTGAGTCTTATGCCCTAGATCCTCAATAATGGCTCTAAACTTCTTTTTCATCTCTCATTGAAAGCATTACTAACATGCTGCAAAAGTAATAAAAGATTAGGTAAATACGTAAGGTTCAATGAGTTTTTATATTGCTAATGGTGAATAACAACTCATATTTGACCTTGATATTTGTATGCTAAATAAAAAGAGACTATCTTTGCAAAAACGAAAAGAAAAGTAAGATGGGAGCAATTATAGTATCAATATTCGTTTCAGCTATAGCATGGATTGGTGGAATATACTTCATATTCAAGACCATAAGCCTACAGGAAATAAACAAGAAACGCTATAAAACATATATAGAAACTGATAACAGATAAACAAGAGAGCCTTTCTTGCACTGAAAGAGAGCTTTCTTTGATGTGAAAAGGGCGTCTCCTTATTACAAGAAGGGCGTTCCTTTATTTCACAAACATAGCATACAGTAGGACAGACGCCCTCGTTCGTCCGAAAAAGATAGTATTCTGTTGCATGAAAAGGATTTTGAGACGGGACGACAGGGCGTCTGTCCCCACAATCTTTTGAGTCTTATGCACAGAAGAAAATGTCTTTCCTAAATGGAGAGAATGTCTCACATTCTACAGCAATACACTCAACCTCCACCAAGGCACCCTTTGGCAAGGTTTTAACAGCTACTGCCGAACGTGCTGGATAAGGCTCTTTGAAGAACTCGGCATATACCTCGTTCATCGCAGCAAAGTTATCCATATCAGAAAGGAAAACGGTTGTCTTCACAACATGAGATAGGTCGACACCAGCTGACGCCAGTACGTTTTGTGCATTAGTAATTGATTGGCGAGTCTGTTCCTTCACACCTCCTTCAGCGAAAGCGTTGGTAGCTGGATCGATAGGAAGTTGACCAGATGCAAAGATGAAACCAGTGGCTTCTGGATTGCCTGACTGTAAGGTCCAACGGCTGCAGGAGCCTTGTCTGTGTGTAATGCGTGCATGTCTTTAAGATTTAAAAAGGAGTTAGAGACGTTAAAGAAGTCATCAGGAGCAACGCTAACATCCCCTTTCTCCATCTGTTAATACTGTTATTTACGGCTGTAAAATTACTATTTTTCTATAAAAGGAACAAAGCATAGCAGTGATTTTTATCGAATAACAACGAAGGAGAAAGGGCTTTTCAATTATTTTTCGCTACCTTTGTAGCACCAATCACATATACCACATAAGTTATATGAAAGAATTAGCTCTTAAGTACGGATGCAATCCGAACCAAACGCCTTCACGTATTTATATGGAGGAAGGCGAACTCCCTATCACTGTTCTTAGTGGGCGTCCAGGATACATAAACTTCCTTGATGCGCTTAATAGTTGGCAACTCGTTAAGGAATTAAAGGCTGCTACTGGACTGCCCGCAGCAGCTTCGTTCAAACATGTTAGCCCTGCTGGTGCTGCCGTAGGACTGCCTCTTAGTGACACACTAAAGAAGATTTACTTTCGTTGATGACGTCGACTTCGAGTTGACACCATTGGCTAGTGCATACGCAAGAGACGTGGCGCCGACCGTATGTGTTCGTATGGCGACTTCTGTGCACTTAGTGATACTTGTCAGACAAGGAAACGGCTTTGCTCATCAAACGTGAGGTGAGTGATGGTGTGATCGCACCTGACTTTACGCCCGAAGCATTAGACATTCTCAAGGCGAAACGCAGGGTGGTTACAATGTTATAAAGATTGATCCGAATTACACCCAGCCCCTATCGAGCACAAGCAAGTGTTTGGTATTACCTTTGAACAGGGCAGAAACGAGGTGAAACTAGATGATCCTGCGCTCTTCGAGAATATCCCTACAAAGAATAAAACGTTCACCGAAGAGGCAAAACGCGACCTTATTATCTCGCTCATCACACTGAAGTACACGCAAAGTAACTCTGTTTGCTATGTGAAGGATGGGCAGGCTATCGGTATCGGAGCCGGTCAGCAAAGTCGTATTCACTGCACTCGTTTGGCTGGTAATAAGGCTGATGAGTGGTGGTTGCGTCAATGTCCAAAGGTGATGAACCTACCTTCAAGGAGGGTATTCGTCAGTGCCGATCGTGATAACACCATCAATGTTTACATCTCAGATGAGTATGAGGACGCATGCTAAAGAAGGGGTTTGGCAACAGTTCTTTACCACTCGCCCAGAGCCTCTCACACGTGAGGAACGCAAGGAATGGATTGCTAAGAACACAGGAGTAGCACTCGGTTCGGATGCTTTCTTCCCCTTCGGTGACAACATCGAACGTGCCCACAAGAGTGGAGTGGAGTATATTGGCAGGCTGGTGGCAGCATTCGTGACGACCATGATCATCGATACTTTGTGATAAATATGGTATCGCAATGGCATTCACAGGAGTACGTTTATTCCATCATTAAACCGATTTTGTATGAGCGAGATAGATGATATTATAGAAGGAGGAATGGTCTTTCGAGGCGCATCAAAGCCCAAGAATGATGATGGGAAAGTAAAGACTAAAGCCAAGAAGAAGAAGTATATTACAGGTGCACACGGTTTCGGCAGTGCTAAGCAAAGGCTAAGTACCGCCAGCAAAGAGCCAATCGCCACAAGTAATACCAAATGATAGTGAAATAGTGAAAATGATAATTATATGAAATAAAGATGGAAAAATTACGTTATCAGAACAATATACGTAATTTTGTATTCAATATTCATAAGGCAAGATATATAAATGGCACAACTATCAGATCGTCTGAATCGACTCGCACCATCAGCAACGTTGGCAATGTCACAACGTAGTAATGAGATGAAAGCGCAGGGTATTGACGTTATTAATATGAGCGTTGGTGAACCTGACTTTATGACGCCAGATCATGTGAAGATGGCTGGTAAGAAAGCTATAGATGATAATTTTTCGAAGTATTCACCTGTTCCTGGTTACTTATCTTTGCGTAAGGCGATAGCAAATAAGCTCAAACGTGAAAATAACCTCAACTATTCTGCATCGGAGGTAATCGTTGGTACTGGGTAAAACAGAGCGTTTGTAATACAATTTTGGCTCTTGTTAATCCTGGTGATGAGGTTATTATCTGCTCCTTATTGGGTAAGCTATCCACAGATGGTAAAAGTTGTCGGGTGGAGTACCTGTCATTGTTCCTGCATGGGAATAGAGCAAGATTTCAAAGATAACAGCCGATGATTGAAGGCTGCTATTACATCGAAAAACAAAACTAATCATTCTCTGTTCCCCAAGTAACCCTACTGGTAGTGTTTATACAAAGGAAGAGTTGGAGGCATTGGCAAAGATAGTTTTAGAACATAATAACCTCTTTGTTCTCTCGGATGAGATATATGAACACATTAATTATATAGGTTGTCATGCAAGTATTGCAGCTTGTGAAGGAATGAAGGTACGCACGATTATTTGCAACGGTGTTAGTAGCGTACGCCATGACGGGCTGGAGACTTGGATGGTAGCTGCTCTTGAGTGGATAATCAAAGGCTTGAATAAATTGCAGGACAGTATACTTCGGTACAAGTAGCGTTAGCGGATGGCGCTCAGCAGCTTATGAAGGTGATCAGAGGTGTGTAGAAGATTTCCGCAAGGCTTTTCAGCGTCGTCGTGATTTAATAGTTTCTCTGGCGAAGGAGGTTCCAGGATTGGAGGTAAACGTTCCAGAAGGGGCTTTCTATTTATTCCCTAAGTGCTCAAGTTACTTTGGTAAGACTGACGGAAAGCATGTAATTAATAATTCAACGGACTTTTGCTGTATCTCCTCGAAGAAGGTCAGTAGCAACAGTGGCTGGTGATGCATTTGTCTGCCCGATTATTTCCGTGAAGGAGTTATGCGACATATGACGACAATATCATAGAAGCTCTTTCACGCATTAAAAGATGTCTTGTCGAAACTAAAATAGTAATTGATTAAATCGTAAGAAAAGCATGAGTTAGAAACTATATAACTATAATTGTTAAATGTTATTAATCGTAGTTTTAGTTCCTCATCACATTGCTATCTTTGCGGAAATAAGATGATGCTGTGACACGTATCTAATGGCATTGTCTCATACAAACAATTAAAAATCAGAAAGATATTAACAGTTTAATTCATTAATAACTAAAAGATAAAATTTCATCAAATTATGCAACTACATAACAAAAAGCAGCCCCAAAGAAGAAATCAGAGGGCTCTACAGAGTTAGAGGTGCATTCTGGGGTTATCGTCGTTTGCGCTATCGTTGCATCTACACTGTTCTTACATGGTTCGGTAATGATATGCACTTCCAGGATCCAGGTACACGTGAGAACCCCTGCAGACGTTTGGGGTACTATCTTTTAAGGGTGGTGTCGTCGTTCCTGTAATCCACTACTCTCTTTGCTCTCAGTACTTGCAATGTCTATCGAGCGTTGGATGGCTTTTGAAAGACCGCTTTCGGTAAGGGTTCTCTTCCAAAGTTTGTAGCAAACATTAAGGCTGCTCTTAATGCAAATGATCTTGCTAAGGCTAATCAGCTTTGCGATCAGCAAAAAGGTTCTTGTAGCCACTGTTGCTTCTTTTAAATGCTTATAAAGACATGGAGACAGGTAGCTACGCTAATCTTAAGCAGCTACAGAAAGGTTGCTAAGATCCAGCAGGCTCATGAGGAGGCAACTCAGCTTTGAAATGCCAGTTCTTACAATGAACCTCCCAATCCTTGCAACAATGGTTAGCACTTGGTACTCTTACTGGTCTTCTCGGTACTGTAACGGGTATGATCAAGTCTCTTTCTCTGCTTTGTCTGCAGGTGGTGGCGTGACTCTCGCATGCACTTTCTGCTGGTATTTCTGAGGCGTTGATCAACACAGCATTCGGTATTGCCACATCATGGTGTGCTGTAGTTTCTTACAACTTCTTCTCTAATAAGGTTGATAAGTTACCACTGCTCTCGACGAGGGTTGGTTATTCTATCGCTCAGACACGAAGCAAAACCATACGGAAGAGCTTAATTTTTGCTAACCCTTTAAATATTTATCGCTATGGGTAAAGTAAAAATTAAGAAAGAGTGACGTTTGGATCGACATTGCGACGCCTCATATCGACGTTATGACCCTGTTGCTTTACCTTCTTTATGCTGACTTCTACATCTCGTAAAGAATGAGCCAGTGAAGGTAAATACCCGGGTTCTGTGTCTGAGATGAAGGTGCTGGGGAGAACGGCAGTCTCACAATCCTCGTTAGTCCTCAAAAGGATCCAATGGTGCACCAACTGGCGAAGGTCAGGTATTTGTGAGCTACGATAATACACAAACGAGCTTGGTCAGATTCTTGACGTGGCACCAGATTTAACTCTCCCAAAGCTGAGACCTTCATAGCAGAGTCCACATTTGCACCTCAGATGGGTTGGCTGCATATCTTTCTAAGCTCGTGCCGGAGCGTAGCAAAGAACTCCCAAAGATGAGTCCTCTCGATAGTATCCAAGGACGGTGAGACTGACAGGTTTCAGCGGTGGGTTAACGCAGCCCGCCAAGCAAGTCCAAAGGTTAGAACTTTGCAATCAGGTCTCGATGGTGATTCTCTCCTATGGAACTGTTAAGAGCACGAGCGAACTCTCGTGATATGGATGAGAGCCATGCTACATACGATCACACTGAGTGGATCGCTAAAAAGGCTGCTCAGGGCAGCTAGCAGCAAAGGAGGTCAAAGACATGGATATGATGGAGGGAAAAGTAAAGGAGGCGGTCAGCGAAGAAGATGATTGCACGCGTAGACTCTACGCCTGCGGTAGATATGCTTATGTTGCTGATCACTTTCTTCATGCTTTTGTACCTCACTTAGCAAGCCTTCAACTGGCGGAGTTGACTGTCGCAACGATAAGACACCGATGAGGTCTATGAAGAATGAGACCAAAGAGTCACACTCTGTTACGGAGATTGCCGATGGAGACAAACTCTTCTATGGTACTGGTAAACCAGAGTATGGATAACGCAAATTGGCTGCATGCGTGCTGATTGAGCAATACTCCCTAAGGGCACTCGATATGTTCTTCAGCATAAGCTAGCTGGTGATCCTTCAACAGGTGAGGCTTCTTACACCGCCATACGAAGATATGAGTGCTTCGCGGTAAAGATGAACGTACCGGGTGCAGGGCTGGCTTGTCGAGACCTGCGTTTATCAGTCGGAGATTGCTAGCGATTAAGAGTGGTGGGCGATTAATGGCGAGAAGGTGTCTCTAATGACTGTCATTATTAAACCAACGGATCATGCTTCTTATCGTCATTTGCGAGATATCCTCGATGAAATGCAGATTTTCACACATTGGAACTTACGTCATTGACAAAGCGACAGACCAAGACATAGTCCCTTATTGGCTAAGAAAGGGATTAAGGCTTAATCGATTGATTCGTAAACAATTAAAGAAAGAAAACTGTGTGCAAAAATAGATCTATACGATCCCAAATGGGTCGACATGGTGTTCGCTGGTATAAGCGAGTACGAGTGCGTATGCGCTTTCGTCAGTCCGCATCTCAGCGTAATATCAAAGCATTAGCTATTCTGCTTGTTGCCGCATTCCTCGGTGGTGGTTACTTAGCATGCCAGATCAAGAAGCACAGCTGACAGATTAGCTGCTCAACAGGCATACGCAGCTTAAGATGGAGTTGGCGGCTCTTGAAGCGGCAAAGAAAGAGCAAGCTGAACGTAAGGAAGCAGCAGAGAAACAGCCAGAGCCTCAAGAAGATTGAACCCGCGTCGTTCCAGAGACTCGTGCTGCTGTTAAGTTTACAGTTCCCGTCATCAAGGATGATGAGGATGTAAAGGAAGAGATGCCACCTATGGTCAGGGTTTATCAAGGAGCATCTCAGCTGTCGGTGCTGGGAGATATAAGGAGGTACGGATAACCGGTGCTGAAACCTGCCGCTCGTAACTACAGTTGCAACTCCTGAGCAGATTGTACGCCGAGACGAGAAACCTGTTGTTGAAGCTCCAAAACCAGAATGACCGAAAAGAAGAGGTTGAGCACAAGATCTTTACCGTGGCGAGCAGATGCATTCGTCAAGGGTCGGTGTCAACGCATGGTTGAGTTCACACCTTCCCGGTACCCTGCAGTTGCTGCAGCGAATGGTATTCGGTCGTATTGTCGTCGGTTCGTTGTAGGACGACGGTGGCGTTGCCAAGCTCAGTTGTTCGCGCGTTGACCCATCACTTCGACCGTGAGGTCTCTTCGTGTTGTATGGCAGCGTGCCGAAGTGGACCCAGGTATGAACAATGGTCACAGCAAACCGTGTGCGTCCACTCTGCACTTACCTGCAGCTAGCAGCGGTAAAAGCACGTTATATGAAAGATCCAGATTCTACAAGGCGGTAGATCGATGCTGCATGCTGTCTTTTGGTCTCTTGTGGCTCGAGAGAAAGCTAAGGACGGCAGAATTTCAGATACACCGACGTCAGGGACGATTAAGTTCGCCTCGACGAGAAGTTTTAGTCCTGACTAGCTGAGGAACTGTTACAAAATCCGCTCAGTTCCGTTACCCACAAACCCACTCTATCGCCAATCTATACCGACGATAACACGGGCACTGTGAAGTTAATCCTCAATCAGTAGGTTGCCAATCTCTTCTTCACTTCACATGCTTTGACGAAAGGAGATGCTAATCTTTAAGAGTGAAAAGGTCCCACCTGCAGTTATCCCAGCGGTCTGCAGTGGAATTGCTCATTGTCGTAATGATGCGACGGCATTCTGTATGGCGGCACGAGTGATGATGTGAAGACTTTCTTTAGTGGACAGATTGCAAAGGTGGAAAGCAGTTGAACCCTAAGAATAATCAAAGCAACATTGAAGTTGTGATAATATGCCCAGCCACATTACATTATGTGAAGTCGACTCCATTTGGTGGAAAGAACATCAAGAGTACAGCGAACATTGTCGCTGCTAACAATAGTAAATCAGTTGTTGACTATGTTCACTGAGACTCCCAACGCTACTGTGTTGTGGTTCCAATTGGTTGGACTGATCATCGTGACTCAACGAGACACCACATTCAAAAAGATAGATACAGTGGTTGCTCTTTTCAAAGGCTACCATTGCGCAACGCAGGTACTAGTTGGCAACCTCATCGCCTGTCTAGATGGTGAGATCGTTTGTTAGAACAATTTATGCTATTGTTTGCCGATCCTCATGAGCGTACCTTGGGCATTTGCACGTTTCGTGACCATCCTATTGGTCAGAAGATAATCTTTCAGCAGGTTTACCTTCCTCACCGAGGTCAGATTAACATTCGTAGCAGTAAGTTGAGACCAGAATATGGTATAACTTATATAGTTAATGGTAAGATAGTTTAAACAGTGGTTGATGATGGGACAATTAGTAGCTGATTCGATTTATTATTTGTTGAGTGTTAGAATCTCTTATAAATGTTTATACTGTCGCAACGAAGCAATTTCTTCTTAAACCATCAGCGTTTAACAAACATCTCGATGATAGTTTTCACTGGTGCTAAACATTAAAGAAGACAATTATAGAAAACAAAAGAAATAGCTTAGTAGCTGGAGCTTTTGATGTTGGCAATGTCAACTCCAGCAATGGCACACAGGAGGTTAATTATGCAGAGGCTTTGAAGCCTATGGTTGCGGCTATTGAAGCAGCTCCAAACGATCCAAAAGGCGGCAAAGGATCTCATCAAGGAATATCAGAAGAATTTCAAGAATGAACAGGAAGCTTTGGTTGCGGTAATGTTTACTCATTACAGCATAATCACACACAGGCAGACGCAATCGCACGAGGTGTATAAACAATAAAGTCACGGTGTTCCCCAGCTCATGATACTCTTGGCGACATCGCTTTCGCAATCCAAAGATTCTATTGGTAATGCAGGTGCTGCCGCAACGCAGCATCAGACCGAAATCAGCCTTGACCCACAGACTGCCAACAGCATGAGCGTTATGCTAAGGTATATCGTCATGTGACGCAAAGGTTGCAGTTGCTAAGGTTAGAGGAACTTCGTAAGTTAGCGAGACTATCCAGTAGAGGCTACTGCCGCGGGAGATTGTGCTGAGCGATGGTAAGTTATTCCGAAGCTTTGAAGTGGTATGATAAGGGCAATCCAGCTATTGTACTAGAGGACAACTTCTATAACTACGGCTTTGCTGCTTACATCACAAAGGATTATAACAAGGCTTTGAATGTAGCAAAGCAAGGTCTGAGAAGTTTCCCTGGTAGTGAGTATCTCAGCCGTATCGCTATGATGGCAGCCGTCGAGTTAAAGGATTATCCACAGGCAGTCACTTCGCAAATGGTAGTGTTTGCAGTAAGGGTAGAAGGTGTCGACGACTGTGATATGTATGCAAAGGCTCTCTGCGGTAACAAACAGCATGATGAAGCAATTACCGCAGTCAACCGAGCCCTTGAGTTTCGATGCCAATAACCTCGAGCCAATGAGAGACTCTAGGTGCAATCTATGTTGGCACAGGGCACTGAAGATAAAGGCTCTTGAAGTACAGCAGATTATCTCTCAAAGAGTAAGAGAAAGCAACCAATAACGATTGGGCAACGCTTGCAAATACATACGTAACAGGCAGGAAAGGCATTACAGATCGTGCTGCGAAGAATGCCGCATGCTTGCTAGCTTTGATGTAGAGCAGGAGCAGATGGTACAAAGCCCCATCAATCATGGCTGGGTATGGATTTGAATCAAGCCAATGCTGTCAGCTCAGTGACGGCCTGACAAGGTTGTCGCAAATCTATCGAAGGAGCAGGCTGCGAGGAGGCGAAAGCCTAATCTTGATGAGGATAGCAAGTTGTTGTGAAGGAGCTTACTATGGTTTAGGTTTCTACAACTCAAAGAAAGGTATTAACAAGGCTGCAGCCAGTAGTACTTCCAGAAAAGGTACTCAAAGGTTAGTCCAAACAATGAGAATGCACAGAAAGCTGTGTATGTAATATTCGAAACAATCATTTTTCTGCGAGGGGCGATAGTCGTTAAGCACTGGTCGCCTTTTCTGCTTTTCTTTGCTGTGAGCTGTTGTATGTAGCCGCAACAGCTATATATGTAAAAGTTACTGCATCACAGCTCCTTTGATTCCTTGAGTTACGTCGTAACACAAAACCCCTAATTTGTTTTAATTTGCAGTTTGCTGTCATTTTAACATTTTATACGACTAGCCGTTCTTTATCAGAGGATTAGAGCACAAAAGGATGATAGAAATGACGCAAAACTTGTTTTGCTCTTTATGGCCTGACTTTGTCTCATGTAGTATGTGTTGTGTCTCTGTGTCTTTCCTATCATCATTCCCATTTCTGAACCCAAACCAACACCCAAAAACAACCACAACACAAAAAAACAAAAAACAAACCAAAAAACCCACAACACACCCAAACAACAAAACAAAAATAGACGAGACAACATTTCAAAATGAGCGCTTGCAACAATATTCACAGCATATTTTACAAAAGAGTATCATAGTGTATTCTCATCTAATTTTGTGTATCTTTGTGCTCGTTAGCAGATAATTACACATAAAAGATAATACGCACATTGAAAGCTGAAAGAAAGATGGCCCATAGGCATGGATCCTCTCGCTCATTTTGCGGAAGGAAGCCTCTCTATAGCCGTAACCGTTTTATCCATTCAAGTCTCATGCAGTTAGGCTTGTTCAAGATGCCGAAGTAACGTTCTATACCTGCATGGTTATATCTTATGCGATAATCAAACCTTTCGAGTCCCTCTCGATTTCGGTTAAGACAGAAACGCTGGTGGATTGTAGTTATGCGGTGCTATTCTCGGTGCTGCCTTTTGCGGGTGTCGCCTTTCACGGTGAACACTTCTTGGCTGCTAGCTGCTCTATCTGTTTTCTTTGTGCCACTTTCTTTCCAGTAGTGCTACACATGATGTTGCGGCCGATGGGTTCCTGTAAGATGGGACGTACAGCATGCTGTCAGGCTTTCTTGTGGGGTGGCCTGTTCAACGTTCTGTCGCATTTCGATGGTTGTTGCGTAAGCGGCGGATCGACTGCCTTGGCAGTCTTTTTACATAAGACATGCGAATCCAACTTTCGCGGGCGTTTGGTCTTTTATCGATCGCGATGGCATCGTCATCGGTCTTCTCTTTGTACCATCGTTTCACTACTGCCATAGCCTTCAGAAGATACAGATGAAGTGCCCGTGTCGTCACTCGACCTCTGTGAGACTTCTGCCAAACCTTTGTGTCCTTCTTAAAGCGTGATCAACTCGTTAATCAACAATGGCTTTCCTACTCCTTTTTCACTCGACTGCCCAGAAGCACTGGATAACTCCAGTCTCTCAGCCTCTTCCTGCAAGCACCTCTAGCAAAGGAGGATGGCTCTTTCCGGCATGGAGTATGGCACCGTTAATGGTGTCGCGCGCGTTTTAGGAGTGATCTCTTTAGGTGGCATTATCGGTGAATGATGATGAGTCGTGATGGCTTGAAACGCTGACTACTGGCCAATGACTGGCAGCGATCACCTTGCCCAACATTGCTTATGTCTATCTTGCCTATATAGCCTTCGATAGTGTGATAGCCATTAGTGTTGCCGTGTTATTGAGAACTTCGGTCGCGGCTTCGGCTCGTGCCCACATGCTGTTTTACGATTTGGTTTCAGTCAGCGGCGAACACAAGACCAGCCATTACGCTTTGTGTACTGGCTTTGCATGGCACTTTTCCGCGATGATACCAGGACTGTTTGCAGGAGCCTCAGCAGAGGCTGGTGGCTATCGTTGGTTCTTTGTTATAGTGATGATCATGATGCGTATTTCCATTCCTTGTTGCCCATCAACTGCGCATCGAAGAGGACTGGTGAGAAGAGTAGGGGGTAATCGGCTGTTACCATAAGGCTATCTTTCCAGCAATACCTAGAGTCCAGTGTTGCTGTGCCAGCACGTCACGCCTGAAAAACTCGGCTCACAGGGAGGTGTGATCACACTTTCTACCACTTTCCAATCTACATATCTGTGCTCGTTGAACGCCTATCGTCACTTAGTCTCATCCTGTGTGCGAGGTTTTGGGCTAGGCGCGCCTTTGCGAATAGCCCTCACCGATGTAGTATGAATTAACTCCCTGTCATTTATTTGTTTCTCCATAACGTGTCACTGCTGGCTTGTACTTTCTCGCACACCCTCGTCGACGATGGTTGATGGTGGTGTTAAATGCACCTCTTTTCCACAGTATCTTTCCTTGTTTGATACTCTTGTTTAATTATTTCTGCCTTTGAAATCTCTTTCTTTGTCTCTGAGGTCTTTTTAATGATGCCATGGGTCGCTATTATCAATATATCCGCCATCTGTTGTCCCAGAACGAGAAGAGCCGATAACAATTACCATTGAAAAGTGTTCTGAACTCCCAAATCTCAGTTCCCTCTAATGAAGAGTTTCCTTTACTTATGGGCCCTGCTGGTATGTACAGGAAATTACAGGTAATTTTTCTCTCGGTACTCTGTGGTAAAGAACAGGACGAAAGCTACAGCCATCCATCATGCGACTTTTATTTCACGCTCTATCATGACATTAATGGTTTAAGGATAGCAAAGATGAACATTTGTTTCCCTACTCAAACATATTGCATAATTCTTTCGATAAGTGCTCAGATATAGCCTCTTTCTAATGGGACGTGCCAAATGGTAGTATAACCGGGAAATGATATTTAAACATGCAACATGTGCCTCTGATAAGACATCTACCATCAATCTCAGCAGTATAATTTCTCTTTTGTATTTGAGTTTATATATTTCAACAAACAAGCAGACGCCTTCTTCTGGCTATGAAAGCCTCTTCTCACATCAAAGAAACGCCCTTTCAAATTGAGGAAAGCCTCTCCTCTCGTCTCGCGGTCTGTTGCCAACGAGGCCACTCCTTGACTACACTCTCACACAGACCTTCTTCCTTCTTTCTATTGCCTCCTTAGGGTGCTGCGTGTTTCGGCTATGTAGTAGCTTGATTCCTTGATGACAGACTGAGGGCCCCCCACCACAAACAAAAAACACAAAACAAAAACAAAACCAACACCCACCAAACAAAAAACAAAAAAAAAACACAAACAGTCTTTCCTCACTTTATTTCATTTCGAATAAGGCACGAATCGATGTTAAAGAGTGGAGCCCTCACATTAAGTCGCTCTTTCTTAATCTGAATCCAACAGAATCTCCACCAGTCTTTCGAAGCGCGTAATCAGCAATTTTTCTGTGAATCCATATAAAGTCAGTCGGTAGGATGAGGGCGTTGCTGTGGTGTCCATTGCAGAGATTGGCGAAAAGAAGTTGGTGTGTAAGAACATGCTTTGCCGTCTTTACAAACTTCTATAGCCTCCCTCCATTCCTCCCATCCTCTTTTTCGATAGATGCTCCGGCTGTGGCACCTCCCAAAGACACTTGCATATATCCCTGCGCGCTGGTGATAAGACTATTTCATTGTTGGCCAGATCGCAAGATACGTCAAGTGACGCTCCTGCTGATGAATCTTCTTCACTTTTTAACGGGTAGTTGATTTATCACGCTGTCACGAAAGGCAGCGCAGGACTCACATAAGGGACCGTCGCAATGAGGAAGTTGGGTGACTGAATTGCTCCAGTCCATGATCGCTTTGAAGCGAGGGTCAGCGCTGAATCCATGCGTTGGCAAGAGTGTCTGCGCTAGACTTTGAAACTCCCTTCTTACCCGACGTCAGTCATGTGGTGGTCGACACCTCTATGCGAGCAAAGGACCCGATAGACACCGTCAACGACGCCATTCTTCTCATCATCAAAGGCAGCGGAGGCTTAATGGCAGCAGCGGCATATTCGCCAACACCTTTCAGTTTCTTCCATTCTTTTGCTGTGTGGGGAAAGCCCTTTCAGTTCCACTACCCGCTGGTAACGCTGCCTCAGGTAGATTCCTTGCCCGAGAACAGTAGCCAGTCCCCGCCAAGCCTTCAATACTTCATCTTCCGACGCACCAGCTAAGTCGTAGATCTGTAGGCCATCGCTCGCATGACAAGCCGCGGTTAATAAGACACATGCCTTGAACTATTCGTGTCTCGTTGGCAGATAACCTCACTAAGCCATATCGCATAGGCGTCTTTCGTCTCACGCCAGCGTGGACGCTCGTTATCATCGTACCAAAGAAGTAGTGTTGATGCAAAATTCATGGAACAATTGGTTAGCGATGCAGAAGCAGTTCTGAAACCCAGCGTGCTACTTTGTTGTTATCTTCATTATTATTTTCTCTGTCCCAATCAAAGTAACGACAAATTAGGCGATAAAGATGAAAGCTTGTAATGATAAAAGCATGCTGACGGGCGTTGCACTCAGCAGCCACGGACCCCTGTCCGTTAGCTCATGTTCTGCACGTGAGGTCGGCTATCAATGACTTACAGAACTACTCGGCGTATGATTGCGCGATAACAGCCAATACTATACAGTGAGAAATGGAAGAAAGCTGTTAACAAGTTCGGTAGTTAGATTCGTCGCAGGATAGCTCGTCGCGGCTTCTATACCGTGGCTGAACGTCGTCGTACTGGAAAGCTCGAAGGCGATTGCGCTCGTTATATGGCGAAAGGTGCGAAAGACGGCGTTTTGGATCGAGATACTAGGGATTGGTGGTGAGATTCAAGGCATGTGGATGCCACAGGAATCAAACGTTAGAGGCGAGATAAAGACGGACTATCAGCTAACGTGATATTACACAATTAGCTGATAGGTTTTCAGTGAGACATGTTGCTAGTCGCTTATAACTCAGTAACTTGCAATTCAAACCATAAAATGTCTTTACAATGGCTGGTACGAAAACAAATAAAGACTGCGCTTATCTCCGGTCTTTTCATAAGGATGTAGGCTTGATGATTTACCTTCCAGAAGTTACACGCCGAAGGGGTTGAGTTTTAGCCACCGGAGGCACGCAAGAATTTATAGAGTCGTGAGGTTGCGACTGTGAGAGCAGAGGATGTAACCTCTTACCCATCCATACTTGGAGGTCGAGTAAAGACGTTACATCCGAAGATCTTCGGCGGTATCTCGAGCACGTCGTGATAGTGAGGCGACGAGAAGCAGATGGCTGAAATATGATATTCCAGCAATCGGCTTAGTTATTGCAGACTTGTATCGCTTGCAGGCAAACGGTCGCTAGTGGGGCTGGCTCGGAGGATATTATTGAGAAAGATAGACGATCGGTGGTATCTCTTTGATTTCTGATGCTGGTGCAAAGAACTTCAAAGATGTAGTCATCATTCTGGCAAGGCCGAATACCCTGTGTTGTTACAGATACTCAATACGAAAAGGAGCACAAACAGATGTGGAAGACAGAAAGATGTTTGCAGAGCGTGCCTTTTGGTGTGCTAGTAGCCATTACGATACGCTATTCACTCTTGGTTTGTAGCCGAGTAAACATATAAAACTTGCCTTTTTAAAGGAAGAACTCATTGACAAGGAGTAACTCTCTAAGTAGAAATAGAGCACTTACAAAAGCATACATTAATGGGATTATCATTTATCCAGGAGTGCTGTGACCTGGGAACGGCAAACACAATCATTATCAGTGATGACAAGATTGTGGTAGATGAGACCTTCAAGTCGTAGCTTTTCTGGATCGTCGTACAGATAAGACATTGATTGCGGTTGGTGGAGACGCAAAGATGATGTGCGAGAAGAGTGCCCTCAACATCCGTACTATTCGTCCTCCACGTGATGGAGTTATCGCTGATTTCGCTGAAGCCAGAGCAGATGATGCGAGGCTTGGATAAAGATGGTTCATGGTGGTGACCGATTCTTTTCTCCATCATTTGCGAATGGTGATTGGCGTTCCATCTGGGTCTACTTCGAGGTTGAGTTGCGTGCTGTTCGTGACTCTGCAGAACATGCAGATGGATCGTGATGTTTATCTACTCTGAACCAATGGCTGCCGCTCTTGGTATGGGATTAGATGTAGAAGCTCCAGAAGACATGCCATGAGTTGATATCGGTGGTGGTAGTACCGAGTGCCGTTATATCGTTGGGTGGTGCTAGTTTGTAATGACTCTATCCGCGTTGCTGGCGATGACCTCACTGCTGATATACAGGAATATATGAGTCGTCAACATAATGTGAAGGTCAGTGAACGTACATGTGGCAGAACGTATCAAACTCATGTTGGCTCGGCTCTCACAGATTTGGGAGATGAGGCACCAGATATCATATTGTTCATGGTCCTAACTGTATTACAGCTCTCCCGGATGGAGTGTCTGCATGCTATCAAGAGATTGCACATTGTCTTGATAAGACTGTTGCTAAGATAGAGAATGCTGTTCTTCTGCATTGGAGAATACACCACCAGAGCTACGCAGACATTGTTACATCACCTACTCACCTCAGTGGTGGCGCATTACTACGTGGTATCGATAAGCGACTTACTGACAAGATTGCATTCCATTCCATATTGCTGAAGACCCATTGCAGTAGTGCTGTTATGAGCAGGCATTGCATTGAAGAATGACTGTTTCTCGTCTTCTTAATGAAAGATAACAACCAGTTCATGCACAATCTGACAGAGTTCCCTTGCCAGGGTACAAGCATTGGTTTTTGTTTGCCGCCCCGGTGTCTTGAGTATGGTTCTTTGTTCCGATTCAATGACTATCAGGCAGGCCCGGCAACGGCGTCGCTGGTTTGGCGTATGAGGCGAGTTCGAAAGTTACGTCCATCTTACTATGGGGGAAGTGAATGAAGAAACTTAACCAACGCAACCCCAGAGTTAGAAGATCGGCACGCGAACTACTCTTCACCATATGATAAGACGAAAGATCTGTCCTTCTACGGTTTCTTCAGTATCGCTTTTTCGAAGTTCCGTCTGGATACAGGCAAAGGTTGTTTGGTCAGTTCGATAGACCAGATAACTTTATAACGATTAATGAAGAACATGGGATGGCGTTAGAAAGGATATGGGTGTAGCCTGTGGCAATGGTGTTGTGGGTATTGTCTGGCTGGTATTCACTATGGGCTGTAATTCCAGTGCTTAACTCAAAGTCGAATATCGTTGTTCTTATTCAAGGAAGAGACTACTTTGGTTATCTTCTTTGGAATGGTGGCGCAACAGATATGGCTTATCTTGATGATGTCCCGCCATGCTGCCGGTTAGGCGATCGATTGTCACCGCGGATACTCTTCTGTGTTTCGCAGGCGTGTTAGTCGGTAAGATAAAGTTGTTCGATAATTCCCTGGAGGATGGACTTTCATCGTTCAGCCATTGAACCATCGACCGACCGCAATCTTCGTGATGTCTGTGTCATTGATGATGCCCCAATAGAGAGCAAACGTCAGGTGATCACGCAGCGCAAGATTCTATCAAGCCGATAGAGCAGCAGAAGCCAGTGTCCAAGGCGAGTATGAATAGAGACGTGAGTTTTTGGCTTGTGTAAATCAGTTTCTGTGGGTAAGAACCAATCTGGCAAAGCTCTTTATGATAACAAGGTAAGAGAGAATGAATGATTTCCCAAACGCTTTATTATGGTTTGTAGTCCGATATTGGCGCAGGTGTTTGTCCTTAATCACATCTTATCTGTTTGCTGTTGCTACGTTTTATTGTATGTTTAATATTTCCTTGTTCTACGTAACTATCTCCCCAATGGGCTATAGTTGTTGTGGGGTTTCTTGACGACTTATCATTGACACCTTTCTCCACGCCCGGTGTAGCCTCTGATCCCTTACGCTGTAGCTTACAATCTTTATCTCTTCAACCATTCATTCTCGGGACAGCAGTGACGACTTCCAGCCAGGAATGGATATTTTAGAGTACCACAATACACGTGGTATGTAGTTCTACACTTTATCTATAATGTAGTATTTCTTTAGAGATGTTCAGCTTCTTTTTAATGTGTTAGAGGCCGAGCAGTATTGGTGGCAGTTCATTAAGCTATATTGATTCTGGATCCTGTTACGAGAATGTAAGGAGGCGCATAGAAGGACGAATAATTATGATCTGAGAAGCGTCGCTTAGTGCTTAGTGCAAGGTAATAGCATTGTTGTTATTTATATTCTCCGACTTTTTGCTCTTTCAGATAGCGAGTGATGACTATAGTAGAAAGAGTGCTGACCAATGCTTTCCAAGAAGATTGGAGTTCCATCACGTGGTACTATCACCGATAGGAATGGTGTTGTTGGTGTATAACCAGCCGGCTTATGACATCATGGTGGTTACCAACGAGATGGCAGGTCATCTTGACAATAATTGACTCTGTAATGCTTTTTAGGGTATAACGAAAGCCGGTTTCCTAAAGGGTTCACATGATATTATGATAGAAACAAGAACCCCGGGTTATTCCAGATTCACCCAACAACTTCTACAGCCATGAGGATAAGGAATTTAGTAAGCTTCAAGAGAAGTTTATCGTTTCTTCGGTTTTTACATACAGAAGCGTACCATGCCAACGACCAATAGCTGCACATGTGTTTGGTGACGTTGCTGAAGTTAGTCAGAGTGACACGAGGATGACGATTGTTACCAGCTCCGGCGATTATATATAAGATGGCAAGCGAGCGTGAGTACGAGCAGGATCACGTGGTCGCGCGGCGTACAGACATTTTGCGCGATGCTCATGGACGAATACAAGACGCTACAAGAATGGTGAATACGACAGAGACCAAATCTGGTCGGGCACCTTCAGTTAGGTCTTTGATGCCGCCACCTCTACGTTTCAGGTGAACGCTGACGGAGGGTAAACTCGGTGCCGTCGTAGCGATTGAACCAAGACCGGTCAGGTGCTCTGCAATGGTTTGTTCATCCTTTTGATCCTCGCATGGCGATTGCGGTTGCGTGGCAAGCATCGGCGCGATTTGACATTAGACCCCGCTGTTTTACTTAACCGTGCTATCACGGGCTGGGTCATCGGTCACCCATCAATTCCCACCTTCAAGACCAGTCAGGCATTACTACACAGAGAGGGAATCAACGACTCGACCCAGCGGCGTTTGTAACCATGGTTTCAACTTCGCGGGGCTTTATACGGTGGCCGTCACCGCTACGCGTCTCCCTTTAGCTCTCGTCCCAGCTATTAGCACATCCTGCAATGGCTACTTGTTGGGACTTTATCACATGTTATCCAACAGAAAGAAGTATAAACACTGATGAAGTTTACGACCGTATGGCGAAACCACATGGTTTCCATGGGTTTCTGGCATAAGTTAGGTACTGATCTACCCGGTGAGTAGCGTGGTATGATACCGACGCGCAAAGTTCTATGATCACGCCTTCAAGACATGGAATCCACCATCTGTTATATCCATCTCTATCGGTCAGGCGAGGCCGGGACCTGACCCATTGCGATAGCAACTCGGTGCAACGATAGCCAATCGAGGATACATATTACGCCACACATCGTTCGTCATATCGAAGGAAAGAAACTTGATAAGAAGTATTTGGAGCACCATCGCACGAAGGGAAGCGCCGATTCATCGTCATAGCTGGTATGATGTCATCAGTACGTGGTGGTGCCTGCAGCATGCCGTTCACCCCTGGCTACCGGCTGCTGGTAAGACGGAATGGCGCAGAATCTGCAGGTGGTCGAGGACCACTCATTTTATGATTATAACTCGTTGATCAAAGATTGCCATTGCTGCCCGCGTAGAGAATGGTGGTTTGAAAGCCGACTATGTTCCAGTATCGGTTCAATGACAGAGCAATATTAATGGTAAGCAACTGGGTGATGCATGAGCTTTATGTCCTTCCGTAGCGTCACATTTAACACTCCCCTTCGTTAACCATTGACGGCTGTGACTTTCTTCGCCTGATTCCATCAAACGTCAACCGACAAAGGACTTTAAGATGAAACCAGAGCAGGAGGCAGAAGTATAAACCTGCTGGTTTCAACAGCAGAAAGAGGTGCAGAAGAAAGGAGAGAAAGAAGTAATCACAGAATGATCCAGCTATCAAGGTGAGCTCAGAGTTGGTGTGTAAAAGACCGAGGAGAAGGAAGACAAGGATAAGATAAGACCGAAAATATCAAGGAGAACCTCGAGAAAAGGAACGCGACAGTCCAAAAACCATGAA
>BNJU01004032.1_pt1 | contig 38471 bp, 39 predicted proteins | sample 8539281 | NCBI WGS metagenome assembly BNJU01 (sample SAMD00202456, study PRJDB9452) | human saliva metagenome | isolation source: human saliva | place: Japan
CGCCAACTGCTACGTCCTGGCCGCAGGCCCGGGCGAACCCGCCCTCGTCGTCGACCCCGGAGCCGGTGCCGCCCGCGGCGCGCTGGCTCTGCTTCGCTCCCATCGGCTCACCCTGAGCGCCATCCTGCTCACCCACGGTCACGCCGACCACGTGTGGGACAGTCAAACACTCATCGAGGCCGCCCACGCCGAGGGCCTGCTCACCAGTGACGACGCCGTCGACGTGCCGGTCTACATCCCCGAGCGCGACCGCTACCGGCTCGAGGAACCCGACATCACCACCGGTATCAGCGCCAACGGCATGACCTTCACCGACATGGCCGGCAGCGAGTGGAAGCAGCCCGCCGACATCCGGCTCTTCCCGGGAGACGGATTCTCCCAGGCCATCGAGCTGGCCCCCGGCATCGCGCTGCGCGCGGTCCCCGCCCCGGGCCACTCGGAGGGCTCCACGCTGTTCTTCTTCGAGGCCCGCCTGGCCGACAACGCCTTACTTTACGAGGCCGAGGTCATCGATGACGACCCCTCCGCCGCCGACGAGGAGCACTCCTACCTCATGGCCCTCGACGGCGACGTCATTTTCAAGGGCTCCGTGGGACGCACCGATCTGCCCGGCGGGGACCAGGTTCAGATGCTCGCCACCCTGCGCTTCCTGGCCAACGCCGTCGACCCGGCCACCATTCTGCTGCCCGGGCACGGCGCAGTGACCACCATGGAGCACGAGCACCACGGCAACCCCTACCTCGCTGAGGCCAAGATCCGTGGGGGAGACCTCAAAGCCTGACGGCGGCAAGGCATCACTGCGGTGCGCAGGCTCACTGCCCGTCATGACACAATGCGGACCATGGCACAGGTACGACAAGCTCTCTCCTCACTGTCCGGCTTCCCCGAGTGGCTCCCCTCGGGCCACATCGTCGAGCAGCACTTCGTCGACATCCTGCGCCGCACCTTCGAGCTCCACGGCTTCAGCGGCATCCAGACCCGCGCCGTCGAGCCACTGAACGAGTTGACGAAGAAGGGGGAGACCTCCAAGGAGGTCTACCTGCTCAGCCGCCTGCAGGCCGATCCCGCCGAGTCCGAGGCGGATCCGCGTAAGCAGCTGGGGCTCCACTTCGACCTGACCGTCCCCTTCGCCCGCTACGTCGTGGACAACGCCGGGCTGCTGACCTTCCCGTTCAAGCGCTACCAGATCCAGAAGGTCTGGCGCGGGGAGCGTCCCCAGGAGGGGCGCTTCCGTGAGTTCATCCAGGCCGATATCGACATCGTCGGTGACGGTGCCCTGCCGCTCCACCACGACGTCGAGGTCCCCCTCATCATGCACGAGGCGCTCAGCGCTCTGCCGGTGCCCACGGTCACCATCCACGTCTCCAACCGCAAGGTCGCTCAGGGCTTCTACCAGTCGATCGGCATCGACACGGACCGGCTCATCGAGGTCCTGCGCGTGGTCGACAAGCTCGACAAGATCGGCCCGGAGAAGGTCGCCGCCGAGCTCACCCAGAGCGTCGGTGTCAGCGCGCAGCAGGCGGCACAGGCCCTCAGGCTCGCCACCATCACCGGCACCGACGGCCAGGACGTCTCCGATCAGGTCCTGCGAGCGCTGGCCGGCGCCGAGCCCACCGAGCTCCTCAACGAGGGCCTGGCCGAGCTGACCGCACTGCTCGAGGCCACCGGACGCCGCCGCCCCGGCGCCGTCATCGCCGACCTCAAGATCGCTCGCGGGCTGGACTACTACACCGGCACGGTCTACGAGTCCTTCATGGCCGGCCACGAGGACCTGGGCTCAGTGTGCTCCGGGGGCCGCTACGACTCCCTGGCCACCAACGGCAAGCGCACCTTTCCCGGCGTGGGCATCTCCATCGGCCTGTCCCGGCTCCTGGCCCGTGTCATCGGCGAGGGGCTCGTGGAGGTCAGCCGCTCCGTGCCCACGGCGGTGCTCGTGGCCGTCACCGACGAGGCCCACCGCTCGGCCTCCGACGCCATCGCCGATGCGCTGCGCGCCCGCGGTATCAGCGCCGACGTGGCCCCCAGCGCCGCTAAGTTCGGCAAGCAGATCAAGGCCGCGGACAAGCGGTCCATCCCCTTCGTGTGGTTCCCCGGTGCCGACGGCGAGCCCGACTCGGTCAAGGACATCCGCTCCGGCGAGCAGGTCGAGGCCGACGCCGCCACCTGGCAGCCGCCCACCGCCGACGCCGCCCCACGGATCTCCGCCAGTCCCGGCTGCGGCCTGCTCCCAGGCCGGTGGCCAGGACGGCTGTGAGGTCGGCTCAGCCTCATGACCATGAGCCGGAGCGAGTCCAGCAGCACGCACCACGTCCAGCAGGCGACCATGGCGCTGTCTGCTCTCCGGGACAGCCTGACGGCCCTGTCCATGCCCTATGTCCTTCAGGGAACCGCCGCCGCCTCGGACAAGGCCACGCTCATCCGTGACCAGCTCGGTGACTACGTCCTTCCCCGCCTGGCCAGCCTGGATGCCCCGCTGCTGGCCGTGGTCGGCGGCTCGACAGGGGCCGGCAAGTCGACCCTCGTGTCCTCGCTCGTTCGCCGGCACGTGGCCAGGGCCTCGGCGATCCGCCCCACCACGCGTCGCCCCCTGCTGCTGCACGCACCGACCGACGCCGCCTGGTTCGACACCGACCGGGTCCTGGGCTCCCTGTCGCGCATGCGCGTGGATGCCGATGCTCCGGCGAGCCCGGCCACGGACCACACGCCCAGAGAGCTCGAGCTACGGGCCTGTGAGGGGCTGCCCGAGGGACTGGCGATCGTGGACGCACCAGATGTTGACTCCGTGGTCGAGGACAACCGGGACCTGGCCGCCACGCTCCTGGCCGGGGCGGATCTGTGGATCTTCGTCACCACGGCGGCGCGCTACGCCGACGCCGTCCCCTGGGAGCACCTGCGGGCCGCGGCCGAGCGGCACATCACGGCCGCCATCGTCCTGGACCGCGTACCGGAGGGTGCGCAGAGCGAGGTGGAGGCAGACCTACGGCGTCGGCTCACGGAGGCCGGCCTGGCCGAGGCGCCCGTTTTCACGATTCCCGAGACGGCCCTGGATGACGACGGCTTCCTGCCCGAGTCCTGCGTCTCACCGCTGCGCCAGTGGCTGGGGGCGCTGGCCTCCGACGCGGCCGCTCGCCAGGATGTCGCACACCGCAGCCTGACCGGCGCGATCGGTTCCCTTCTGGCACAGAGCGAGCTGCTCGCCGTCGAGCTGGCCTCCCAGGAGGCTGAGCACGCCGAGCTGCGTCGAGCAGCCACCTCCGAGCATGATGATGCCCTCGAGCGTGTCATCGAGGCCACCGAGGACGGCTCCATGCTGCATGGCGAGGTGCTGGCCCGTTGGCAGGAGTTCGTGGGCACTGGGGACCTGTTCCGGTCCTTGGAGGTGCAGGTGGGGCGGGTCCGCGACCGCGTCACGTCGCTTCTGCGGGGACGTCCGGCGCCGGCCAAGCGCGTCGAGCAGGCGATCGGCTCCTCCCTGGTCGAGCTCCTGGTCGCCGAGTCCCAACGGGCCTGTCTGGCCACGGAGCGCTCCTGGAGACGAGCCGGCACCTCCCAGCAGGCGCTCAACCGGGCTCTGGCGGAGGTGCCCAGCCAGACCGGCCTGGAGGTCGTCGCCGCGGCCCTCGTCCACGACTGGCAGCGTCAGGTTCTCACTCTCGTCCGAGCCGAGGGCTCTGACAAGCGGCTCACTGCGCGCCTGCTGTCCCTGGGCGTCAATGGCGCCGGAGTCGTCCTCATGATTCTCGTCTTCGCTCACACCGGCGGACTGACCGGGGGAGAGGTGGGGATCGCGGGGGGCACGGCCATTCTGGCTCAGCGCGTTCTGGAGGCCGTGTTCGGAGACCAGGCGATGCGCGGCATGACCAAGCGGGCCCGGGAGGACCTCGGCGAACGTGCCACGGCTCTGTTCGCCAACCAGGCGAAGTGCTTCACCGACGCTCTTCCGCTGCCCATCCCCGAGCGCCGATACGCTGCGAGAACAGCTTCAGGCCTGCCAGGAGGCGGCCACGTCGTTGCGCGCTTTGCCAGCTGCTGGCAGCCGCCGGTCGGCCGGGAGGAGGTCCAGGTGACGACCGACCGCTCCGCAGTGTCAGACCTTCCGCTGGTTCTTGAGGACCTGGCCAGGGCCGTCGACCTGGGTGAGCAGCTTGGTCTGGGCGAAGAACTCGCCCATGCCCGGGACGTCCTCACGCAGGCCTCCCACCGTCGGCGTCTGGCGCCGCAGACCACGGTGGCGGCCCTTCTCGGAGCGACAGGGTCGGGTAAGTCGAGCCTGACCAACGCCATGGCCGGCTCCGAGGTGTCCCGTACCGCCCGTACCCGCCCGACGACCACTCAGCCCCTCGCCGTCGTCCCGGACACGGCGAATGACGCCACTGAGCTGCTGGACTGGCTCGCCATCAGCCACCGGGTGCGCGTCGACGGCGACTGGGCCCTGGGCGAGAGCACGGTGCTGGTCGATCTGCCCGATATCGACTCCGACGAGCCCGCGCACCGGGCCATCGCCCAGCGCATGGCGGGAAAAGTCGATGTCCTGGTGTGGGTCCTCGATCCGGAGAAGTACGCCGACGGCGTTGTCCATCGCGACTTCCTCATCCCTATGGCGGCGCACGCCGAGGTCATGGTGGTCGCCCTTAACCAGGTGGATCGGCTCGACCCTGAGAGCCGGGACGCAGTGCTCGCCGACCTCAGGAGGATCCTGGACCGAGAGGGTCTTGGAGCCGTCTCAGTGATTCCCTGTCAGTGCCCGCACTGGGCAGGGCGTTGAGAGCCTGGCACGCGCCGTGGCCTCGGTCGCCTCCAACAGGCTGGCCAGCGCTCGAAGCCTCGTCGCCCATGCCCGGCGCGCAGCCACTGAGCTGGGGGAGCGTACGGGGCTCATCGCTCCATCCGGTCTTGGTGCGCCAACACCGGGCCCGGCCGCTCAGCAGGAGCCGCAGGTACGTCATTCCCTCACTGCCCTGCGGCAGGCGGCCGCGAGCCTCGCCGGGGTCGACGTCGTCTCACAGGCGGTTGAAGGATCGGACCGTCACCGGGCCCAGCACCCGAGTCGGCTGGTTCTGGCTGCGGTGGATCGGGCACCTGCGACGTGATCCGCTTCGAGCCCTTCACCTGGGGACCGGGCGCCCGCCGGCCCCGAGGTCCGCAGACGCGGAACAATCCGACGGCGCTACGGGCTCCGGCGTCATCGACCTGACCTCCCTGCCCCCCGCAGGACCCGCCGCAACGGGCAGGCTGCGCAGCAGTGCTCACGTCTACGCCGTGGCGGCATGCTCCGCTCTGCCCGGTGATCTGGCCGCTCAGGCCGTTCTGCGCAGTGACGAGCGTGCCGAGAGGCTTGCCGAGCCTTTGGAACTGGCTGTGGCCCAGGTGGACTACGGGACGTGGAAGCGCCCGGTCTGGTGGAAAGCTGCGAACGTGCTGCAGTGGGTGACCGCACTGGCCGCACTCATCGGCGGGTTGTGGCTGGTGGCCATTCACGTGCTGGAGGACTACCTCCTGCTCATCAGCATCGATGTTCCGCGCTGGGGGACAGTCCCCTGGCCCACCGTCCTCCTGCTCGGAGGCCTGCTGATCGGACTGGTCCTGGCGGGTCTGGGGACGTTGCTGTCCGGCCTTCAGGCCAGGCGTCACCGCAGGCGGATCATTGAGCGCTTGCGCCGGGCCACCGACGAGGTCGTGAACGCCGAGCTCATCGAGCCGCTCAGGGCCGAGACACAGGGATGGGTGGAGCTCGCGCGGATTCTGGAACGAATCGCCTAATGTGACACCATCTTGTTCCGGTCTGACATCAACTTGACGCCACATTCTCTTGGCTTGGGTGGCTGGTAGTGTCATCATGGTGTCATGCATGTGGATGCCTACACCGAGACCCTGCGTCGTACCCTCGTGGAGACCTCGTCCCTGGGTGACGACCGGACCCAGGACGTGGCCCGCTCCCTGGCGGCTGCACTCGATCCGGCGCTGCGCCTCGTCGCCCTGCAGATGCTCACGGACACCGCTGATGAGCTCAACGGCGAGCTCGACGGAGCTCATGTCGCCGTCGTGATGGACGGTGCGACGCCCCATCTTCTGGTGACCCAGGCTGATCGGTCTGATGAACGGAATCAGGACCACGTGACGGGCCCGGACCGCCATGCCCAGACTCCGGTGCACGCAGTACCTGAGGTGGCGGAGGGGCCGGAGGTCCGTACGACGCTGCGCCTGCCCGAGTCACTCAAGCAGCAGATCGACGCCGCTGCCCGGGGGCAGGGACGCTCGGTCAACGCCTGGCTTGTGGAAGCGGCTCGAGGCGCGCTGTTGGAACAGTCGTTCACGTCGGGCTCCCAGCGCCCGCCGAGCACCGGGAACGACGGGGCGGGACTTGATCGCTCTGCGAGTGGCTCCGACGGCGGACGCCCCACCGACTGGCGTGCCAGACCGGCACAGCGCCGGAGCTCGGGGGCGACGCTCAGCGGCTGGTTCGGCTGACCCCGTACCAGCGCGCCGTCGTGCCACTGATCTCACCTGATCCCAACGACTCACCCGCTGGATGACCACATCGTGGCGGTCCGCGCAGATACCTGACCCTGAGGAGACCACTCATGCCGATCTGGACCTTTGACCTTCCCGATGACGTACAGCCGAGCCTCGTCCTGGATCTGTCCACCCTGAGCGTGGTGACCGCGCCTGGGACGGGAAGCGCGATCACCGTCGAGGCCGATGAGAGCCTGACCCCTCTCCTGGACGTCACCGCCGACGGGGCCAAGGTGAGCATCCGTCAGATCGCTCTTGTGGGACGTGAACGATTCGCTGGCATCTGGCCGTGGGGCTCGCAGACATCTCGAGTCCGGGTCACGGTGCCGCACGGTACGTACCTGGACGCCCGCCTCGATGCCGGATCGATCAGTGCTGAGCACTCCTGGAAGCACGTGCAGATCCGCACCTCGGCGGGATCGATCCGTCTGGGCGACTGCATGAGTGCGCAGGTGCACGCCGACGCCGGCTCCATCGTCATCGGCGCCCTGCATCAGGGGAGCGTGCGGGCCCAAGCCGGTTCGGTGCGCATCCGCTCGACCTCAGGCACAGTGTCTGCCCACACGGAGGCCGGCTCGGTCAAGATCGTCGAGGCCCATGAAGGATCCTTGGACCTGTCCAGCGAGATGGGAACCGTGTCGGTGGGAGTGCCTGAGGGAACTGCGGTCCTGGCCGACTGCCACTCCGACTTCGGTCGAGTCGCCACCGACCTGCCGCGCCAGGACCACCCCGATGCCCTCGAACGACGCCTCGAGCTGCGGGCCCGCACCCAGATGGGGACCGTGCGGGTGCGCAGGGCCTGAGCACCCACCCATGCGACAACCAGATGGAGGAGTAGGGGAAGAGTAGTGGGGGCGGCAACACACGTTGCCGCCCCCACACCGCATCAGTGGAGTCCTGAGGACTCAGCGCTCACCGCGCCCTCCGCGGAAGCCGCCCCGGTGGCCGCCGAAGCGGTTCTGGTTGCGCTCGCCGTAGCCACGGCGCTCGCCCCGGTGCCCGTCGCGGTCGTAGCTGCGACCGCCCCGGTCCTCGCGCCGGCCGCGGAAGCCGTCGCGATCGCCACGGCGCTCGTCCCAACGACGGTTGTCACGGCGCTCCCCGCGCTCCGAGCGGTCGTAGCCGCCCCTGCCGCCGCGCCCATCACGGTCCTTCCAGCCGCGCTCGCCGTCCTCACGGCGGGGACGGAAACCGCGTTCCGACCGCTCGCCGCGGTCGCCACGGTCCCTGCGGTCCTCCCAGTCACGCCGCTTAGGGACGACGCTCGCGCCGTTGGGGCCGGACCAGCCGTGCCCCGGACCCTCGTCGGGACGGATCCGCAGCTCGCGGCCGGCAAAGGTCGCCCGCCCCATGACGCTCAGCTGCTCGGGGCTGAGGTCGGCGTAGATCGTGACCAGGGAGAAGGACTGGAGGATGTCGATCTTGCCGATGTCGGAGCCCTCGATACCGCCCTCGTTGGCCAGCGCGCCCACGATCGCTCCGGGCAGGACCCGGTCGCGGTGCCCGACCTCCACGCGGTAGACGGTCCCGGGGCCCTCGTGCTCGCGGCGCCCGGAACGCGTGGCCGAGCGGCGTCCCTCGCCGCGGTCTCCTCGCTCTGCGCGACGGCCCTTCTCCCGCCGCCTTCGAAGGAGGCCGACAGGAAGGTCCCCTCGGAGTCGAGGTTCTCCTCCCGGCGGGCGCGCTGGGGGCGCTCACCGCCCCGGTCCTCGCGCCTGCGCGGTCCCTCGTCTCCCACGGCCAGGGCCAGCAGCGTGGCCGCCAGCTCCTCGACGTCGATGTCCAGCTCCCGGGCGGAGTCGGCGACCAGCGGCAGGTACATGTCCAGACGGCCGCGCTCGTGGCGGGCGGCGGCCTTGGACAGGAGCTTGCGGGCGCGGTGCTCGGAGACGTCCGCGGGGAGGGCAGGGTGATCTCCTCCAGACGGCTTCCGGTGAGGCGCTCGATCTGGCGGAGCTTGCCCTTCTCCTGGGGGTCAGGAAGGTGACGGCCTCGCCGTGGCGGCCGGCGCGGCCCGTGCGACCGATACGGTGCACGTAGGCCTCGGCCTCGCGGGGCACGTCGAAGTTGACCACCAGGCCGATGCGGTCCACGTCCAGGCCTCGGGCGGCGACGTCCGTGGCCACCAGCACGTCGAGGGTGCCGGCGCGCAGCCGCTCCACCAGGCGCTCGCGCTCGCGCTGAGGGAACGTCACCGGAGATCGCGGCGGCCTGGATGCCCCTGCCCGCCAGCTCGATGGCGACGTCCTCGGCCGTGGACTTGGTCCGCACGAAGACGATGGCGGCCTCGGCGTCGGTGACGGCCAGGACCCGGGAGACGGCGCCGATCTTGTGACGGAAGGGGACCACCGCGTAGGTCTGGTGGACGGTGGCGACGGTGGAGGCCGGCCTGGAGACCTCGACCTGAACGGGCTCGTGAAGGTGCTGACGCGCCACGGCCTGGATGGCCGGAGGCATCGTCGCGGAGAACAGGGCGGTGCGCCGATCGGCGGGAAGAGACTCCGCAATCGTCTCCACGTCCTCAGCGAAGCCCATCCGCAGCATCTCGTCGGCCTCGTCCAGGACGAAGTAGCGCACGTCGTCGAGCTGGAGCGCGCCCTTGTCAATGAGGTCGATGACGCGGCCGGGAGTGCCGACGACGACCTGGGCGCCGCCCTTGAGCGCGCCGATCTGGGGGCCGTAGGGGGCACCGCCGTAGACGGCCACCACCTCCAGTCCGCGGGAGCGGGCAGCCATATCAGTGATGGCCTCGGCGCTCTGGAGCGCGAGCTCGCGGGTGGGGGCCAGAACGAGCGCCTGAACGACGTTGTCGCGCGAGTCGACGGCGTCGAGCAGCGGAAGCCCGAAGGCCGCCGTCTTGCCGGTTCCGGTCTGGGCGACGCCCGACGACGTCGCGGCCGGCCAGCAGAACGGGGATCGCCTCCTTCTGGATGGCGGTGGGGGTCACGAATCCCATGTCGGTGACGGCCTTGAGCAGGTCACCGGGAAGACCCAGGTCGGCGAAGGTGATCTCCTCATCCTCGTGAGCGGTCCTCACCTCGCTCTTGTCCCGGTCGCGCGGCGAGGCGGCGCGCTCGACGTCGCGCTGGTGGCCGTTGGAGTCAGCGTCGGAATCGGCGTTGGAATCAGCATCGGTGTCGATGAAGGGGGTGTGGCCGTCAACCTCATCCTCGTCAATGTCGACGCCGTCGTCCTCATCGGAGTCGTCGATCCCGTCCTCCGGGTCGGCCTCGGGGAGGTCTCGGTCGACGTCGTCCGCCTCCTCCTCGTGGTCGACGTCCTCCGGGTCCTCAGGGGAATCGGAGGAGGCGGGAGTGGCGAAGTCCTCGGGGGAGGAGGCGGTGCCGTCGCGGTGGTGCGGCGCGGCGACAGTGCTCTCCTCGTCGTTCTTGGCCGGGCCGGCCTGCTCGCCGCCGGAGAGCTCGGCGGAGAAGAGCGCATCGAGGCTGAGGGGGCCGTTGCCGTCCTGGCTCTGAGCGTCGGAGGCGCCAGGTGCAGTACTGCTGGAGTGAGTCATGAAGTTTTCCCATATCTGTCCCCTTGAAGATGGTGGGGACCGCGGCGGAGTGTGGGGGAGGACCTTTTGTCCTCCGCTCTTTGCCGTACCTGGCCCACCACACTCGCCCTGCACCCGGGCTGGCCGGGTGACTCATGGGCTAACACGCACAGACTCACGGGATACTCGTGCCGCACACCGGGTGCGGCAAGACCCGAACGGGGTCAACAGGGCACGGATCGCTCCTGTGCCCAGGCTACGGGAGAATCCGCGGAACTCCGCGCTCCACGGGCTGGATCACAGGTGAGGTCGGTCTCGTGGCCCGTTCACCGCCCCAGCAGGCCGAGGATTTTCCGACGCAGCTCGCGGACCTCGTCACTCGACTCGTCGTGCTCGGGCACATCAATGTCGGCGACGATGCGCGCAGGGCGCTCTGACAGGACGACCACCCGGTTGGACAGGCGCAGGGCCTCGTCCACGTCGTGGGTGACCAGGACGGCCGTGAAGCGTTGGGACTCCCACAACTTGAGGATCTCGTCCTGGAGCTGGAGGCGTGTCAGGGCGTCGAGCTTGCCCAGGGGCTCATCCAGGAGGAAGAGCCGGGGCCGGTTGACCAGGGCTCGAGCCAGCGAGGCCCGTTGAGCCATACCTCCCGAAAGCGTGGAGGGGTAGGAATCGGCGAAGTCCCGCAGCCCCACGATCTGCAGGGCCGCCTCCACCCGGCGTCGGTCACGCTCCACCCGGCCTCTCGCCTCAGGGCCCAGAGCGACATTGTCCCGCACGGTCCTCCACGGCAGCAGCGTGGCGTCCTGGAACGCGAGCGCGCGCAAAGGTGAGGGGGCCGGTCACCTGCGTGGAGTCGACGGTGACGCGGCCCTCGACGGGCTGCTCCAGCCCGGCCAGCAGTCTCAGGATCGTGGACTTGCCGCAGCCGGACGGCCCCACGAGTGAGACGAACTCCCCGGGTGCCACCGTCAGGTCGATGTCATTGAGGACGGCAAGCTGATCCGGCTTGGCAGCCTCAGCCTCATAGCGAGCCCTCGCAGCGGGGGAGAACCGGCGCAGCAGCAGATGGAGCCACCCATGCTCCAGGTCATGGGACAACGGGTAGCTGTGGGAGACACCAGCGAGATCGACCTGTGCCCCGCGGGGGACGGACGGAGTCGAGATTTGCGATGCGGCAGCAGCCGCCGACGAACCAGTAGACATCGGTTCACCACCTCACAAGGTTCTGCTGCCATGCCAGCAGCGAGGAGCGGATCTTGAACAGCAGGACCATGAGCGTGCGGCAGAAGGTCACCAGAATGATGAGGCCCACGTACATCCGGGGGTAGTCCGCCCAGCCCTTGACCCAGTTGATGTACCAGGCCAGGCCCTTGTCGACACCGGTCAGCTCGGCGGTCATGAGGGCGGCGAGTGAGGTTCCCAGGCTGTGAACAGGCCGGTGAGCATGTCCGGAAGTGCTGAGGGCACGGCCACTCGTCTGATAAGGAAGAGCTCATCGGCTCCCAGTGTGCGGGCCATGTCGATGTAGTCGCGGCGCACGGAGCGTATGCCCGCGCGGGTCATGGTCGCCATGGGGAACCAGGCGCCGAAGCCGACGATGAAGGCTGCCGAGGTGTACGTCGTCGGAAGCAGCAGCAGTGCCAGCGGAAGGAGTGAGGCCGCGGGAACTGGCCCGACGGTCTGAAGGAGCGGATGGAGCCAGTAGTCGGCGCGCCTCGACCAGCCCATGAGCAGGCCCGTGAAGAACCCCAGCACCGATCCGGCCGTGTACCCGATGATGAAGAGCAGCGCCGAGGCGCCCAGGCAGCTGAGCAGCAGCCTCCAGTCACCGAGGAAGGAGGCAATGAGTATTTCTGGGGCGGCGAAGTACGGGGGCGTGAGCAGTCCGAGCTTGGATGTTGTCAGCTGCCAGACGATGAACCATGCGCCGGCGGCATTGATCCAGGGCAGGAAGTGCGTCAGAGACCTCGCTGCCGAGGAGGACGGTCGGACCCGTGCCGTGAGCGTCCACGCGATCAGGGAGATCAGCCATGTCCCGGCAAGAACTACAACTGGAGTGGTTGACTCCTTGCGGAGAAGGTCTGCCTCCGGCAGGGCGATGAGGATGACCAGGTAGGCCAACCACAAGAGCAGTGCCGTCGTGCTCACAAGCGCGCCTGCGCTGGAACGGTGATCGCTTGGTTCACTCTTCCTGGCCGTGGAGGAGGGAGGTTGCGGATTCCTGTTGTCGATGGGCTTGACGGATGCGGTTGATGTGGTCGTGGGGCTCACCTCAGCGGGCATCGTCACTCAGTCCTTGATGCCGAGATCGGCGACGACGGTGTCGGTCAGCTTCCGGGCGGAGACGTCGGATGCGATGAAACCGGTTCCCTTGAACTTCTCGATGCCGGGCTCGATCGCGGCCCGGAACCTGGAGGCAGAGGCCTTGAACCCGTATGTCTTAAGCACCCGGACGACGACGTCCTGGTCGGCGGCGACGTAGTCGTTGTCAACCTCGATCTTGGCGATCTCCTCGATGTGGCCCGGTACGTAGGCCGAGCCCTTCAACCAAGCCTCGGTCAGAGCCTTCGCCTCCTTGGGCTGCCGACGTACGAAGTCCCCGTTGAGTGCCACCGAGCAGCAGAACTCCTCAGCGTCGTTGTTGGCCAGCTCACGGGCCGTCCCTGTTGAAGACGGGAAGCAGCGGTCCGGGGTCAGAACCCATGATGGCGTCCACCTGACCGTCAGTCAGTGCGGTCCCCAGGAGTCCGCATCGACTGTGCGCCACGTGATGTCGCCTCCGTCCGGCTTGACGTTGATGCCGGCCTCGGACAGCCCGATCGCGAAGTAGGCGAAGGCGGATGACGACAGTGACGGCACGCCGATGGTGGTGCCTTTCAGGTCAGCCAGCTTCTGATACGGAGAGTCCCTGCGCACCACCAGGCGCAGGCAGCCGGCGTGGAGCCCCGCGGTGAGCCTGGCGTTGAGGCCGTTGTAGATCGGCTCCAGCCAGGAGAAGAAGATTCCCGGAGCGCCAATGTACTTACCGGCGCCCACGCCGTCCTTGGTGTCCTCGGTCTGCTGGGTGCGCGCCAGCGTGACCTTCAGTCCCGCGTCGTCGAAGAAACCCCGGTGGTACGCGGCGTACAGTGGTGCGGCGCAGATGTCGCCGCCAATCACCAGGGGGAGTGCCTCGTGGGCTCCGATGACACCCTGGTTGGTGCGCCGAATCGTCAGGTACGCGCCGGTACCGACCGCGGCAGTGGCTGCGAGTCCCCCAATCGTGAGTAGCGTGCGCCGTGACGGTTTGCCGCGATGCGACCGATCCGTCTCATTGGCGTCGGGATCATCGATGTCGTCATCGGCTGCCAGAATCGCGGCGGCGTTCTCAGCCGTGACCTCCTGAGTCTCCACGACCTCGGCCTCCGATGGGACGGAGGACAAGGAATCGGAGGACTGGGACGGATCGGAGGAAGAAGAGGACGACGAGGACGTGGACATGGTTTCTCCTGTAGTGGTGGGAACGGGCCTCGATGCGCATGACGCAGCAGCGTCCCGGTGAAAATGGTGGAGGAGGAGCACGAGAAGCCGAGCGGAGCAAGCCGAGTAAGTGCGGACACAGCCTCAGGCCATCAGAGCGTGTGAAAGGGCGTCTCCGTACTCTGGCGAGCGGAAAATACGCGGCACGGGAGCCCACGGCGTCATGGCCGGTTGTCGTTCTCGGACGGCGTCAACGCTGCTGTGAGGCGTCGTCACGCTCCCCGGGCAGGTTCAGCGCCGGGGGGGAGGGGACGGAATCAACAGGCTCGACAACAACACATCTGCGCACCACACATGACCGCGAGCGCCTGTGCGCCAGGAGCGGTTGTGGCCGTAAGAACGATGTGCGTCATGACGACTACCTATGCCACGCTCCCCGGAACAATGCAAGCCTGCCATGCGTCCCATGATGCGAGCCTCCCATCGCCGGATCACTGTGGAACCGATACGTGGAACCGATTACTGCGTGGCTGTAAAGTCGGCGACGTGAGTGGGGGGTGTGGCGATCAACCGCCTGTGCCGCAGCCACGGTGGAGACAGCTGGCCGCGACTCCTGTGGCCCAGGACGGTGGCCCGCTTCGCATCACCCCGGCGTGGTGGCCTCCGGTTCCTGACGATTCAGCCTTGGCCGCTGCCGCGGTGCACGGCACTCCCGTCCTGGGGGAGGGACACATCATCAACGGGGTTGAGATGGTGGAGGCGAGCTTCCTGTGGCGTGATGACCACCGGCACGGCGCCAGCCCCAGTGTGCTCATCCATCTCAATACCCTGACCGACAACCATCGCGCTCACATCGCGCCGGCACTGGCCGCCCGGGTTCCCGGGACCGGCTGGTGGGCGCTTCACGTCCTGCTGCCGCAGGATGCGCTCTTGAGCTACCGGATCGTCGTGACTCACGACGCCCTGCCTGACGATGCCGGGGCCCGACGCGAGTGCTGGAAGCGCGTTCACGCACTGGGACGGCCCGATCCCCTCAATCCCGACCGGCTGCATGACGGCTTCGGTCTGGTGTCCTCGCTATGGGCGGGCCCCAAGGCCATGCTGCACCCGGATTGGATGATCGGCTCGGGCGCTTCGGCAGAGGCGGCGTGGCAGGCGCTGAGCCGTCCCCAGGATGAACACGACAGGGTACGTCCTCCGGTTCGACCTGGAGAACGAGGTGCTCACAGACTTTGATGAGCCGGGAGACCCCGGACGGCGAGTCACGCTGTGGTGCGGGGGCCGTGTCCAGGAGGGCTCCTGCGGGCACAGTGAGCGGGGTCTGCTGATCCTGCTCGACGGAAACATCTGGCGTGGTAACCATGCCGTCGATCACCTGGCCCCCAGATCCCGCCAATGGGATGTGCTGCTCATCGAGTCCGGCAGCCTGGCCATGCGCTCACGCGACCTGGGATCCGCGACGCAGCAGAGAACTGCTCCGTAGGTGTCTGCAGGCGGCACATCGGGCCGTCTGCGGACGAGGCTGCAGGATGCCTGTGTCCTCTGAGGATGGTGCTGGTTGCATGTGGCGCCCGGATCGGACCGTGGTGGCTGGGCAGTCTTTGGGAGGGTTGCTGCGGCCGACCTGGTTCTGCGTCATCCCGAGCTGGCTACTCGTGCCATTGTCCAGTCCGGATCCTTCTGGCTCGGCTCTCAGCGCCGAGGCGAGGGTGAAGGGAGCTGCTGCGCTGGTTGCGTCACCGCTCCGAGGCCCGGAGCCTGCAACGCCCAAGAAGCGACCAGCATCCTCATGATGGTCAGGGGCTGGGGGCGCGACTGGTGGTCCAGTGCGGGGTCCATGAAGACGGCCTGCGTCAGGGGGCTCGCAAGGCCTCAGAGCTTCTTGCGGTCGAAGGAGCGCTGCTCGAGTATCGCGAGGAGCGAGGAGGGCACGACTACGCCTGGTGGCGTCATGCCTTGTCCTGGGGCTTGACGCTCGCGAGCAGGACCTGGGGTCCTGCTCGCGAGCCACCTGAGGTGCTCCGTGTGCGGCTATCGCCAGTGCTGGGCACGCCGCAGGGGCCGGATCTGCGGCGCAAATAAAACCGTGACACAAAAGAAATCTTGGCTACAAAGGGGTTACGTATCCCAATTTATCGTTACCAATGCTCGAGTTTCCTCAAGCCTGCCGGTTCTGAATGGTCTCAACCCGACCGATTGACGGGTTACCGCTGTGTATACTAAACCCGGAATCGACAACGCGGACGATGTTCTCGGGTGATAGCGGATTCTTAGAAGGGAGGCGTCCGTCTATCATCGTTCGCGAAAGGCAGTCGCGCCTGCTTCACGGTGCGTCCTTTCCTCGTGCATCTCGGTTGTCCGCCATGTGCTGTACGAGTAAGTCCATCTGCCCCCGCCCATGAACGAGACCACGTCATGCAATATGCTCAGCGGCTGCTTGCCACCCTCCCTGTGACCAGGGCGGGCCTGCGCGCGATTCTTGCTGTTCTGACAGCCTTCGGCATTGTTCTGGCCACCGCCGGTGTGGCCGCCATGCCCCTCCTGAATGCAGGCAATGTCGTTGAGGACTATGAGAGCGGCTCGGCCTGCCACCCTATCGCCAGAATGGTCTACCCTGAGGGACAGTCGGCACCCGAGTACGTAATGCCGGTCTATGAGACCGGATTCGGTGTGGGGGTCGATTCGGTCCTGTTGAGCTGGTGCAGTACCGCAGGGGAGGTCCTGGAGGACCCCACCATCACGCTCAACGTCGTCGAGGGGAAGACCGTCACTCCCTACCTGCTCCCCGGCATCAAGGCCGAGCTCGAGCGTCCCGCTCCCGCCAACGGCAAGCAGGAGGTATTCATCCCGACGGACTACCTCGTCAAGGGGATGCGTCAGGCCACCGGTGATAGTGGCTGGGAGGTCGGTACGAAGGTCTTCAGCCTCACCTACACCAGTGGAACGGTGAGTGCGACGACGGGCCTGTTCTCCTTCGTCAAGCAGGATCCGGACGTCATCAACCCTCCGACCCCCGAGCCGACGCCGGAGCCGACTGCCGAACCCTCTGCGGAGCCCACCGCAGAACCGACGGCGGAGCCCACCGCGCAGCCGACTGCCGAACCCTCTGCGGAGCCCACCGCAGAACCGAGCGCTGCACCCGGTCCGGTGCCGACTGCTGAACCGACGACCGCACCCACTGCGGAACCGGCTCCTGATGCCACGACTGAGCCGTCGCCGACACCCTCGGCAACTCCCTCACCGACTCCTTCCGGGTCCCCCAGCCCGTCGGCATCCCCGTCACCGAGTCCCTCCGCGGCACCCAGCCCGACGGCGAGTCCTTCCGCGACTGCCTCACCCAGCTCATCGCCCTCGCCTTCAAGGTCTCCCAAGCCCAAACCGGCTGCCTCGGCTCAGCCGAGTGCCTCCCCGAGCGCCACCGTCAAGACATGCCAGGTCAAGCCCGCCATCCAGGTGCTCGGCTCCGATGGCTCCGACCCCCAGGGGAGCGAGCCCACCTATGACCCGGAGACCGCCGTCAGGGTCCGCGGCACGGGCTGGTGCTCCCAGGGGGAGATGCTCGACGGCGACAAGCCGGTCGAGATCAAGGTGGCGGCCTACGGCGGATACGTGGTTCCGGGAACGCTCTCGGTTCCCGTCACCTTCCATCACGGGTCTTTCGAGGCTCAGCTCAACCTGTCGGCCCTCTACACCGGGGGGAACGTGGACAAGGGCCGCTACTACCTGCAGCTCTCGCCCATCGATTCCGGGCTGACCGCCGCCACCAACATCTTCGCCCTCAACAAGGCCGTCGCCCCACAGCCCAAGCCGTCCCCCGCGCCGAGCCCGGCTCCTACCGCGACCGCGGAGCCCTCGGCCACTGCGGAGCCCACCAGCGAACCCGCACCGGAGCCGACGGGTTCGCCCGCCAGCCCTGGTCCCAAACCCTCCGCTGCGCCGTCGTCGCAGCCCTCCGCCTCGGCGGTCCCCTCGGCCCGCCCCTCTGAGTCGGCGTCCGCGGCTCCCGCACCGCAGACCACCGAACCCGATCAGAACGCTCCGAAACCGAACCCGGATGGCGGACGTCCCGGAACGGACAACGCCCCCGGCAACAACCCAGGTGGTGACTCGGGTAACCCGGGCGACACAAGCAACTCTGGCGACCATGGCTCCGGCGCGGGTACGGACACAGGCGGCCAGGCCGACTCCTCCGCGCCGCAGGCACCCTGGTGCCGGATCGGAGACCGGTCCTCGACCTCCCAGGACGGCTCTGCCCAGCAGCATGCGAACGCAGGAGGCGCGCCTGCCCCGAACGCCGGAGGCTCAGGAGGCGAGAACGCCCATGCCTCTGAAGGCTCCGCGGCCTCGGCGCAGACCTCGTCTGAGGCTGACACGGCTCACAGCGAACCGTCCGTCCCGACCGGAGCCCGGTGGCCCCTGTGACCAGCGCGGCTCATCTGAGTGCGGACAACGCCGGCTCCCTGTCCGGCTCCCGTCAGGGCAACGTCGTCAACCCTCGTCCTGCCCTAAGTCCAAGGCGCAAGCGGGCGAGTGGGTCTCGGTGTTCGTCTTCCCCGGAGCCACCACCAAGGGCTGGGTGCAGGTTGATTCCGCCAACAGCGTCTCCATCGACATCTCAACCTTCGACTCCGGCTCCCTACGAGCTGGCGGTGGCCGATCGTGACAACAGCCTCCTGGGGTGGGCGAAGCTGGAGATCTCTCAGCCTCCTCCGACCCTCGCAGTCCGGCCCAGGCTCAGCTGCTGACCTTCCCGGATAACGTGGCTGAGCCCACCAAGAAGGGCCTCAGTGCCAACGACATGCTCCTGGGAAGCGCTGGAGGACTGCTGGTCGTCGGAGCCGTGAGCCTTCTGGTCGCCGCGTTCTCAGGGATGCCGCTGCGTGCACCACGGACCTCCCCGCGGCTGCGGCTTCCGCGCAGGCGCTGAGACGGTCTGGCAGGAGAGCGTCAATGACATTGTCAAGGGGCCTGAGCACGCGGCCGTGGAAAGGAGGTGGAAGCAGATGATCCGGACGTCCCGGACAGTTGAGCGCGTACGGCGTGATCGACGTCCTGCACTGGCTCGGCATCGGATCGGCGTGAGGTCCCTCCAGGGATCACCGCGGATGCTCGTCATCGTCTGCTCCGTCCTCCTCGCCTGCCTGGTGGCGGTGGTCTCCACGAGCCCCGTCGCCAGCGCGGACACCAAGACCGGTCCCTCCACCACCGGAACCGCCTCAACGGTCAGCCCCTCGACGGTCGCCGTCGGAGGAACGATCATGTACACGCTCTCAGGATTCCCCAGTGATGTGACGGTCCAGGTCCTCGTCGACGACGGCGCGCTGGTCGCCTCGCGACCCTCGGAGTCCGAGGTGGTCACCACGATCACCGTCAAGAAGGACGGCACCGCCGCAGGCTCCTTCGAGCTTCCCGAGTACGTCGAGCAGGGAAACCACTGGCTGCGATTCCGGGTCGTCGGGGCTCAGGGGGAGAGCGGCCAGGAGGGCGACACGGCGGACTACACCAACAAGAGCCCCTACTTCACAGTATCGGGTGTCACGGTCATCGGCGGGTCCGCCCCTCCCACCGTTCCGCCGGCTCCCACGCCGCCGCCCCGCCAGGTCACGACCATGGGGCGGTCCAACGCTGCCGCCGCCTCCGGCATCCAGGCCGCGGGGCCGGGTCGGGAGTCGACCGGTTTTCCGATTATCGGTGCCTTCGTCCTCGGGCTCAGCGTGATCCTGGTCGTTCTGTCGGTACTCGTGGCGATCAACCGTCGCAGGATGGCTGCCTACCAACGTCGTCGGGCCATGGCCTGAGGACTGAGACCCGAGCTCCTTGTAAACTGCCGCCGGCGCCCACCCGTCTCGTGGTGCGCCCCGACGGGCACCGGCTCAGTGCCCCACACGGAAGGAACTCAGCACCGTGCTGCGAACCCGAACCGCAGGCTCCCTGCGCGCCTCAGACATCGGCCAGGTCGTCACCCTCACCGGATGGGTGGATCGACGTCGTGACCACGGAGGCGTGGCCTTCATCGACTTGCGGGACGCCTCGGGCATCGCCCAGGTCGTCATCCGCGAGGAGATCGCCCACGACCTGCGCGCCGAGTACGTCCTGGCCGTCACCGGGGAGGTGAGCGCCAGGCCCGAGGGCAACGCCAACCCGAACCTGCCCACCGGCGAGATCGAGGTCGTCGTCTCCGACGTCGAGATTCTCAACGCCTCCGCGCCGCTGCCCTTCCAGGTCTCCGACCACGCTGAGGACGCCGGACAGGTCGGCGAGGAGGCGCGCCTGCGCTACCGCTACCTCGACCTGCGACGCAGCGCCATGCAGCACGCCATCCGCCTTCGCGCCAAGGTCAGCCAGGCTGCCCGCAGGGTCCTGGACTCCCACGACTTCGTGGAGATCGAGACCCCCACCCTGACCCGCTCCACCCCGGAGGGCGCCCGCGACTTCCTGGTCCCGGCTCGACTGGCACCGGGCTCCTGGTACGCCCTGCCGCAGAGCCCGCAGCTGTTCAAACAGCTCCTCATGGTCGCCGGCATGGAGCGCTACTACCAGATCGCCCGCTGCTACCGCGATGAGGACTTCCGCGCCGACCGCCAGCCCGAGTTCACCCAGCTCGACGTGGAGATGAGCTTCGTCGAGCAGGACGACGTCATCGCCGTCGCCGAGGACGTACTGCGCGAGGTGTGGGCGCTCATCGACTACGAGCTGCCCACTCCCATCGCCCGCATGACCTACCACGACGCCATGGAGAAGTACGGCTCGGACAAGCCCGACCTGCGCTTCGGCTGCGAGCTGGTGGACCTGACCGACTACTTCAAGGACACCACCTTCCGAGTCTTCCAGAACCCCTACGTGGGCGCCGTCGTCATGCCCGGCGGGGCCTCCCAGTCCCGCCGTACCTTCGACGCCTGGCAGGAGTGGGCCAAGCAGCGCGGCGCCAAGGGCCTGGCCTACGTCACCGTCGCCGAGGACGGGACCCTCGGCGGGCCCGTCGCCAAGAACATCACCGACGCCGAGCGCGAGGGCCTGGCCCAGGCCGCCGGCGCCGCGCCCGGCGACTGCATCTTCTTCGCCGCCGGTCCCGTGGACTCCTCGCGCGCCCTGCTGGGCGCCGCCCGCCTGGAGATCGGCAAGCGCTGCGGCCTCATCGACGACAACGAGTGGTCATTCGTCTGGGTCGTGGACGCCCCCCTGTTCAAGCCCTCCGCCGAGGCCAAGGCCGACGGCGACGTGGCCCTGGGAAAGTCCGCCTGGACCGCGGTCCACCACGCCTTCACCTCGCCCAAGCCCGAGTGCCTGGAGACCTTCGACACCGACCCGGCAAGCGCCCTGGCCTACGCCTACGACATCGTCTGCAACGGCAACGAGATCGGTGGCGGCTCCATCCGTATCCACCGCAGCGACGTCCAGGAGCGCGTCTTCAACGTCATGGGAATCGGCGAGCAGGAGGCCCAGGAGAAGTTCGGCTTCCTGCTGGACGCCTTCAAGTTCGGTGCCCCGCCGCACGGCGGCATCGCCTTCGGCTGGGACCGCATCGTCTCCCTGCTGACCAAGGCCGACTCCATCCGCGACGTCATCGCCTTCCCCAAGTCAGGTGGCGGCTTCGACCCGCTGACCGAGGCGCCCGCCCCGATCACGCCCGAGCAGCGCAAGGAGGCCGGGGTCGACGCCGAGCCCGAGAAGGCTGACAAGCCCGAGGGATCGAACAAAGCCTGACAACCGACAGGGCTACTCCGAACCAAGATGGTCGACGGGTGCGCGTCAGAGCGACTGCTCTGACACGCACCCGTCATGCAACAGTCTGGAGTTGATCTTGACCGCCACCGGGCGGGCGCAGGCTACAGCGCCGTCATCAACCGTGAGGGCCTCCTGCCGACATACGTCATTCGGCAAAAGGCCCTCACAGGGGTGCACCTCCTGAAGGCGGAGTGCGTCCAGGGGTGACTGACTGAGTCGCTCAGGCGGCGTGCGTGCAGGTCGGGCAGGAGCAGTCCTCGCAGGTGCACGAGGAGCAGGAGTCCGAGCAGTGCTCGCACGAGCAGGTGTTGTGGTTGCAGGTGGGGCAGGAGCAGTCCTCGCACTCGCACACGGCGCAGGGGTCCGAGCAGTGCTCGCACGAGCAGGTGTCGCACTCGTCGTAGTGGCCGTTGTCCTCGTGGTGGGCGTGGCCGTTGTGAATGTAGTCCACGTGGTCTCCGTGGATGACGGCCAGGTGCCCGCAGTCGGGGCCGTGGGTGTGCTGGTGGGCCTCAGCGGGGCGGTGCTCAGTGGTGGCAGTCATGATCGTGCTCCTTCGTGTGCTCGAGGGTGTCGATGAAGATGGATGCGACATGGTCGTCAATGAGGGAGTAGCTCTGGCGCTTGCCGTCGCGGACCGACTCGACCAGGTGGGCGTTGCGCAGGACCCGCAGGTGGTGCGAGACCAGGGGCTGGGAGACGCCGAGGAACGTCACCAGCTCGGTGACGTCAGCCGGTGAGCTGATGAGGCGGTAGACGATGCTCGCCCTCATGGGGTGAGCCAGCGCCTTGAACAGCTGCACCACGGCCGAGTCCTCCCCGAGGGGGGCCTCCGGTGGTGTGGCGACCTTTCGCATACAAGGGATTTTATATCAACTCGCCTTGATGTCAACCGACCTTCCATGATGCGCGTGTGTGCGACTCGGGTAGCATGCCGGCCATGTCATCGGTGACCTCAGACAGTGGTGGGCGCGTGTGCGGCGACGAGCGCATGATCTTCGGGCACCGAGGCCTGAGCTCACTCGCCCCGGAGAACACCATGGCCGCTTTCCGTTGTGCGGTGGATCATCAGGTGAAGTGGGTGGAGGCCGACGTCGACGTCATCGCCGACGGAACAGTCATCATCTGCCATGACTCCACCCTGGACCGGACCACGAATCGCGCCGGCCGGTACGACGACCTGACGGTGGCCGATCTGGCGGGCATCGACGCCGGAGGCTGGTTCTCGCCTCGGTTCGTGGGTGAGCCGCTCCCCACCCTGAGCGATCTCATCGACCTCATGAATGACGCCGGCCTGAACGCCAACATCGAGATCAAGCCCAATGAGACCGGCAAGGAGGCGACCTTGCGCCTCATCGACGGTGTCATCACACAGCTCGAGCGCCTGCGCCCCGACGTCAAGGTCATCGTCTCCTCCTTCAGCCACCTCCTGCTCCACCTGTTCAAGCAGCGCGCCCCGGAGGTCCCCGTGGGGTGCCTCTATGAGAGTCGTGCGCTGTCGGGTGATTGGAGGAGCACCCTTGAGATCGTGGGCGCCGACTTCATCCACCCCGAGGACTCCGGCCTGACCCGGCAGCAGGTTCAGGAGTTTCGGGCCGAGGGCTACGGCGTCAACGTCTGGACCGTCAACTCGCCGAGCCGAGCCAACGAGCTCTTCAACTGGGGCGTGACCGGTGTCTTCTCCGACGTCCCTCACCGGATCCCTCGCGGCTGACGTTCTCCTGCCTTCGGAATGCTGTGTGAGACCTGTCACTCGCGGTAGGGTGGGCGCATGGCACGCTACATCGAGCTCCACCCCGTCAATCCTCAGGCCCGTCTCGTTGAGAAGGTCGTCGACACCTTGCGCGACGGCGGCCTGGTCGCCTACCCCACCGACTCCGGGTACGCCCTGGCCTGCGCGCCGGGCAACAAGGAGGGACTGGACCGCATCCGCACCATCCGCCAGCTCGACGGCAAGCACAACTTCACCTTCGTGTGCGCCGACTTCGGCCAGGTCGGGCCGCTGGCCATCGTGGGCAACAACGCCTTCCGGCTCATCAAGCGGCTTACCCCGGGGCCGTGGACCTTCATCCTCAAGGGCACCAAGGACGTGCCCCGGATGACGCTCAACCCCAAGAAGCACACGCTGGGCGTGCGCATCCCCGACCACGCCATCACCCAGTCCCTCGTCGCCGAGTTCGGCGCCCCCATCCTGTCCTCCACCTTCATCCGCCCCGGCCAGGAGGAGCCCGAGACCAACGGATGGGAGATCCAGGACTCCCCTGGGGCACCTCATCGACGTCGTCATCGAGGGGCCGGTCGGACAGGGCGAGCCCACCACCGTCGTCGACCTGACCGACGACGTCCCCGAGGTGCTGCGCGAGGGCGCCGGAGACATCAGCCTCCTGTGACTGACCGGCCCTGCCGGTGCCTGCGCCAGTGACCGACCAGTCCGATCGTCAGGGCCACGGGCCAGACCAGCATGGGCCCGTAGCACAGGCAGAAGACGACGAGCTGGCTGGAGCCCATGCCCTCGACGGGCGTCCAGGACGGCGGGTCGCGCAGGAGGGCCAGTGTGAATGAGGCGGTGACCTCGTAGATGATGAGGTAGAGCAGGAGATTGCCCGCACCGCCCACGATGACGGGCAGTCGGTGGGGAACCGCTCGCCCTCCTACGCCCGGCACCCATCGCGGGAGCCTCTCGCCCCACGGCCGGCACAGTCCCAGGCAGGCCAGGGCGGCACCGACCTGGATCAGCTCCAGCACCACGACGTAGGTGAACCCGCCCGCGCTGGCGCGATAGAGGCCTGCCCGCCCGAAGCCCACGTCCACGCCGGCCAGCATCGCCACTCGCCAGGCAACCGAGGGTAGCGGGCACAGGAACGCCGCCCAGCACGCGGCCGCGGCCCACGGCTGCACCGGCCCGGCGGCAGGGGGAGGGGCTTTCGGGTTCATAGTCGAAAACTAGTCCGATTCGGCACTGCCGCAATGGCACGTGCGCTCCCGCGGGGCCGGCGTCAGGGGAGATAGGGTCGGTGCATGGACCTGTTCGAGTCGGCCGGCACGGATGACGCCGGGATCCCCGTGGACTCCCACGCGCCGCTGGCGGTGCGGATGCGTCCGCGCACGCTCGATGAGCTTCAGGGGCAGACGCACCTGCTCACCCCCGGATCGCCTCTGCGCCGCCTCGTGGAGCCGGCCGAGGCGAGCGGGGGCTCCCATGCTGGTGAACGGGGCGCCGCCGCGCGGCCGTCTAGCTCCTCCCTGTCCTCGGTCATCCTGTGGGGCCCACCCGGAACCGGCAAGACGACGCTGGCCTACCTGGTGGCACGGGGCAGCGGCCGCAGGTTCGTGGAGCTGTCAGCGGTGACGGCCGGCGTCAAGGACGTGCGCGCCGTCGTCTCCGATGCCCGGCGCCGTCTGGCGGCGGGGGAGGAGACGGTGCTGTTCATCGACGAGGTGCATCGTTTCTCCCGCTCCCAGCAGGATGCCCTGCTACCGAGCGTGGAGAACCGGTGGGTGACGCTCATCGCGGCCACCACGGAGAACCCGTCCTTCAGCGTTGTTTCACCGCTCCTGTCCCGCTCCCTGCTCCTGACGCTCCAGCCTCTGGGTGCCGACGATATCGGGCGCCTGATCGATCGCGCGCTGGATGACGAGCGGGGCCTGGCCGGCACCGTGGGCATCAGCGAGGAGGCGCGCGGGCAGATCGTGCGCATGGCCGGCTCCGACGCCCGCAAAGCGCTCACCGTGCTGGAGGCCGCCGCCGGCACGGTCCTGGCGCAGACGCCCGCTTCCGGCACGTCGCCTCTCATCGAGGTGGCCGACGTCGAGCGGGCCGCGGACGTGGCAGCGGTGCGTTACGACCGCGCCGGAGACCAGCACTACGACGTCATCAGCGCCTTCATCAAGTCGATGCGCGGCTCGGACCCCGACGCCACCATGCACTACCTGGCGCGCATGATCGCCGCTGGGGAGGACCCCCGCTACATCGCCCGGCGCATCGTCATTCACGCCGCCGAGGACGTGGGGCTCGCCGACCCGACGGTGCTGTCCACCGCCGTGGCCGCCCAGCAGGCGGTCGCCATGATCGGGATGCCGGAGTCCGGGCTCATCCTGGCCGAGGCCGCGCTCGCAGTGGCCACCGCTCCCAAGTCCAACGCGGTCACTGTGGCGCTCAACGAGTCGCTGGCCGATGTGCGGGCCGGGAAGGCCGCGGCCGTGCCCGCTCACCTGCGCGATGCCCACTACGCCGGGGCCGAGGGGCTCGGGCACGGCAAGGGCTACCGCTACCCGCACGACTTCCCCCACGCCGTCGTCGGCCAGCAGTACCTGCCCGACGGGCTCGAGGGCAGCCGGTACTACCGGCCCACAGGAAACGGCTTCGAGAAGCAGCTGACCTCCCGCCTCGAGGCGGTCAGGCGCATCCTCGATGAGCGACAGCACGCATCATGAATGCCTCAAGTGGGGGCGGGCAGAGCTTGAGGACCGCCTCACACCGGGCGGTTCCAACCTGGGTTTTCGCCGGTGAGCACGCTACAGTTCTCGAGTTGTCCACATCGGAGACGGCAGGCGCCTGCTGCAGGTGCTACCGGTCGACGACGATGCGGACCTCCTGGGGTCCCGGCCCGAACCGAGGCTTGACCCCGCGCCGTCGCCTCCCGCCACGGCGTGCGACCATCGATCCGACAGGAATGACACACATGAGCTCTTCACGCTCCCGCCGCCAGGTGCGCCTCTCTCGCGCCCTCGGCATCCCGCTGACCCCCAAGGCCGTGCGCTACTTCGAGCGCCGCCCCTACGGCCCCGGTGAGCACGGCCGCGCCCGCCGCCGCACCGAGTCCGACTACGCCGTCCGCCCTCAGGAGAAGCAGCGCCTGCGCGCCCAGTACGGCATCCGCGAGGCCCAGGCCCAGCGCGTCTTCGAGGAGGCCCCGTCGCGGCCAGGGCCTGACCGGTGAGTCCCTCGTCGAGCCTGCTCGAGATGCGCCTGGACGCCCTCGTCCTGCGCTCCGGGATCGCCCGCACCATCGCCCAGGCCCGCCAGGACGTGGTTCACCGCCACATCCTCGTCGACGGCAAGGTCGTGGACCGCCCCTCCTACCGCGTCAAGCCCGGACAGACCATCCAGGTTCGTCCCCTGCTCCCCAGGTGATGGTGCCCTTCCAGGTCGCCGCCGCCGGTGCGCACCGCGACGTGCTGCCCCCGTCCGGAGTACCTCAACGTGGACCTCGAGAAGCTCTCGGCCACGCTGGTGCGCCGCCCCAAGCGTGACGAGGTCCCCGTGACCTGTGACGTCCAGATGGTCGTCGAGTACTACTCGCGCTGACCCCCACGCTCACCTGACGCCGGGGCGCCCCGGACCCATGAGAGGTTCGGGGCGCCCCGGCGTGGGAGTACGCTCACCATGGAGCAACCCGACCGGCTCCCAGCCCGCAGGCGACTGTTTCCACCGTCTCCACCGCATACCTGGCCGGCCGGTCACACCACAACGCCCACACGCCCAGCACCCGGCCCAAGAGCCGCAGTGCCCAGGCACACCTCGAACAGGATGAGGACCCCATGCGCACATCCGAGATCCGCAGCCGCTGGCTGGACTACTTCGCCGCGAACGAGCACGAGATCCGGCCCTCGGTCTCCCTGGTGTCGCCCGAGCCCTCCATCCTGTTCACCGTGGCGGGCATGGTTCCCTTCATCCCCTACATCCTGGGGACCGAGGAGGCCCCCTGGCCCCGGGCCGCCTCGGTGCAGAAGTGCATCCGCACCAATGACATCGACAACGTCGGCATCACCACGCGCCACGGCACCTTCTTCCAGATGAACGGCAACTTCTCCTTCGGTGACTACTTCAAGGAGGGGGCCATCTCCTACGCCTGGGGCCTGCTGACAGGCAGCCGCGAGGAGGGCGGCTACGGTCTGGACGGGGACCGGCTGTGGATGACGATCTGGGAGGAGGACCAGGTCTCCCTCGACTACTGGACCCGCGAGATCGGAGTCCCCGCCGAGCGGATCCAGCTCCTTCCCTTCAAGGACATCTCCTGGTCCACGGGCCAGCCCGGCCCGGCCGGATCCTGCTGCGAGATCCACTATGACCGCGGCCCCGCCTACGGGCCCGACGGCGGTCCCGCCGTCGACACCCAGGGCGACCGCTTCCTGGAGATCTGGAACCCTCGTCTTCGACGAGTTCCTGCGCGGAGAGGGCAGGGACCCACGACTTCGAGCCTCCTGGGAAAAGCTTTCGACCAGACGGCCATCGATACCGGTGCCGGTTTGGAGCGCCTGGCCTTCATCATGCAGGACAAGCCCAACATGTATGAGATCGACGAGGTCTTCCCTGTCATCAAGGCCGCCGAGGAGCTGTCCGGTAAGGTCTACGGCCGCGGCTCGGCCGGCCCCGAGGCGGGCGAAGCCTACCACGATGACGTGCGCATGCGGGTCGTCGCCGACCACGTGCGCTCGGCCCTCATGCTCATCTCCGATGGCGTGCGTCCCGGCAACGACGGCCGCGGCTACGTCCTGCGCCGCCTCATCCGCAGGGCGGTGCGCTCCATGCGCCCTGCTCGGCGTCGACGAGGCCGCCATGCCCACGCTGCTGACCGTCTCGAAGGACGCCATGAAGTCCTCCTACCCTGAGCCTGGAGACCGGCTGGAGCACCATCTCCGAGGTGGCCTACGGCGAGGAGGACGCCTTCCGCCGCACCCTGGCCGCCGGCACCACGATCCTGGACACCGCGGTGGCCTCGGCCAGAAGGAGGCGGGCAGCCCGGGCGCCCGCTGGTGTCGGGCAAGAGCGCCTTCGAGCCTGCACGACACTTTACGGCTTCCCCATCGACCTGACCCTTGAGATGGCGGCCGAGCAGGGGTCGATGTCGATGAGAGCGCCTTCCGCAGCCTCATGAACGAGCAGAAGGAGCGCGCTCGAGCCTGACGCGCGCGCCAAGAAGACCGGGCACGCCGACATCCGCGTCTTCCGCGAGCCTGGAGAAGGAGATGGGCGGTGGCTCGACCTTCCTGGGCTACACTGAGTCCTCCGCCGATGCCACCGTCACCGGGATCCTCGTCGATGGCGTCCTGCAGAGTGTCGTCACCGCCCCGGCCGAGGTCGAGGTCGTCCTGGACCGGACTCCGTTCTGGGCCGAGATGGGTGGCCAGCTCGCCGACCAGGGCACGATCCGCCTGGCTGACGGCGGCACCGTCGAGGTCGATGACGTCCAGGCCCCCGTCAAGGGGCTGCACGTTCACCGCGGCACCCTGACCGAGGGCACGATCGCAGTTGGGGAGAAGGCCTTCGCCCAGATCGACTCGGCGCGCCGCCTGGCGATCGCCCGAGCCCACACCTCCACCCACATGGTGCACAAGGCGCTGCACGAGATCGTCTCGGACAACGCCACCCAGGCCGGCAGCGAGAACTCGCCCTCCCGTATGCGTTTCGACTTCCGCCACGGCTCCGCCCTGGCCTCGGACCAGATCTCCGGCATTGAAGAGCGGGTCAACGCCAGGCTCGAGGACCTGGCCGTCACCGACGAGATCATGGACATCGACGCAGCCCGAGCCGCCGGCGCCATGGCTCTGTTCGGGGAGAAGTACGGCAAGGAGGTGCGCGTCGTCTCCATCGGGGGTGACTGGTCCAAGGAGCTGTGCGCAGGCACCCACGTTCCCAGCACCGGCCACATCGGCCGCATCGCGGTGCTGGGCGAGTCCTCGATCGGTTCGGGCGTGCGCCGCATCGACGCCCTCGTCGGTGAGGGCGCCTACGGCTACCAGGTGCCAAGGAGCACGCGCTGGTCTCCCGCCTCCACCATGGTCGGGGGTCGCCCCGAGGATCTGCCCGAGCGGGTCGAGCCTCATGGCGCGCCTGAAGGACGCCGAGAAGCGCCTGGCCGCGGCCGAGCAGGCGGCACTGTCCGCGCGCACGGCCGGAATCGTCTCCGACGCCGTCCGGCTGGGTGAGATCCGTCTCGCCTCAGCCGACCTCGGAACCGTCGGCTCGGCCGACGCCGTACGCTCGCTGGTCCTCGACGCCCGCAGCCGGCTCGGTGAGGCAGAACCGGCAGTCGTCGCTGTCGGCGCGGTCGTGGGCTCGCGTCCGGTCGTGGTCGTGGCCACCAATGCCGGTGCACGTGACCAGGGCATCCGGGCCGGCGTCCTGAGTGCGCACCGCCGCTCAGGTGCTGGGCGGCGGTGGCGGCGGCAAGGACGATCTGGCTCAGGGCGGCGGTCAGAACCCTCAGGCTCTGGACGAGGCTCTGCGCGCCGTCGCCGAGCAGATCCAGGCCTGATCCGGTCAGCCGGATCGTCCCCTACCGTCTTGCAGATCCCGTGACAGACTCATCGACTCAACCGGACTCGATGGATGTCCGCCCTGGCGTGCGCATCGCCTTCGATGTCGGACAGGCACGTATTGGTGTCGCTCGTTGCGATCAGGACGCGATCCTGTCGTTTCCTGTGGTAACTCTCAGGCGGGACCGCTATGGTGCAGACCTCGACGAGGCCGTTGACCTTGTCGAGGAGTACGGTGCCTTTGAGGTGATCGTCGGCCCTGCCCAAGCACATGGGTGGTGGCGCCGAGCTCGACCAAGGACGCCCGAGCGTGGGCGCGAGATCTGGCGAGCCGCCCTGCCACGGCGGGTGTGCGTCCGGCTGGTAGACGAGCGGCTCACCACCGTCTCCGCTCACCGATCTGCATGCGGCTGGCCTGAAGGAGAGGAGCTTTCCGCGGTATCGTCGACCAAGCGGCGGCGGTCGTCATCCTCGAACAGGCCATCACAACTGAGCGGATGTCCGGGGTTCCGGCCGGTGAGCGAGTCCACCCGATCAAGAGAGGCAGAGCGTGAGCCACGACGATTTCTTCGCCGAGTTTCGGCATCCAGCGCGATGAGGGCGCTGGTGACGCCAAGGACAAGCCCAAGAGCCGCAGGCAGCGGCGCATGGAGAAGGTTGAGCGCCGTCAGCGCAAGCGGCGCCGGCACTGGCTGACGAGTCTTGTCATCGTCATCACCCCTCGTGGCTGTCGGCGTCCTGGGCTACAAGGCCATCGGGATCATGCGCGACGCCTCGCACAGGGCGACTCACGCCGAGGACTACAAGGGCGAGGGTGAGGGCGAGGTCACCATGACGATCCCGGAGGGGCCTCCGGGGCGGACATCGGCGACATCCTGCAGAGCAAAGGCGTCGTCGCCTCCGGCAAGGCCTTCACCAATGCGGCGAAGAACAACCCCAAGGGAACGACGATCCAGCCGGGAACCCATAAGCTCAAGAAGAAGATGTCGGCCGCCTCTGCGCTCCAGGCACTGCTTGATCCTGAGAGCAGGGCGATCACATCGCTGACCGTCATTGCCGGCTCCACCAAGCAGAGCGTCAGGAGCGGCTCAAGAAGGTCGGAAACTTCACCGATGAGCAGGTCGAGGCGGCGTACGCCGACTCTGCGGCCATCGGCCTGCCCGCCGAGGCCGGCGGCAACGTCGAGGATGGCTCGCCCGGGCACCTACGACGTCGCCGAGAACGCCACGCCGAAGGACCTGGTCAAGAAGATGGTCTCCAGACCGTCACCCGGCTCAAAGAGCCCTCAAGGCACCCAAGGAGGACTACCAGAAGGTTCTGATCAAGGGCCTCCATCGTCGAACGAGAGGTGAACAGGAGCAGTACTACGGGCAGGTCGCCCGGGTTATCGAGAACCGCCTGACGCAGACTGACGGGGAGACCCACGGTCTGCTCCAGATGGACTCGACAGTGCAGTACGGCCTGGGCCGTGACGGTGGCATCCCCTCCGAGGCGGAGAATCAGGACGCCAGCAATCCGTACAACACCTACGTTCACCAGGGGCTCCCGCCAGGCCCGATCGGCAATCCCGATGAAGCGGCCATCAAGGCGGTGCTCAACCCGCCGGCGGGGAGCTGGCTCTACTTCGTCACGGTCAACCTCAAGACCGGCGAGACTCTGTTCGCCTCCACCAATGAGGAGCAGAAGGCCAACACCAAGAAGCTCTCCGACTACTGCAACAAGAACAAGGACGTCTGCGAGGGCAACGAGAGCAAGAAGAATGGCTGAGGAGGCCGGCCTGTGATACGCCACCGCGCTGCCGTCATCGGTCGGCCGGTGAGCCACTCACTGTCTCCCGTGCTGCACCGGGCCGCCTACGCCGGGCTGGGGCTGGAGGACTGGTCCTATGAGCGGCGTGAGACGGACTCCGAATCCCTGCCGGCCTGCTCGCCGAGCCTGGCCGCTCCGGTTCAGGCCGGACCCGCCTGGGCGGGTCTGAGCGTCACCATGCCTCTCAAGCAGGTTCTCCTGGCGCACCTGGACGTCATCGATCCTCTCGCTGAGGCTGTCGGTGCCGTCAACACCGTGGTGGCGCAGCGCAGCGGAGCAGGAGATGCGCTCCTGACCGGCTTCAACACCGACGTCGCAGGTATTGTCGGTGCACTGCGGGAGGCCGCCCGCACCCAGACACCGGGCTCCTCGGATGCTCACCTCCGGATCGAGCAGGCCGTGGTGCTCGGTTCGGGCGCCACCGCCTGCTCCGCCCTCGCGGCGCTCGGAGAGCTCCGGGCCGGCCGGATCACCGTCGTGGCTCGGCGGCACGCCCGGCCCCGGCCGCGCACTCAGCGCCGCCCACCGTATGGGGCTGGATATCGAGCCCTTCACCTGAAGCCGCTGACTCGACCTCCAACACCGAGGCGGCCCAGCGCCCGGCCGCAGCCGATGTCGTCATCTCGACTCTGCCCGCGCATGCGGTCGATCCGTGGAGGGCCCTGCTCAGTCAGGCCCTGGCCCGGGCCGAGGGAACCCGAGCAGGAGCCGTGATGCTCGACGTCGTCTACGCCCCTTGGCCCACTGCCGTCGCCGGTGCTTGGGCGGACGCCGGGGGAGCCCTCGCCCCGGGCTGGCTGATGCTCCTGCACCAGGCAGTGCCCCAGGTGCAGCTCATGACCGGGCGGCAGCCAGACATCGAGTGCATGCGTATAGCGCTGCGCTCGGCGCTGGCCCCGCCCTCAACAACTCCGGTTCGCACCAACGACTGATGCCTGCGCGGAGAACTACTGGGAACTCCGACGGGGATACCAGCGGCGGTATCGGCGTGTGAGAGTATCTACCCCATGCTTCGATGGATGACGGCCGGGGAATCCCACGGCGAGGCTCTGACCGCGGTGCTGGAAGAGTGCCCTGCGGGCGTTCGGATCACCAGTGAGGACATCCGGGCGGCACTGGCCCGGCGGCGATCGGGGGCACGGGCGTGGTGCCCGCCAGGCCTTCGAGCGCGACGATCTGCGTGGTATTGGGGGCATCCGCCACGGATGCACCATTGGCAGCCCCATCGCCCTGCAGATCGGCAACTCGAGTGGCCCGAGTGGTCCACGGTGATGACGCCGACCCTGTGGACCCCAACGACCTGCTCATCGACGCCGGCACCGGTGACGAGCGCGAGATTGCCCGTAACCGCCCGCTGACCCGCCCCAGGCCCGGGCACGCGGACCTGCCGGGGATGCTGGCATACGACCTGCCCGAGGCCCGCCCGGTCCTGGAACGGGCCTCAGCCCGCGAGACCGCCGCCCGGGTGGCGCTTGGGGCCGTGGCCGAGGCTATTCTGGAGCAGATCGCTGGTATCCGGCTGGTGAGCCACGTCGTCGGATCGGATCAGTCGCCCTGCCCGATGACGTACCCCCGCCCAGCGTTGAGGACACCTCGCGCCTGGACGCCGACCCCGTGCGCTGCACGGATCCCGCCACCAGTGCCGCCATGGTTGCCCAGATCGATGCCACCAGGAAGGACGGTGACACGCTCGGGGCGTTGTTGAGGTCATCGCCACCGGTGTCCCGGTGGGACTGGGCACCCATGTCAGCGCCGACCGCCGCTGACGCGCGCCTGGCGGCCGCGCCTCATGGGGATCCAGGCCGTCAAGGGCGTGGAGATCGGTGACGGCTTCGCCGAGGCGGCTCGGCGGGGCTCGGCCGCCCACGACGAGATCATCTCAGTGAACTGCGGAACGCTCACCCGGACCACCAACCGCGCCGGTGGCATCGAGGGCGGAATCTCCAACGGCTCCGACGTGCGGGTACGGGCCGCCTTCGCCCGATCTCCACGGTGCCGAGGCCCCTGCGCACCGTCGACCTGGCCACGGGCGAGCCCGCCACCGGGCTCCACCAGCGCTCTGACGTGTGCGCCGTCGTTCCCGGAGCGGTCATTGCACAGGCCATGACCGCTCTGGTCCCTGGCCGACCTGTTACTGGACAAGACCGGAGGCGACTCGGCCGATGAGGCTCGACGCAACCTGCGCTCCTACCTGACCTGCATTGCTGAACGGACGCAGTGGCGAACCGAGCGGTGAATCTCGCAGCAGTCGCTTTGCTGGGGCGATACTGGTAGCACCCACAGCGATCTCAACGGAGAGGGAGTCACGATCATGACCTGGAAGCGTGTTCCGACCATCACTCTGCGTGATGACCGCTGCCCCTGGTACTGGTGGGATTGCCCGGTGCGGGCAAGACCACTCAGGCCAGGCTTCTGGCTCAGGCTCTGGGCGTCCAGGTCACCGACACCGACGCCGAGATCCGCCGGCGAGCCCGCATGACGATCCCTGAGATCTTCGCCGCCGAAGGCGAGAGTGCTTCCGTGACCGTGAGCACCGGGCTATGCGGGCCGTCTTGGACTCCCCGGCTGCGGCTCAAGGCGTCATTGCCCTGGGCGGGGGAGCGGTACTGCGTCCCGGAGAACCGAGACCCTGCTGCGCGGTCACACGGTCATCTACCTGTCCGCCTCCCCGAGCACCGCGGCCAAGCACGTGGGCGACGGGACCGGGCGGCCGGTCATGGCCCCGGACGCGGACTCCGACCAGACCCGCGCGGCTCAGCAGCGCAGTGAGGAGCAGGGGAGCATGCAGGCGTGCTGGCGCGCATGGAGGCCCTTTTATGCTCAGCGCTCGCCGCTGTACTCGAGGTTGCTACTCTCACTGTGCCCACCGATGGGCTCAGTCCCCAGCAGGTCGCTGCTCTCATCCTGGTGGCCCTGGGGTCCAGACCGCTCAGGCGGTCAGTGTCCTGGCTCCCATGGCCGAGGGCAGTCGGACTCGCCACTGTCCCGGACGGGGCGACGCCTCGCCTCGGCGCGTCCGGCCCGCGGCAACCACGGAGGTTGGCAGCGGTGCACGGCGAGTCAGCGTCGCCGGCGAGCGCCCCTACGACGTCCCTCATCGGCCACGGGATCCCTGGCCGAGCCCTGCCCCGCATCGTGCAGGGAGACCCCCGGAGCGGTGGGGGAGGTGTGACCATCATCCACGCCAAGGCACTGGCCGACCGTGCCCGTGCTGCCGAGGCGGCGCTCACCAACGAAGGCCTGCGAGTCCTGAGCATCGAGGTCCCCAACGGAGAGGCTGCCAAGAAGGCGCGCGTCCTGGAGTATCTGTGGGACCGGCTTGGCTCCTTCCGCCTGGGTCGTGACGGACTCGTCGTCGGTCTCGGTGGCGGGGCGACGACGGACCTGGCGGGTCTCGCGGCTGCGACCTGGCTGCGAGGTGTTCCCGTGGTACAGGTGCCCACCACGCTGCTGGCCATGGTGGATGCCGCCGTCGGTGGCAAGACCGGAATCGACACGCCCGCTGGCAAGAACCTGGTGGGTGCCTTCCACCCGCCGGCCGCCGTCATCGCCGACCTGGAGACGCTCTCCACCCTCCCCGCCGCTGAGCTGCGGGCAGGACTTGGCGAGGTCATCAAGTGCGGCCTGATCGCCGACTCGGTCATTCTCGACCGGGTCCTGGCCGATCCTGCCGACTGCCTGACCTGGGACTCGCCAGTGCTGGCCGACCTGGTCGCCCGGTCCATCGCGGTCAAGGCCGCCGTGGTGGGGAGGATCTCACCGAAGCCGGCCTGCGGGAGGTCCTCAACTACGGACACACCTACGCCCACGCGATCGAGAAGGTCACCGGGTACTCCTGGCGTCACGGAGAGGCGGTCGCCGTCGGCTGCGTCTTCGCCGCCGAGATCGCCCACCGCAACGGCAATCTGAGCAGAGACGCGCTCGCCCCTGCACCGTCAGAGCCTTCGATGCGGTCGGTCTGCCAACCCGCTTCCCCGAAGGGAGGGCGCTGGGAAGAGTCTCAAGGAGGCCATGATGAGCGACAAGAAGGTACGCGGCGGCCGACTACGCCTCGTCCTGCTCGACGACATCGCCAGGCCCGTGCGAGTTCAGGCACCGGCGGAGAGCGTTCTCCTATCGGCTCACGAGGCAGTCACCGGTGGGCCCAGCCCGGCAGAAGGGAACCGCGGTTGAGCGCCACGGCACCGGGTTCCCTCATCCTCATCGGCCCGCCCGGCGCCGGCTGCTCCAGCGTGGCCCGTGCCATCGGGAGTGCCCGGGGCCTTCCCGTGCTCGATCTGGGCCAGCTCGTCGCCGATGAGCCTGGGAACTCGCCCCGAGCTGGCGCTCGTCGCGGTGGCGGAGACCGAGTACCGCCGCATCGAGGCCGGCACCGCTGAACGGCTCCTGGAGCGGGCCGAGACCGGGGGCCTCGTCGTCGCCCTGGGATCGGGCTGCCTGGAGGCCAGGGGAGTGCGTCAGGGCCTCGAGCGTCTCAGGCTCGCCGGCCGCAGTACTCACCACGTCGTGGCCCTGACCCTGTGCTACCCGGGTCCCTGGCCACTCGTAACGGTCTTGACGCGCCGCGGTCCGTGGCCCTGGGAACCGTCCATCACCAGTTCGTCCAGATGCTCCACGAGCGCCACACCCTGTGCCGGGACATGGCCGACGTCGTCATCGACACCACCGCGACGACCCCCGACGAGGCCGCTCAGAAGGTGATGAACGACATCGGCACCGATTTGTCCCGCCACTCGTGATCGGTGCGACACGCCCGTCACGGGGTGAGTGTGGCGCCTCGCGGTAGGATCAGCGCGTCCCAGACGCAATGCAACAGTGAGGAAACCCTCGTGGCACGACGAACGACCTGAAGAACGGCATGGTGCTCAACCTCGAGGGCCAGCCCGTGGCAGGTAGTGGAGTTCCAGCACGTCAAGCCCGGCAAGGGCCCAGCTTTCGTGCGCACCAAGATCAAGAACGTCCTGTCCGGCAAGACCGTTGACAAGACCTTCAACGCCGGCCTCAAGGTTGAGACCGCCACCGTTGACCGGCGTGACATGCAGTACCTCTCAGGACGGCGACGACTACGTCTTCATGGATGTCAAGTCCTACGAGCAGACCTACGTCCCTCAGCCACCGTCGGCGACGCCGCCACCTTCATGCTGGAGAACCAGGAGGTCATCGTTGCCTTCCACGAGGACTCGGTGCTGTCTCGTCGAGCTCGCCGGCCTCCGTGGTCCTGACGATCTCCCACACCGAGCCGGGCCTGCAGGGCGACCGCTCCAGTGCCGGTACCAAGCCCGCCACGGTCGAAACCGGTGCTGAGATCCAGGTCCCGCTGTTCCTCAACACCGGTGACAAGGTCAAGGTCGACACCCGCTCCGGCTCCCTACATCTCCCGCGTCAACGACTGATGACCGAGCATCCTGAGGAGGGCTCGCCCCACTCGAGCCCCGCATCGCGCCACCCGGTGACCGCTCGCACCAAGGCGCGCCGGCGTGCCATCGAGATCCTCTTCGAGGCCGATCAGCGCGGGATGCTGAGCGCTGAGGGCGGTGAGGACCGCGCTCCTTCGCCCGCCTGCGCGCCGTCAGCTCGGCTAACCACACCGAGGCTCCCTGCCCACACCCGAGAGATCCTCAACGGTGTGTGTGACACACGGACGACGTCGATGAGACGATCCAGACATACGCCCAGGGATGGACCCTGGGGCGAATGCCGGTTGTCGACCGCGCCATTGCGCGAGTCGCCACCTGGGAGATCGTTTACAACGACGAGGTGGATGCACCGGTCGCCGTGGATGAGGCCATGACGCTGAGCCGGATGCTTTCCACTGACGAGTCACCCAGGTACCTCGGAGGACTTCTGGGGCGTATCAGGGGACCTCGCCGATACCTTGCGATGAGACGTCTCAGCGACGGGCTCACGGCATGGGAGGATTCCCATGCCGTGAGCCGCGCCCGTCTGGCACCGGTGGCCCTAGGGCTGAGGCCGTCCCTCTGCCAATGCTGGAGTACCCCGTGAGTCGCCCTACCTCCCAGGATCCCAACGACTACCCCTACATCACGGGCATCGGCGCCTCGCAGGACGGGGCAAGTGGCGTCGAGAAGCCTGCAGCAGTGCTGGCCGGCCCCACAGGGGCCGGCTACCCCTGGGCGGCATCGGGAATGGCCTACCCCGCCGGGCCCTATCCCTTCGGAGGCCTCCCGCCGTCATCAGCAGCGCCCGGAGGTCATCCGTGGAACGGACCCATGCCTGTTCCTTACGGCCCCTACCCCCCGATGGGACTGGCCCCGGTACCTGTATTCGCCTGGAACGACCCGGTCGGCACATGCGAGCGCAAGCGTTCCGCGACCCGCAAGGTCTCGCTCGCCAGCGGCATCATCGGGGTCATTACCATGACGATCCAGATGATCATCGTCGTCACCATGTTCCTCGCCATCGGGTACGTGGGGCACCAGAGCCCGTTCGTGCTGTTCGTATCGCTTCTCATCGTCGTCTTCGTCCCGATGGTCGTCGGCCTCGGTTGGATCCTCACCTTCATCCTGGCTCTCGTCGCCTGCGTTCAGGCCCGTTCCCGCATGCCTCAGGTCCAGCCTGATGGATGGGTTCAGGCCAAGAAGCCGACGCTGGCCCTGCTGGTCACGAGCATCGTGGCAGGACTGCCCACCCTCATCATGTACGTGGTATTGAGTGAGGGGCCTCGGGCGGCGGCACTGCTGAGTTCATTGATGGCTTCCCTAGAGCCACTGCTCATGGTCTTCGGACTGACCCAGCTCCTGATCGCGGTGGGTTTCGTCTCTTCTTCTCCGTATGAGCAAGGCGCTGGACCCGGCGGTCAGAGTGTCTCAGGCCCCGAGAGCGCAGTCCGCATGACTTCCGGGCGATGAGAACTTGGTGGTCGGCGAGTTACTGCGATGCGCTTTGAGGTTGATCCGTGCGGGGTGCTGAGCGCCGAGCCATGGAGCGAGGGCTTTGCGGCATGGGGTGGACTCCCCATGCCCCTGAGCCTGTGCCCATCCGACGCCGGTCGCCCAGGGCTGAGGGCCACCCACCCCTCTCTGCCGATGCCGGAGTACCCCATGAGCCACCTACCTCCCCAGAATCCCATGACTACTCGGATCGAGGGCGCTGACTACCTGCGGAACACCCCATGCCGGTTCCTTACGGCCGCTACGCCTCCTCAATGGGGAACCCTCCAATGGGGCAGAATCTCCTGTTGCTG
>BNJU01001452.1_pt1 | contig 38461 bp, 39 predicted proteins | sample 8539281 | NCBI WGS metagenome assembly BNJU01 (sample SAMD00202456, study PRJDB9452) | human saliva metagenome | isolation source: human saliva | place: Japan
GGTATTGATGTAAACCAGCCAATAGTGCAGTGTTAGTACGTTACGGTGATACTGTTGTTTAACAGCGACTGTTGGTACAAAACAAGCCAGATTTCTTCCGTTAACCAGTAAATATGAAGAAAAAATGTAATGTAAATCCTGGGTTCCATCAAACGTGAAGTCCATGGCGAACATGCTTCACTCACGCGTCTTATTGACCATCCGTCAATGCTAACAGTAATCCAAATAGTAATCTCAGTAAATCAACACCCACAGAAATGGCAATGTTTGTTTCTTCATTAGCATTATAATATTTCAAATATTCCACTGATGGATATTGCTGGAGTAGACGTGGGTCAGTGTAAACAGTGAATCGTGATTAACCCAACTAGACAAAAGAAACTCAGATATCAATTATCTGTGTTACGCAACTATAACATGGTAGTTCAAGCTAAAAAGTGAACAGAAAATATACTTTGAGCATTATTATTTGGTCCGAAGAAATCAAAATAATGACTTGAAGAAATCGTTCGCGAGTTGTAAAGAAAAATGGGTGACTTTCTTTCATTGATCAACTATCAAGCACAAGTAAAAGATTTATTCAGCCAAGCCATGAGTTCACGCAATTCAAAACAGAAGAAAAATTAGCGCATGACAAACATCGAAAATGAAAACGCATCAAGGCACTTCCAAGCCGTATTAGAAAACGAAAAAAGTTGGACTTTAAAACAGTTTCTCAATTGGTCGATAATTTAAAAAAGACGAAGTACGTCGTTTAATCACTGAAAAAGTACGTCCTGATGATCGTAAGATTGACGAAATTCACCGTTATCTTCAGAAATCGACATTACCTCGTGTTCCGGTTCAGGTTTATTCACTCGTGGACAAGCACAATTAACAAACATACCTCTTGGAGAATACCAAGTGATTGATGGATTAGGAATCGAAAAGGTAAACGTTCATTTCTACCACAACCACAATTCTCTGTGGAGTTCAGTTGGTCGTGCTTAGCCTGAGTCGTCGTAAATTGGTCACGTGCACTAGGGAACATTGACAAGTGATTCCAAGTCAAGACTTCCACACAATCAATCTTGTATCAAGTTTTAGAATCAAACGGTTCTTCTTCTCAAACAATATTTGTGCAGGAACATTAACATTGATGGCCAGTGTATGAATTAAAGCGCCAGTAAGGTATCGCGATGGGTCTTTTTCTGACGGTACAAAACCAGATCTTAACCAGATATCCAGGGTTAGAAGACACTTAGGAGACATGGACTAAAGTGGCGGAACTAAGACAGTATCTTCGTATATTAAAATTCAAGGATTAGAACAAATCTTACGTGAAGCCTAACTTAAGCGAAAGCACGCTTTGAAATCATGAAGAATTAACATCAACAATTGCTGAACCTCGTAAGAGTTAAGCCATATGACCTAGATTGATAATTTATCCACTGAAAAGATTAAAGTGGTTATCGGACGTGCGCGAAACGAGTCGACTCTATCATCGACGAAACAGGCGTTAAAATCGATATCGACCAAAGAAGGTCACGTATCAATCGACTCTACAGATGCTGCTGATGATCCAACGTGCTAAAAGAAAGTCATTGAAGATTCCAACACGTGAAATCGAAGTTGGACGAAGTATGCGAAGGAACAGTGCGCCGTATCCGAAAAATTCGTGCGTTCGTTGAAATTGCTAAAGGAGATGGATTGGTTCATATTTACTGAGATTGGCGTACGAAACGCGTTGGTAAAGTAGAAGATGTGCTAGCTCTGAGGCGATGAAAGTAACGGTTAGGGTTATCGAAATCGACGGAGCGGGACATGTTAATGCTTATCACGTAAAGTATGTACTACCAAAAGAAGATAAAAGTAGTATTACGTTGATTCTTTAATAATATGAAATTTTAAACAACACTTCCTACCAGTGTGATTGTCATGCTGATGTGCAGGAAGTGTTTTCTTCTCACGATCTTATTCAAGTGCTGGGTAAGATCGTTACTATTTGATATTCTAATTTTCAGTGAAGGACTTTATTTAGAAGTTTTTGGTACGTTCGTTTTGTGGGTTGCAAATACTTCCGCAGGGTTCCTTCTTCGTCGATATAACCGCCATCCATAAAGATACCGCGCGATCGCATAACACACCTCACATAGCCCATCTCGTGTGTTGCACGACCATTGACCATTCCTTCTTTAGCTGGGTTTGCATTACTTCTAATGCATCTCCAACCATCTCTGGGTCTAGTGCTAGAAGTTGGTTCATCGAATAATAACATTTTGGTTTCATTGCAAGCGCACGAGCAATAGTCCACGTTGTTTTGACCACCTGAAGAGTGATTTAGGAGGAGACGTCGGCTTTGTCTGCAAAGATCCATGCCATAGTGTTCCATGGCATGTTACCTGTTGCAGCTTCTTTTCGTCTCGACCTAATTCCACCGGGAGCAGAGTATGATGTTGACCTGGAAACCTTGCTTAGAGTGAGGAAAGAGGGTTAAAGTGTTGGAGATTTCATTCCGATTTCCTCACGAACTTCACTAAGTTTGTTTTCTTGTCTGTTAAATCATGACCGTCCAACGGTGATATGGCCGCTGTGATTTTTCAAGACGTTTTAAAGCAACGAAGAAAAAGTGGATTTACCAGAAACCTGAAAGTGTCCGATAATACCAAAACGACTCTCGTTCCACTCCATAGAAAGGTCGATGGATTTTAATACTTCTAAGGATTGCCATATTTCTGCGCATGGTTTTGAACTTCGATAATCGCCATTATTTTCATTCCTTCCCAAAGTGAGCTGAAAGTTTCGTTAATAGAGGCAGTACGGTCAAGTACATCACATCGAACGATTATACCATTTGAAGCTTGATTGTGGGTTACGAGCGTGTTGGCTTTACCTGTTTGTGTGGTCAGCGATTTCGATAATGGTGAAAGGATAGAAAGTGTCCTTCAATGTGCTAACGAGGATTGGTTGATGAATTGAAGGAACCATAATTCGAATCGCTTGCGGCAAAGATAACTTTGCTGCTGACTATGAGCAGACCCTAAACTCGTACAAGCTTCGTATTGGCTATCAACCTTGGATACCCCCACGGATGAATTTCTGCGGCGATCTCAGCTGGAAGCATTCAAGCTTGGGTGATGACACCTGCTACGAATGGTTGCATCGTAATATCGAAGGCTTGGCAAATTCCAAAAGTAAATGAAGCACGTTAGCTGCAATTAACGGAACGCCGCGGATGATATCAATGTAAAATCCTGCGATTGGCTTGAACGATATTGTTTGTTTTGGATTTCATTAAACCGAGAGACAATGCGAATTAAACTTGCAAAAGATTAAAAGCAGCAGCCGTTAGCTACAATCGTGTTCCACATAAACCAGTTGCAGAGAGTCCAGTTTGTTTAATTCAAACCTAGAATGCTTTGTTGCTTCTGTGTTTTCATGCTGACATTCGTGAGTGTATTTGTTGGTGAGTTTCAATCACTACTTACCACTTTCTTTCTAGTTTTCAAACCATTGTTGAAAGCTGAGTGATCAATTCAGCATTTTCGCTATTCACACCTTAACACCACATATTCATGTTTCATTTTCGTTATGGTCTGTCATTTTGTAGAGGTAGTTGTTTGATGCTTGATTGAGTGAGCCAGAGACTGGATGGTCTTCCAAATGAAAGCGTCGCTGTTTCTACCGTCATACTGGTACATACTTGATATTGAGATCTTCAAAGATTGTGATTGCAGCCATATTTACTCTTGATAAGATTCGACGCCGGTGGCACCAGTGATCCTAATTTAACAACAACTTTCCTGCTTTAAATCAGAGGCTTTGTGATGTCAGAGTTTTTGAAACTCATTCCGATCCGCGCTGTCATAAGTAACTATCTGTGAGTTGGTGTTTACGTTCATCAGTATATTCCCATTCCAGCCATAACGGCGTCTGCTTGTCCGGCTTCTGGGGCTTGGACAGCTGCATTAAAACCAGAGGCGCAAATTCTGCTTCGGAAAGCCTTCAGCCTCTGCGATGCTCTTCATTGATTTCAATATCGAGTTCCGACGTATTCACGATTTGTATCTTGGTATTCAAACATGGTGCAGATATAATATCTGTTGCGATTACATATGAGTTTCTGCTGCAAATTTGTCGGAGGAACAGGAGGACTAGAAAAGGAGTCATCGATGAGTGACTAGCAGCTCAAGCTAGAATTTCTTTATGTTCATACATATTCTCTCAAATCTACGCTTAACCCCAAGGTTTTCCATACTATGGAAGATTTTCTGAAAAATATAAAATCAACTCTGTCATCATGTTACGTTATATAACATAGCAGTCGTTGAATATCTCTTCTCTAATAAAAGAAGAATCATCGTATTTTCTTCTTCAGGACACGCCAATCGCTTTTGCCACACCGCCGTTAACATTAGTGTCTGTCTGAAATCAGCAGCAACTTTAACTGCCTCTGGGCATTTCCATTGCAACTCCGATTTCAGCATCATGGATCGTCAAACGTCATTAAAATTATCGCCGACAGCAAAAGTTTAGCTTCATGGATAATCAAGTGTTTTCGCGTAGTGAGACAGCGCAATGCCTTTTGAGCATCTTTGTGGTTGATTTCCAAATCGGTATAAAATGCGGAAGTGACCACGGGGTTTGGATGCTTGATCAATATGGTCACGAATCAGGTTTGAAATAAGTGGATCCATCATCGTATTGTACTGATAATCTTGAACACTTTAATATTTGGAATCGATTAGCACTTCTTCAGCAGTAGTGGCATCAGTTTGCTTCCTAGAAAATTACGAGCTGCTGTAATTTCTTCCTTTAGATTTGCTCAGGTGTTAGTGTTTCTTTCCACCTTTCTGTCGTTCAAATTACCTTGTTGATAAAGAGAGCGTAGTTCTTTCTAAAGCTGCTTCAGAAGTGCGAGTGCCAATCCAAGTCAATCGAATCGAAAGTAGTCCAATATAGGGTATAGACGGTGTCGTGGGGAATGGTTGCTTCCCAAATAATGTCATGTATCAATCTGAGAGTCGAAACCGTTCATCGCAATTACAGGAAGATGTAGATTTGCCTGCTCGAGGTGCAAAAGGTGGCTTGAAAGATAATCACGGTCCGGTACAAACAGTAGGTGATGTTTCCTAATTTTTGCAATTTGCGAATAAAGCTGACGTTGTTTATGAATCTCTACATGATTTGTGAGGAGAGTACCGATCCATATCCGGTACAAATAATTTTATCCATAGAGTAGACCTTCTATTTCATTTCGTTTAGATGTGTTTGTAACGTTTTGAATTTTATCTTGAATACGTCTGAAGCGCGGTTTGTCCAATTGGAATTTTGGTTACTTCTTCTTGAATAGAGTTCTATGCGACTGTCTGTGGAACAATCACATCTGGACTGCTTTGTGCCCTCTTTCGAGGGTTGCTTTTTCCGTTATGAATGTGGAGACTTCTTGACTTCTGAGATCTGTTTGGATCAGATTTCGCGGTTTCTCTTTCCGCTTCTTGGGTTGCTTTTAATAATAACGGCACCACGAGTAACCTACCAAAAAGTAAACAGCTCTAGAAATTTACTCATTGATTGTGCCTCCATTTTGTTCATAGGATTGATTGCGCACTGGTGCTAATACTTCCTGATTTGGATGTGTTAGGTGCCATTTTAATCCAAAACCATCTTCTTTGTAATATGGCGATGGATTAAGATGGATATGAGAGTGGAGGCAGCTTTGGTATGCTCAATTCTGCATTGTGACTCAAATGTCTAATCCTTTGTATCTGGGTCTGACGCTTGAACGGCACGTGCCGATTTTAGGAATACGTGCAAAACACTGCGCCTGCTGAAGATGTATCCTCATATCTCGAGAGATATTGGCAACATGTGGAACAGCCGGTGTGTGCTCCTGGTGTCACTTGAGAAATGTCGAGGGCATGAGTACTACGTCGTCTTCATACACGATATGTGCGATTTCTTTATTAATAATTTTATCAAAACATACAATCTGTCATAGTATTTCCTCCTTGAGTTTGTACCTCTCTCGTATCAAAAAGCCCAGCAAAATGAAAAGGATTTGCAGAACGGAGACCTGTTGTGCATCCCTAGAGCAAGTCACTCGATTATAGTTTACTGAATTTGAGAAAGTGCATTTGTATAGTCGTTTCACACTGATCTTTATGGTGTAATGAAGAGAATAGTTAGATAGGAGAATCTATATGTCACTACAATTAAACAATGTAACTGCAGGATATGCAAAGGTTCACTGTCATTACGGACATCACTTTTGATGTAAATCCTGGTGAGATTGTGGCCTAATCGAGGCTCAATGGTGCCGGGAAAGAGTACGACGATTAAAACGATTGATTGGGCAACTTACCCGCTGAGCGGAGAGTGGAAGTGGAGAAGCTTAGTGGCCTCGAAAGACCAACGAGGCTACCGTCAGTCGATTGCGGTCATTCCAGAAAAGTCCAGTTTCTTTATGAAGAAATTGACGTTTAGAAGGCATCGTGAGTTGTGACGTTCATGTATAACCAAATGAACGAGAAAAGCAATGGCCCATGCAATGGAACTCGTGGAGAAGCATTTCGTTTAACGATGCAGTGGATTGGTTCCCAGCGTATTTTTCTTTAAAGGATGACAGCAAAAGTACTCATCGTCACAATGCATTAATACTGGGCGTGCCTGTTCTATGTTGATGAGCCATGGGGCTTGATCCACTTGTTCGTACCTTAACTTCAGGTCTTAAAGAGAGAGGAGAAAAGTGCCAGCGATTTTAATGTCTGACTTTGCACGTATTAGATACGGCAGAGAGATATTGTGATCGTTTCATCGTATTACATGAAGGAAAAGTAATTGCGCAAGGCGATATCGAAAGGCTTACGCAACTTCGAATGATTGAAGAAAATTCTCTGAGAGGAGAGTTTACTTTGCATTAACGACAGGGGATTAGTGCTCATAGACCGGTGCAACAATTTTGGGGGCTCAGGGTAAGAAGAAATAATCAAAAAGAAAAGCATGAAAGTATATTCGCTTCTTGTGTAATGACCATTTCTTGATTGTTTTATTTTTCTTGTTGGCTTTATCATGGTGCAATACTCGAATTGGATTCAAACGATTCGTGTATTGGGTGTAGCCTAAGTTACTAGGGTTGCAGTTACTGCAGAGTGTTCCATTTCTTTGGCAGTGTGACAACGTTGCTCGAACAGGCACGATGGGAATCTTTCTTATCGGTGGTGCAGGAGACTTTAAAGAGGCGTACCCCACAAAAAGCGATTCGTGCGTGGTTGGGCGCTTCACGCTACTTGTGATGCTGGCTTTCGTCTGGAATTGCCTTTCAATCATGCTGGCGCTGCTTTTGGAACGAATAATGGTATGTTCTACAGATATTCACCTCTTACCAGTGCTCTTTCAAAGATTTGCTGACTAGTTGGCGCAATGCGCTTATCGTGGGTGCTTCATTTTACATGGATAGACTCGGTATTTACGTAATTGCATTGTAGCACTTTCTTTCGGAATGTATGGATTTTCTGGAAGGGTGAGTCGTTTACATATGTGTAGTGAGTTCCAATCCTTCTAAGTATTTTTATCAGGTACCATTATGGGAAAGCGGCTTTTGTGCACTTCGATTCTGCATTGAATTGGAATTAGACAGACAACGCTGAATTTATCCGTTTATATGCGTTTGTTTGTAGATGTGCCAATGATGGTTCATAGACCTCAAGCCCAACGTCGTTCTTATTTAGATGCTGTTTGAAGATGCTTGTTGGAAAGAATCAAGTGGTCACCGCTGTTTAGTGAGATCTCGTACGGTCATTACAGTGCAGTCTAATATGTTTATTAATTACAACTGGCGGTTGTGTGGTTTTGTAGTCGCTTATTTTTCTCAAAGGTATTATTGGAATTTTATCGTCAGTGCGTTGCTTGTGATGCTATTAGGATTCCAACTCGTTGGTGTTATCATAAGTGCCAACGCGACCGTAGTCATTTTTCTTCTCTTGCAGATTACCAGCGCACGTCTTCTGAGATCGTTTACTCCAGTCCTAATGTGTGGACGATGAGTCGCGCTCTGGTATTTGTACTTGGAATTTCTTGAGTAGTAGAATGCGTAGATGAGTGTGGTTTAGTAGGGATTATATCCGGTTTTCGAGATTTTGTCGCTCAGTTTTGTTGCGTTATCGATTATTAAAGAAAGAAAATATAGAGATATATGTCACGAGGCGGTCGAAGAGCTTACGACTGCATGGGGATAAAACCATAAAATAAAAGGAATAGATTTATTTATAGAAATCGTTGAAATTTGTCGTCATTGGATGGAATAAATGGAATACTGACTTGGACTCAGGATGGGATCTTCATCAGCCAAATGGTGGAGACACGAGTCCAGCACATATGGGAGTAAAAAGACCATGAACGCGTGTTTCCTAAAGGAACACCTCACCATCAGCGGTGTTATCGGGTGAAGGTATCACTCCTAAGTTAATATGGACCAAACGATGCGGGTAATGTGGGATGTCACATTACGAGCTCAAGAATGGTTAACTGGTGAGATCCCTTACTAAGGAAGAGCGGGTCCATCAAGAATCGTCAGAGCTGTTTCTAACAAATCCATCAGTCCCCAAATGCACACAAATGTTACAACATGTTGAATTCAAGGTGAAGAATATAGCACTGAGAAATTTATTGATGAATGTTGAATAATTTACAATCGGGATTACAAACACATCGTAAACGTAGTATTTGAGATATTGGTTGAAACTATTCCACTGGTGCAGTGAAGTTGCGAGAGAGTTTGCCACTTGAGAATCTTGATCATCCGTAAATTTTATGTTATCAGAAGACGAGAAAGCTCTATCTTGTGAGACTGAGGAAATGGTGCGAGCACTGGTCCGTTTCCTGATTTGACAATGATACTAACGCAATATATCCCTGGCCATCAATAGAGAATGGCTTGATATGCTATGAGTTTACGCTTTCTGCAAATGTTATCAGCAAGGAATTGAATGGTATGCTTTTAATGAGTGCTTGATTACATTAAGAAACACACTTCAGGGACGATACCTTGAAATGAATGAGAAAATTCTTTGGTGGTCGATTTAGCGATAATCGTGTCGGAAAAGCAAGAAGTCTGAGACAGGAGTTGAGCTGCTAGAGATTAAGAAATAAACATGCAGGCAAAAGATGCTTTGGCAGCTCACCAGAAATGATCATCCAAGATCCAGCAGCGCAGTGGAAGGGAGATGTCACGAGCGTTTTGGCTATAACATCAATCCATATTGCAGATTGGTTCAGGATGAGGCAATTCGTGAGCGAGTGTGGCTCGTCCAAAACCAAACATTAACTATATTGGAATCGAAATTCAAGAAAGCGTGCTGGTCAGTCGCACTTGAGCTCTTACGCAGATGTTTCCCAAACTTGGCTGAGTGTTACATGTGAACGGTGGACAAGTGAACGGACGCTACTTCGAAGACGGAGAAGTGAGACCGGTACGTGAACTTTCTCAGGTCCCTTGGCCAAAGAAAGCGTCATGCGAAAGCGTCCTTGCAGCTCATAGTTCTATGGCTGGATATGAAAAGTGTACCGCCATTTGGAGGTATCACTTTCAGACAATAAGATAACCGCGGATTGTTGAGATACAGCTTGGCGTCATTCTCACCAATGGTCGACGTGTCAAAACAATGTATGGTTAGACCTACGTGAGGTGCAGAATTTCCAGGAAATGTGATGACGAGCTGAAGAAAGTCAGCACCAAAGGTCATCCGTTTATCGTGTGGAAAGTGATCCCACAGAGAGAGATAGTTTTTAAACAACACTAAATAACATATAAGGAGCCTGATTCATTGTGGGGTCATAGTTTCAAAAGGTGCAAAGTGCTGGCAGCCGTTGTCGTGCATGGGCACTTCCGATATTGGTTTGGTGCATGAAATGTCAATGGAGATGTTGTTCCATATGCGCTAAATTATTTCAAGTAGTAGGTGCTATCGAAGGCTCTTGGATTGAGATGGAACCTGTATTCGTCGAATGAGTCGAGGGTACATGGAGAAGTTTATTATGGCGGAGTTACTCGTAAGGAAGATGATGAACTTGTCCAATACAGTACTATGCTGGATGCAAAACACAGGGCCATTTATTGGTTATACAAAATTGGATAATCATCAGAAAGCTGGAGACCTCCAGCTTGGCGCGTTTATAAGATATTTTATAGAAGGTGGGAAGAAGAGGATCAATGGAAGCCAAAGGCAGAACAATTAGTCAAAACGTTAACACAAATGAAAGGAACTGAGTGGACTGACGAAGCGTGTTCGATGAATTCACGCAGTGAGTTAACGCCAACTGGTAATGACCACGCATTGGCACAGATGAGTGTAGGCGGTATTGCACGAGGTTCAGTGATGGGAAAGGAAGAAGATGCACCACGCATTATGATTGCTGCACACACATGGACGAAGTTGGTTTCATGGTAACAAATATCACTCCAAACGCAGATGTTCAAAAGTAAGTCCTTTTGGGGATGGAACCCATACGTGGTTTCAACACAACGTTTGCTATTAACTCGTAATGTGCTATCAATGGTGTTTCTGTCTTCGATCCCACCACACTTATTACCGTGCAGCTGGTGTGTCGACAAGCTAGCTGTGAGTAACGAGTATTTGACTCCGACGCTGGATTTCGCTGCACGAAGCCTTGAATATGGCTGCCGCCCTGGCATTACAATCGTTCGGATGTAGAAACCATTTGGACTGCGAACCAAAACGCATGAGTTTCTAAATCGCCGGACCATCGATCTGGATGTACAGTCGTTCTTGAAGCGTTGAAAGCTGTTGAAAGATGAAACTTTACCGAACACATTAATCGCTGGAGCAGACGTACAAGAAGAAAGTCGGATTACACGTGGAACTGGTCCAGAAAAGCGTGACCAAAGTTCAATCCTGATTTATTGCTTTGCGGTGAGACTTTCGCTCAGCAACGATACGACTATGTGGTTCAAAGAAACATGGGCTTGCTGAGCCAAAGGATTCTTATTACGTATTTTTGAGAGCCCAGGGATGGCGACTCTTCGGCATGAAAGGAATTCTTACGAAGACACTGCATTAACACATAACGATCCCGTTCCAACTACGCTGTTTCTGAGTGGAACAGATGCTGGTAGCACACTTAATGAGTCAAGTTCCAAGTGCGTTATCGGTGCTTAATGTGCTCGTTATGTTCATACACACCAAACAATGTTCTCGAGTAAAGACGACAAGCGGCACGTGAAATGAGTCACTCCAAACAATCCGTGCGTTGAACCGTAACGCTGAGTGAAACACTATTTTGAGACGACAGAACAAATTAAGATTAAAAGGAGTGTACAATATGTAGTTAAGTTTTATAATAAAAGGAATCGGCGATACGTTATTATTAACAAGCGGAGACAGCAAAGCCGTTACGAGCAGTCGAATACCACGATGTGAAATGTGACTCAGTCTTTGTTCGTGGGTCAAAGAAGTTCTGAGCTATAATATTGAAAAAGGTTTACAAGTGATTTCATTTGAAGAAGATGGACAACAAATCTTAACTCCTGAGCAACAAGAAGTTAGTAAAAAGGATTGATTGAAAAAGCTGGGTTTGATGTTTTCAACTTTAGATTTAACGCCGGAAGATGCACTTGTAGTTGGATACGTTGAAAGTTGCGTAGATCATGAAGATTCAGACCACCTACATGTAACAATGACACGAGTAAGTGACTCTGAAGTGTTACAAATCGTCTGAGCACTAACAAGCAGGTACAGTAGTCGTTGCAAAACCTGGTACAGTAATGCCAGAGTGGTGCCATCATTTGGGCTGGAGAGTACATGAGTGGCTAGTCACGGGAATGACCTGCTCAGCACGTGAATTTAGGATGAAAATGCACCAGCGAAAAAGAATCTTAGTGTTGAGCAGTGCGACTCGAGTAGGGACGCCATTTAAATCATTAAACTTACAATAAAAGGAGTGGAGTCATGAATGAACCATTTAAGAGAAAACGATTCATTCCTTCTTTGCAATCAAGACGTGATACTACTTTTTCAATTACTTGAAGCAAGGTCAAACTTTTGAAGATCAGTCGTCGAAGAAAATGACGCGAGTTGATGCAACAAGAAAGATGAGACTCACATGAATCCTTGCCATTGATGAGAGACCGGATGCAGCACTCTTTTCAATCGAATGAAAAAGGAGCATCAATTACCAGCTCAATTTCGTTCATTGAAAAAGCGACGGAAGGTCATCAAAATATAAACCGCGTGGATTGGACTTTCTTATTTGAATACAGAATCAACGCAAACACTAAACCAGTACGGTACCAGCTTCAAGTACTAAGAGGTTTTAGAACAAGAGAGACACCAAAAGTTTCTTATCGTGATTAGAAAGAGTATTGCCAAAATAGCACGGACTTGATTTTATTCGAAAGGAAGAATCCTGTTGGTGTCTGTTGAGGAACAAGAAGATACCATCGAGAAAGCGACGAAGGGTACAATGGTACCTCTCATGAGAAGCCCGGTACAAAAGCCAGAGTTTTTCGCAACAGAGGCTATCTCCAGCCTTTACAACGCAAACAGAAATCATGACGTTGAAGTTGTGCAAGAGTCCTTATTAGAAGGGTTACCGGAGACAAAAAGTTGAAAGACAGCGCCGGAAAAACCACTAACTGGGAAAACAAAAGACGCGCGATGATCGTTATCGACTGATTATGGAACAAGAGCAACAGGACGCCAGTTTACCTTATGGTCATCCCATGAGTAATGAAAAGTGAGGAGATAGAATGGATAAAAGCAAGATTTATCATTTACAGGAATTAAAAGGCTCGGAATGAGCGCACTAGCGTTAGTTGTACTGCATGGTAGAAGGATATAAAGTGCAGGCTCTGATTTAGAAAGTATTTCTTCACACAAAGAGGACTTTGGAAGAAGCGGGAGTTACTTTACTGCCTTTTGGTGCCTCTAATATTAAAGAAGGACAAATTGTGATTGCAGGTAAACGCATTTCAGGTATAGCATGAAGAATTGGTTGCCGCTCGCGAAAAAGACAGAAAGTCGTTCGATTACCATAAATTTCTAGGTGAATTGTTGAAAGAAATTATAAAGTGTTGCGTTACGGGTTCTCACGGAAAAACAGACAACAGGTTTGTTGGCCACGTATTAAGTGGAATGGAGACCAACAAGTTATCTTATTGGAGGATGGAACGTGGTAAGGAGTTGAAAAGTTCAGAACACTTTGTGTTAGAAGCTTGTGAATATAAACGTCATTTGTGAGCATACGACCGAGACTTCGCTATTATGACGAATATCGATTGTACCACAGATTACTATACAGATATCGATGATGCACAAAGTGCCTTTGAAGCCTTTGGTAAAACAAGTGAAAAAGAATTATGCTTGTGGGTGATGATGAAGACTTCGTACACTAGAGCTATTGTTCCTGTAACCTATTATGGTGTTGGTGAACATAATGATGTAATTGCTAAAAACATCCGTAAAAAGAAAAAGCAGGAAGCTATTTTGATGCGTATGTTCAGTGAATTATATGGTCATTTTACATTCCACATACGAGACCATAACATCTTAAATGCGTTGCAATTATCGCTTTCTACTACTTAAATCAATTAGATCGCAATGAACTAAAGCATCAGCAGTTTCGAGACATTTAGTGGCGTAAAACGTCAGCTATTTCTGAAAAGTTATTAATGGCGCTAGTTATTGATGACTATTTCTACCACTATCTGAATTCGTGCTACATTAGATATGCGGCTCAGACAAAAAGTATCCTGATAAAGAAGTAGTATGCTGTCTTCCAACCTCATACATTTACGCAGAACAATCGCGCTTTTAGAAGAGTTTGCTGCAGTGTTATCTCTAGCATGACCACGTTTACCTTTATGAAATATTTGCATCTGTTCGTGAAAAAGCGGTGATGTTTCTATGAAGATAGCAAATTGGTAAAAAGGTGGACGAAAGTATTACCACTTGAAAATGTATCTCCTTCTATCCTATAAAGATGCATGATTGTCTTTATGGGAGCAGGAGATGTACAAAATATGAGTTTGCATATGAGAAACTATTATCGAATACTTCTCAACACAAAACTAAATGAACCAAAAAGCTTGGCGAAAGTCAGGCTACTATAATCAATGAAAAAGTATGAATGTCTATTTTTGATTAAAAGTTGATGTTATATAGAAGGATAAAATTTAAATAGAAGAGGGATTTTCAGGAGGTATTAAGATGGTTTATGTAAATTATCTACAGTTTACAACATTAGAAGGATGGGAGAGAATGATGTACCTCTTATTTTGGATTTGAAAATGGCAATCAATTGTATTTTTAATTGTGTCCGCCAAAACCTATTAAACAATCTGTATTAAATGATTTAGCTCTTCCAGAAGGTAAAAACATAGATGATAAATTTTACATAGGCTTTTTAAGGAAAATAGATTAGTTGCTATTATGGATTTTCATTGTATCTTTTTCCGATAAAAACTATCTATATTGGACTTTTTATGATGGATTGTAAGGAGTCAGGACGAAGGAAAGCCTTATTATTAATGAGGGTTTAACAGCATTTAGAAAGAAGGATTTACTAAAGTAAGGCTTGCTTATATGAAAGAAATCCTCAAAGTAAAAGATTTTTGGGAAAAATGTGGTTTTACAGAAACTGGAATTGAAAGAGAGAACGAACATGGAAAAAGCTGTCGTTTTAGAAAAACAGTATAAACAGTTTCAGATGAAATATATTCTTACCAAAAACAGTAGATCATATGATTTACTGTTTTTGTTTATCACGGTAAATATTTTAAAACTAAAAGGGTTCATAACGAGGATTCACTTTCCAGCTCTATATGGTTATCATCAAAAAGCTCTTTTTGGTGTTCACAAGTTTGTTTATTTGTTACACTGGTAATGACTTATTAGGAGGCATATGTGGCAAACAAAATTATTACTTGTGAGACAGAGTAACAGCATTCGGCATTTTTCTCAATTTTAGATTTAAATCGTTTAAAAATTCCAACGGCTTACATACAAACGACTCTATTCATTTCGTATGTTTTAAGTCCATTTTGAGACTCTGAAAAACCTACACATGTGCTAGCATGGGATGCTGGAAAGACAACTTTCCGTACGAAATGTATGCAGATTATAAGGAGGACGTTCGAAAAACTCCGGGAATTTATTGAACAGATGCCTGTATTTTAATGTGCTTTTTAGATGCATAGAATTCCTCAGTATCGATTAAATCAATATGAAGCGGATGATATAATCGGGCACTCTTGCCAGAAAAGGGAAGAAGCAGGATATGAAGTCGTGGTTCTTTCAGGAGATAAAGACAATTCAGCTTGCAGACAATATCACTGTGAAAATAACGACAAAAGGGAGTGACTGAACTGGTCGAGTATACTCCTGAAGTGATTTTCGAAAAATATGGATTAACACCTGAACAAATTATCGACATGAAGGATTAATGGGAGACTCTTCCGACAACTATCCCGGAGTTACAAAAGTCGGTGAAAAGACGGCCGTGAAACTTCTTCAAGAATTTGGAAGTGTAGAAGGCATTTATGAACATGTCGATGAAATGAAAAGAGTAAGTTGAAAGAAAACTTAATCAATGATAAAGAGTTGGCTTTTTAAGTAAGAAACTAGCGCGCATTAATGTAGAGTCGCCAATCGAAAGTACATTGGAAGATACACTTCGCCAAGGAACAAGATGTGGATGCGTGATGTCGTTCTATGAAAATGAACTGATTCTTTCCAATCAGACCTATTAAATTCAGGCGCTGCGACTGTAGAAGGAGCACTAAAGCCGAGCGCCCAACCGTCAAACGTGTGGCGCAGATTTCTGATAGCATGCTAAAGGTGCGACAAGTGTGCATTTGAGACCCTTGAAGCGAAAAGTTATCATGTGGCAGAAGTGATTGTTGCCTTCGGAAATGAAAAAAGTATTCGTGACCGATTTAGATACGACGGTTTCTTCAGAAGTCTTCAAGAAATGGCTTTCGGATGCGTCTGTTGAAAAACATTTATTTGATACAAAAAGCAGCAAAAGTACTTGCTCACCGCTTCGGCCTCGACTTAAAAGGTGCCAAATATGATGTGTCCCTTCTAGCATATCTAGTGGATACAAATGATATCGTGAAAGAAATTAGTGATGTGGCCCGTCGTGTCGATGTGACGATTCTTTCCAGTGACGAAGCAGTCTACGGGAAAAGGCGTTAAAATCCAAATTCCTGAAGATAAAGAGGTTTGGAATCAGCATTTAGCAGCAAAAGTCTACGTTGCAGTGGCTCCTGAAAAAGCTATTGAAACGACTCGAAGAAAATGAACAAAACACATCTCTATTGGGAAATGGAATTACCGTTGAGTGGTATTTTTAGCACGTATGAAATTCAAGAATTCGTGTCGATAGAGAGCGTTTGGTTGAGATGGGTCGTGAATTTGAAGCGCCTTAAAGAGATTGAGCAAGAAATCTATGCGCTCGCTGGTGAAGAGTTTAATATCAATTCGACCAAACAACTCGGGGTCATCTTATTTGAAAAAGATGGGATTACCAGTCATTAAGAAGACGAAGACTGGCTATTCAACAGCGGTAGATGTTTTGGAAAAATTGGACACCAAGCTCCAATCGTAGAATTAATTTTAGAATATCGTCAATTAGCCAAAATTAAATTCAACATATGTAGAAGGTCTACAAGCGTATATTCAAGAAGATGGTAAAAATTCATACACGATTCATCCAAAACTTAACACAAACAGGTCGTCTTAGCTCAGTGGATCAAACTTACAAAATATTCAGATTCGTACAAAAAGAAGGTCGTCGTATCCGCTACGCGTTCTTACCAGAACATGACGATTGGAAGATTCTCTCAAGTGACTATTCGCAAATTGAATTACGTGTTTTTGGCGCATATTGCTGGCGATAAACATATGATAGAAGCCTTCAAGAATAATGTAACATCCATACTAATACGGCAATGCGTGTATTTGGCATTTCAAATTCAGAGGATGTGACCAGTGAAAATGCGTCGCCAAGCCAAAGCGTAAACTTTGGAATCGTGTATGGAATTATGATTATGGATTGTCTCAAAACTTGAATATTTCCGTAAAGAGCCAAAGAATTTATCGACCGTTACTTGGAAGAGTTCAAGGGGTAAAAAGACTTCATGGAATCTATTGTGAAAAGAAGCGCGTGAGAAAGATTATGTGGAAACCTTATTCCACCGTCGTCGCTACTGCCAGATATTCATTCAGTAACTTTAATTTACGTTCATTCGCAGAACGTACAGCGATGAACTCACCAATTCAAGGAAGTGCTGCAGATATCTTGAAAAATGGCGATGATTGAATTGGACCGCGAAATGAGAGAACGTAAAATTTAAAAGCAAACTTTATTATTACAAGTGCACGATGAGTTGATTTTTGAAGTGCCACAAGACGAATTAGAAAGTCTTCAAAGCTTTAGTAGAAGAAGTCATGGAAAATGCCGTGAGCTTAAAAGTTCCACTACGAGCAGATAGCAATGTAGGGGACAACTGGTTTGAAGCAAAATAACTAAAAATAGAATGGGCATCTCATCTTAACAAATGTAAGTTAGGGATGTCCATTGTGTTTTATCTTTTGAGTTTATAGCGTTTTTGTAGTATACTTTTTGAGTTAAGAGAAGAAGTTTAGGTGATGGAAGGGCTCTTTTAGCGTTCAGATTCCATCACTTTCATTTTGTCAATCAATGGAGGAAATACATGAAATTAAGAAATGATATTCGCAATATTGCTATTATCGCCCACGTTGACCACGGGAAAACAACACTTGTGGATGAATTATTAAAACAATCAGATACATTAGATGCACGTACAGAATTATCAGAACGTGCGATGGACTCAAACGATATCGAACGTGAACGCGGTATTACAATTTTAGCGAAAAATACAGCCGTTCAATATAAAGGAACTCGTATCAATATCATGGATACACCAGGGCACGCGGACTTCGGTGGCGAAGTAGAACGTATCATGAAAATGGTAGACGGTGTAGTTCTTGTAGTGGATGCGTATGAAGGTACAATGCCTCAAACACGTTTCGTATTGAAAAAAGCATTAGAACAACATTTAACACCAATCGTTGTTGTAAACAAGATCGACCGTGACGCTGCTCGTCCAGAAGAAGTAGTTGATGAAGTATTAGAATTATTCATCGAATTAGGAGCAGATGATGATCAATTAGAATTCCCAGTGGTTTATGCTTCAGCATTAAACGGAACTTCAAGTTTATCTGACAACCCAGCTGACCAAGAAAAAACAATGGATTACTTATTCGATACAATTATCGAACATATTCCAGCTCCAGTGGACAACTCAGATGAACCATTACAATTCCAAGTATCCTTATTAGACTATAATGACTACGTTGGACGTATCGGTATCGGTCGTGTATTCCGTGGAACAATTAAAGTTGGGGACCAAGTAACGTTATTAAAATTAGACGGAACAAAGAAAAACTTCCGTGTTACTAAATTATTTGGTTTCTTCGGGTTAAATCGTTTAGAAATCAATGAAGCAAAAGCAGGGGACTTAATCGCTGTATCTGGTATGGAAGATATCTTCGTCGGAGAAACAGTAACTCCAGTAGATTCACATGAAAAGCTTACCAGTATCACATTGACGAACCAACATTACAAAATGACATTCTTGACAAACAACTCACCATTTGCGGGTCGCGAAGGGAAGTTTGTAACCGCACGTAAGATTGAAGAACGTTTAATGCGTGAATTACACACAGACGTATCACTAAAAGTAGAACCAACTGATTCACCAGATGCATGGATTGTATCAGGTCGTGGAGAATTACACTTATCAATCTTAATCGAAAACATGCGTCGTGAAGGATACGAATTACAAGTATCTCGTCCGGAAGTAATCATCAAAGAAATCGATGGCGTGAAATGTGAACCATTTGAACGCGTACAAATCGATACTCCTGAAGAATACATGGGTTCAATCATCGAATCATTAAGTAACCGTAAAGGTGAAATGCAAGATATGCAACACAATGATAACGGACAAGTTCGTATCGTCTTCTTAGTTCCAGCACGTGGATTATTAGGATATACAACTGAATTCTTATCAATGACACGTGGTTACGGAATTATGAACCACACATTCGATCAATACTTACCATACATTCCAACAAGCATTGGCGGACGTCGTAATGGGGCACTTGTTTCAACAGATACAGGTAAAGCAACGACTTACGGTATTATGGGTGTTGAAGAACGTGGTGTGATTTTCACTGAACCAGGTACTGAAATTTACGAAGGAATGATTGTTGGGAGAACACTCTCGTGAAAAACGACTTAGCGGTTAACATTACGAAAGCAAAACAACAAACAAATATTCGTTCAGCAACGAAAGACCAAACTTCAGATCATCAAGACTCCTAAGAAATTATCTCTTGAAGAGTCATTAGAATTTGTTGTCAGACGATGAGTACTGCGAAATTACTCCAGAAACCATTCGTTTAAGAAAAACAAATTCTAAATAAAGGTGAACGTGAAAAAGCCAATAAACGTAAAAACAAGCTGAATCAGAAAACTAATCTGGTGTACAAAAGGTGGATGCATTGCATCACCTTTTTGTATATCTTTAGTTCTTTAATGAAACGCGAACTGTAATACCGTTGTTGTCGGTAATATCGACTTCTTTTTCGCCACGCTTTTTCAACAGTAGTAGCAGAACCGTTGCTTTTTGAAGAATATCTTTAAACACTGAAGCGTCATTTGTTTCAACCGTATAATAAGCAAGTCCTGGAATATTTTTAACGCGAACATCTAGATGAGGTCCTCCCCATTGGTTGACCGCAAGATGATGGTGATAATCACCAAAAGCAATCCAACTTCCTGAAGGGACTGAGAATTTATCTTCTACTGGAAGAAAGAGTCGTTAAGTATTCCATTGATTCTTTTTGAATTTTTGGCAGATAGATGGACGTGTCCCATGCGTGTTCCTTCGGGCATTTTGATATGAGAATAGTGTCATGACCGAGTTCATAGATTCTTGGCCAGCCATTTCCTCAGTGACGCCAATAATTCTTCCATCTTCACGAATATCCCAGACGCTTACTGGTTTATCGTGGTATACTTCAATTCCATTTCCTCGAAATCTTCAAGATAAATCGCTTCGCTATAACCATGGTCTGACGCCCCAATAAGTGGAAGAGACGTATGAACGGCGTGTCGTAGAAGTCACCAAGCGCTTCACGAGTTGGAAGATGAATAGCTAAGTGGTATAGAACCATAACTTTCTTTAACGCTCTTGTCGATAGTGGTCTGAGATCAGACGAACGAGGAGTTGTTCAACGCCTAACAATACTTCTGTGTCTGACTGAGTTAAGATTTGGAGGCCAAGCCCTTTTGTATAAAATTCAGTTTCTTGCAATAGATGATTCACATTTAGCGCTACTCGTTAAGTTGAATTTGGCTATTATAGTGGATACATATTGATTCCTTCTTTCTTGTTTATATGAGTCTAGTATACACTTTAATATTAAAAGTGACAATTAACTTGCTCATGAAAATTTCAATAAAAAGTTAAGTTATACCGTATACAGTATAACTTGTGATTAAAGCGTATTGTGTTTTTACATATTGTTGTAGTATCCTTATAGTAGTAGGTTTATGAGAGAAGAGATGACAATGACAAAAGCAAAGAAAAATCATGTACAGAGTTTTTCGGAGTCCTATTTGCATTTATACTGTTAGCACTTGGGCTGATTCAGAATGTTTACGTATCGATGCGACTCCGAGGCACAAGAGACTTGGAATATCGCTGCGTTTGAACAGAAGAACAACTGGACTCATTTTCGAAGTGACAGGAGAGAAAAAAAAGGACGCTTTTTATTTTTATACAGGTGCCTTAGTTGAACCGCATGAGCTTATGCGAAAATTAGCAGACGGGCTTGCTAAAGAAGGAATAGAAGTATCATTATCTCCTCTAAATTGAATTTACCAGTATTAGATAATGGAACAATGGCAACCATTGTAAAAAGAAGAGCATTTTGGATAAAAGTGTTTGTTGGGGACATTCTCTGGGGGCGTTGTGTCGACAGTTGAAAGCAAAACAGCTAGAAGAGATGAATAAAGTTGCTGGATTAATTTTGCTGGCAAGCTATCCAGATCAAAGTACGGATATTAGCGACACTCAAATTCCTGTATTATCGATTACGGCTCGAATGATAAAATATTGAAACAAGAAAAATATGAAGATGCGAAGTCACGTTTGCCAGAGTCTACACTCTATACAACGATTGAGGTGGGAATCATAGTGGTTTTGGACATATGGTCAGCAAAACGGCGATGGTACAGCTACGATGAGTGCCGAAGAACAACAAAAACAATTAGTTCAACTGATTAAGCAATTTATTGTATCTCATTAAGCTAGGCTTCGGTCTAGCTTTTTTTACAATAGAGTTGAGTTTTCACACCTTGGCAGTTATCATTAATGTAATGAATTTTGGAGGTAGAGTGTATGCAACAAAAAGTAACAAAGAACTGGGTCACTATCGGAACTGGTGTGATTGCTAATGAATTAGCTGGTAGCACTAGAATCATTGAACGGAAAACTCTATGGGGTTGCTAACCGCACCTATACAAATGCTGTGAAATTTGCAGAAAAATATGGCATTGAAAAAGTATATAACGAGATTGATGATGTATTTACAGATCCGACAGTGGATATTATTTATATTTCTACTCCGCATAACACGCATATTCACTATCTAAAAAAGGCATTGGCTGCTGGAAAGCATGTGCTATGCGAAAAGGCCATTACGTTAAACAGTGAAGAATTAGAAGAAGCATTGCAACTCGCTAAAAAAAATAATGTTGCTTTGGCTGAAGCGATGACGCTTTACCATATGCCAGTCTACAAACAATTAAGTAAAGCAGCTGAAAAATCTTGGGAAACTTCGTATGATTCAAATGAACTGGAGCTATAAAGATTATGATATGACGAATCGATTCTTTAATCGCAATCTTGCAGGAGGAGCATTACTGGATATTGGAGTATACGCCTTGTCTTGCATTCGTTATTTCATGAGTGAGGTTCCAAGTTCGATGGTTTCTCAAGTGAAATTAGCGCCAACGGGTGTGGATGAACAAGCCGGTATCGTGTTGACAAATGAAGCAGGAGAAATGGCAACTGTTACGATGACGCTCCATGCTAAACAGCCAAAACGTGGAGTTATTGCATACGACAAAGGGTATATTGAGATCGTCGATTACCCACGCGCCCATAAAGCAACGATTACTTATACAGAAGATGGACACGTTGAAACTTTTGAAGATGAATTGGGATTAGATGCCTTAGCTTATGAAGTGCTAGATATGGAGTCAACGATTAATACAGGAGTAGACCACATGCATCTTGAATATACGGTCGATGTGATGAAAATCATGACCGACTTACGCCGTGAATGGGGAATCAAGTATCCAGAGGAAGAGGAAGCATGAAGCAACAAGAACAATTAAAAGCGATGGAACAATATGCAAAAAGAGTGCTCAGTGCAGATACAACGGGGTCACGATTGGTCGCATATTGAACGCGTCGTCAACACGACAAAGACGATTGCGAAAGCTGAAGGAGTAGACTTATTTATTTGTGAAGCTGCAGCGCTACTACATGATGTCATCGATGATAAAATTGTCAAAGATCCTATAGTTGCATTGAAGGAATTGAAAAGAATTTCTAATTTCTATTGAAGTGACTCCTGAACAAGTTGAAGCCATTGAGTCGATTATTACGAGAATGTCGTTTAAGAATCATAAGGAACAACAAGAACTTTCTCTTGAAGGAAAAGTTGTGCAAGACGCTGACCGATTAGATGCCATTGGTGCTATCGGGATTGCCAGAGTGATGTGTTACTCTGGAAGTACAGGAAGACCAATCCATCGATCCGGAAATGAAGCCGCGAGAGAGTTGACGCCTGAAGAATACCGAAACGGTGAATCTACAGCTATCATGCACTTCTATGAAAACTAATGAAGTTAAAAAGATTTGATGAATATCAAATATGGTAATGAATTGGCAAAAGGGCGCATGAATTTTTTAGAAACGTACTTAGAAGCAATTTTATGCTGAATGGGATGGAAAACGATAAAGATGTAAGCGACAAATTTTTGTGCTTATTTTGATTTTGAAGGAAAAATAGGTGTAAAATAGTAACTACATTTAAAGTGAGAGGATTGGTTGCGTGGAAGTAGAGCAACAACTAACCAATAAAGAACTAAGAAAAATATATTTGTCATTGTATGGCCAGTATTTGTGGAGTACTTCTTGGAGCGCTTTTTGGAATGGTCGACATGATGATGGTTGGAAAGGTGCTCTGGAGACACTGCTGCAGCCGTTTCTGCAGTTGGGATGACAAACCAGCCGATGTTCCTTGGTTTAAGTTTGATTCAAGCGTTGAACGTTGGAGGAACTGCAATTATTGCTAGGTATTTGGGGCGAAGAAATATAACCGATGGAAAGTATCTTGAAGCATGTAATGATACTTGCAATGGTGTTTTTGTGACGCCCGCAGCGATTTCTAATGTTGATTTTCGCGCCAGAGATTTTAGGACTGATGGGTGCAGACGAGAACGTTATTAATGTCGGATTGAACTACTTTAGGATTGTTACGATTGGGTTTATTTTTCCAATCACTATCGTTTACTGTAACGGCAGCACTTCGAGGAATCGGTGAAACAAAAATTCCAATGAAGAATAATATTTTCGCGAATAGTTGTAATGTGTTAGGGAATGCCATTTTGATTTATGGAATGTTTGGATTCCCGGCCTTAGGGTGTTACTGGTGCTGCGATTTCTGACCGCTTTATCAAATCTGATTGCAATGGGATTAAATATCCGTTATATCTTGTCAGGAAAGAGCGTCTTGAAAACTGGATTTTAAAGAAAAATTTAAGTTTAACATCAATGTGATGCGCGATTTAGTGTATCGGAATCGACAGCATTAGAACAAATGGCGCTTCGTTTTGGCGTTATCATGTTCTTGAAGATTGTTTCTGGTTTAGGAAACAATGTATATGCGGCGCATCAAATTGCTCTGTAATGTATTCTCTGTCCTACTCTCCGGCGCAAGCTTTCGGAATTACAGCATCGTCATTAATGGGACAATCGCTTGGGGCTAAAAATGAAAAATTGGCAGAGCGCTACACAAAAATGTGTCATGAATGTGGTCTGGTTTAGCGATTATGATGTCTGCTCGATTTATTTTTGGTGCAACCTTGTTAGCGAATGTATACGGATAATATAGAAATTATTCAAAAATACAGTGATTGCTTTATCTATTGTTGCATTTGTTCAACCATTCCAAAGTCATCAACTGATTACTCCGGAGCCTTGAGGGGGCAGGCGATACTGTGACCACTGATTGCAATTTTATCGGATCATGTGTGATTCGATTAAGTTTAGGATATGTAGTTGTGAACTTCTTCGGATGGGGACTTGCTGGTGCATGGTATGCGGTATTTATAGATCAATTTATTCGAGATATGATTATTCTACTTCGATTTAGAAGTGGAAGATGGAAAAACATTCGAATTGCATAATTAAAAAGACAAAAGACTATGTAATTTTACATAGTCTTTTCTTTGACAAAAATTCGACCGATTCACAATCGCTATTCATAAATAAACGGTAAAAATACAAGAATAAAGTCTATTTTGCAACATGTTGTTGTAAAAGTACGAAAACTTGTTGCAACAACATGTAATATTCAAGAATAATGTCGAGATTTATAATTAAAAGTGCAAACAAATGATAGCGCTTTAATAGAAAAGGGAGTTTTTATGCTAAGCAAAAGACAATCCCAGATATTATCATTATTAGAAGAAAAGCAAGCGTTACTTAACAGCAGAGGAAGTAGCCCAAAGCACTGGCGTTTCAAGAGAGACATGTACATTCAGAATTGAAGTCGATGGAAGAAGACTAAATTCGATAGAAAAGATATTAATACGTAAACGAGGAATTGGCATTGCCATAGAGAATAAGAAGAATCTTGAGTCAAAAACATTCGAACTTAATTCGGATAAATCAAGATTACAAGTAATAATGGAAAAATTTATTATTTGGTGAAAAATCATCAGTTACAACGGATTGTCTGAACTCTTATTTGTAAGTAAAAGTTCAATTTCTAAAGAACTTGAGAAGGTTCAGAAAAATTTTTAGAGAATAGTTTAAAAAGTTCTGCAAAAAGGGAGTTATTTAAATGGAGATGAAAGCCAATTGAGAGAAGCATATATACGTTTTAATCATTGGTTGTTTACTCAGTGTACGTCTAACAATACTTATTCTGAATGGTTAGGAAAACTAGAAGAATATTATTCAGAAAAACGTTGTAGCTGCGTGTAAAGATGTATTGATTAGTTATTTAAAAATAATTGGGATTTTGTTTCTGAAGTATATGTACAAAGTCTCTTAAGTAGTTTAATTGTACAAACTTATCGAATGATTGTGGGGAATTTGTAAGTGTAAACCTTCAGGTATTGAGAGTGAAGAGGCGGTAAATCGCATATTAAATGAAGTATCAGATCGTTTGAACATGATTTTAACGAAATTGAAAAAGAATATTTTGCAGGAAAAGCTATCAGTTTCCGCTTTGAACCTGCTGCGAGTAAAGCGATTGAACAGCAGTTAGTACACCAAATAGTACTAGACATGTGTTCAGTATTGAAGTTAACAATAAATAACGATTGTGGAATTAAGGCAATGCTAGAAAATCATATGTTTTCCATGCTTTATCGATTAAGAAATCATCAAAAATTGAAAAATCCTTTTTGTGGATCAAATAAAAGAAGAGTATGGTGTGGTTTTTCCAAACAATCTGGATAGTACTACAAAAATATGAATCTCTATTAGGTGTTCAGTTTAATGATGAAGAAATTGCTTATTTAACAATTTATTTTTCAAACCTTTATAGAGGAAAACAGCAATCAAAAAGTTGTTGGTAGTTTGTCAATTAGGAGTTGCAACTTCAGAATTGATTATTAGAAAATTGATAAATTATTTACCAGCAACAACCAAAGTTGAGATAGTTTCAAAACAACAATTTGAAAGAATGAAAGATTTAGAGGGTATTCGCTTATTCTGACAACCATTACTTTAGATAGAGCCAAACATAACTACGATTAAAGTATCACCATATTTAACGAAGAATGAATTGCAAATGATTAGAGAGGTATTGGATGAAAATGAATCGTCACATCAAAATGTTCAAAAGGCATCAAATCGTTATGGAGGGATCTTTAATCCAGGAGATAGATTGTGTGAAAAAGAGTGGACAAGTAAAAGTTGAAATTATAGAAGCAGCTTCGAGATGTTCTCTTTTTAGGAAGGTTTCGTAAGTGAAAAATTTAAAGATGGAATTTTTAATTCGTGAAAAATTTAGGTGGGACAGATTTGCCTATTGAATAGCTTATACCACATGGAAAAACCGCAGGATGTTTATAAAACAACTATTCTTCCTGTCACTTTAAAAAGAAAGATTAAAATGGGATGGGTTTTATGTTGATATTGTGTTCTTTATCTGTACTGTGAGGAAGACAGAATGAAAACGAAAAAGATTATCCAAAAATATTTATAGCATTATGGAAGATAAAGAGCTGTTAAGAAGGATAAGAAACTGCAAATCAATGGAAGAATTTTATTACTTTTGAAAAAGAAGGAGATTTGTTATGAGTGAAGTAGTTCAACAGGGATTAATTATTATCAATCAAGAGTTTTAAAGAAAGGAGGATGTGATCCGAAGTTTAATTTCTCGTGCTTTTGGTATGTGGGAAACTAAATGACGATAATAAATTTTTATCGATGTACTCCAGCGAGAAGAAGAAGTATCAACTGCTATTGGATATTCAATTGCAATTCCTCATGGAAAGTCTGAATCAGTTTTAGAACCATTTGTTGCTTTTTGCTCCGAAATGTTTGTGAGTTTCAGTGGGGAGAGGGATGATTCCAAAGTTCGATTAATATTTATGATTGGTGTACCAAATGAAAGCAGTCAGCTCCATCTTAAGTTTATTTCTCAATTAAGTAAAAATTGCTGGATGAGGGAATTTCGAGAAAAACTATTAATGCTAGATTCAATAGAGAAATTTTCATATCAATTAAAAACAATAAAACTATAGGAGGTAATCAAATGAAAGTGGTTGAGTGTGAGCAGCTTGCCTGACAGGCATTGCTCATACTTATATGGCACAAGCAATTGAAAAGAGTGCCGGAAAAGAGGCTTTGAGGTTAAGGTTGAGACGCAAGGAGGTATGGGAATGAGAACAAGAGTTAGAGCAGAGAAGAAATTGATGGACGGATGTTGTTATTTTAGCGGTAGCAATTAGTATCGAAGGCGAAGAAAGATTTGAAGAAAAGAAGAACTAGGAAGAGTGTTAACCGTAGAACCTGGGAGAAATGATTAAGCATCCAGAGAAATATATTGATGAAACGCCATTAAATTAGTAGAATGATTTTTGAAAAGGAGATGATGAGTAAAAGAAAAACAGTGTTTTTAAAGAACTTCAAAAGAGCATTTAATTCAGGCGTTTCGTATATAGTTACCTGCAGTAGTAGTTGGTAGTATTTTCTTGGCATTCTCTTTACGCAACTGGTGAAAGCAACTGAAACTGGTATGTCAGTAACGAATCCTTTTCATGAAGAATCTGTTGGATTTAGGATTAGCAGGATTTGGTATGATGATTCCTATTTTATCAGGTTATATTGCCTACTCGATCGCTGGGAAACCTGCTTTAGCACCAGGGATGATTCTCGGATATGTTGCTAACAATCCTATAGGAGAAGGACAAGTAAAAACAGGATTTTTAGGTGCTATGATTTTAGGGGTAGCAGTTGGTTATTTTGTTCAATGGTTCAAAAAATTTAAAGTGCCTAATACAATCAGAACAATTATGCCAATCTTGATCATTCCAATTGTTACAGTATTTGTTTTAGGTATGATTTATATCTACGTGATTGCAGTGCCTATTGGAATTGCTATGACTTGGTTAGTTTCTACATTAAAGGATTTACAAGGAGGAAGTGCGATTCTTCTTGGCATGATTATTGGAGCTATGACAGCTATTGATATGGGAGGACCAATTAATAAAACAGCAACAGCTTTTACTCTAGCGTTAATGGCTGAAGGCGTGTATGCACCAAATGGTGCTCACCGTATTGCTGTGGCAATTCCACCGCTAGCTATGGCACTATCTACTTTTATTGATCGTAAAAATATACCGCAGAAGAGGACTTAGGAATGTCAGCATTCTTCATGGGGTTAATGGGATTACTGAAGTGCAATTCCTTCATGGGTACAAAAGATGTAAAACGTGTGTTACCAGCAATTATTGTTGGTAGTGCGTAGGTGGAGCTTTAGGAATGATTAATAATGTAGAGGCTTTTGGTTCCTCATGGTGGATTAATCATTTTACCAGTTGTTAATGGAAAATTATGGTATGTACTGCGATGTTAATTGGTGACGCTAGTATCTGTTTGCGATGTTACACTTCACTAAACAGATTTAGACGAGTCATTATTAAAATAGGGATTCTATTATGAATAAATTACCGATTAAAACAATTGTTGAAGGATTGCAAACTTCAGGAGACGGGTGACAGTGCCACAATTTTGGGAATTGGGCCAATGTCAAAAACTGTGTTCAAGCCACATTAGGTTGTCGAAAAGATGAAGATTTTCAGTAATGTTTGTGCAAGTCGAGAAATCAAGTTGTCTGATGAATTTGGTGGTGGATACGTTATGTTTGGGACCAAAACGATTTGCAGCCGCAGTTGAGGAGTAACGCATATGAGATCGGATATGACACGTTTTACTATACTGTCAGGATCTTGGCGGACCATGGCCGAGATAAGGAAGAAATGGTCAATCGTCCTGTCTGATGTTGCGATAGAAATTGGAAAGAGAGTCATGTTTGGCGGATAACCGAAGCTGGATTTGATTTGTTAATGATTGATCTACAAAGATCACCATTTGAAAGTCGGAGAAAGTGAGTTCGCTTTGGAACGATCAATGAGAGAGAACTGTTGAGCTGTGGATATTGGCGAAAAGAAAATTAAACGAAATATTCAGCTACTGTGGATGCGAGAAGTGGGAACGAGAGCAAATGGTGTGAGCCAACTTCTACTGAAACACTGTAAGGACATTTATTTTGAAATTTGAGAGGAGATGATCTAGAAAAGAGGAATTTACCGATACGCATGTGTGTTAGTAACTGGGACTTTCAGGTCCGTAAAACAGAGTCAAGTGGAGGCAATTTAATTTTCAAAATGCATATGATTTGGCAGAAAATGGCTAAAGAAAGTATCATCGTGGGACTAAGGAGACAATAGGAGTTATCTATAGATGGTGTGCTTTGATAGCATATTCACATCTTCAATTAGTGCAACTAATCAATGCGCATCTATCAATATGGATCTGGAGAAACTGAGGAAACATATCAGTTTGGTTGCTGATGGAGGCTAAATTGGTAAAAGCATCGATCTAGTTACATCCTCGTCTAAGTTAGACATTCGCTTCTTCATGCGATTGAAATCAGGAACGCTGGAGAAAGGTGGATGAGGAGTCAAACAAAATTAACTGTTGAAGATGATTCTGAGAGATGGGCAGGAAGAATTGCAAAATGAAGTACTAGAATGTTGCGGGTCATTATGCATTTAATGATCCTGAATGTGAAACTTGAAATAGAAAATGATACGAAATCTAGCTCAGCATAATATTGATGGACGTGAGATATGTAATAGATCATATTAGAGACCTAGTAGAGTGTATGTTGGATATTTATAAATTAAAAGGTGTAACGACAAAGAGAATTGAAAGCGTCAATAAAGATAGAGCTGGGAGATTTGCAATGGCACTGTTTTCGAGCAGTAAAGCAAGCCAGATAAGTTTCGCAGAAATGTTAGAAAATCAAAAGAAAACTTATGGAGATTGATGTGATTTTCTATCATTTTTGATTGGTGTAACATACGTGTTTGTGATACTATGTGAAAGAATGTAAGAAAGTTGGAGTTGCTCAAGCTGATTATGGCAAGAAAAGGTTTTATTAGTCGTGTCTGGAGCCTTCAGGTGTGGAAAGACAGTACGCGCAGCTATTTTTGCAAAGAGCAATCAAAGATATGTACTCAGTATCTGCAACGACTCGTAAGCCAAGACCAGGTGAAGTGGATGGAAAATTATTTCTTCAAATCTAGAAGATTTTGGAAGATGATTGCAAATAAAAATTATTAGAGATGCAGATATCGGGAAGCGCTACTGGACACCTTTAGATTATGTGCAAGAAACATTAGATAAAGGAAAAGATGTATTCTTGAAATTTAAGTTCAGGCACTTCTAAAAGTTCGTGACGAGATGCCAGCATGTGTTTATGCTAGCACCACCTGATTTACATGAGACTAGAATCTCGCATCGTAAACCATGAACAGATTCAGACAAGTGATTAGAAACATGAAGGTTGCTAGAGAGGAACTTTGTTGATAAGTGTTATGATTACTCTGTGGTTAATGACAAAGTGGAAAATGCGGTTCAGCAAATTGAAACTATTATTCAAACTGAACATTTGGAATTCAACAGGAAATATAGAAGTATTGAAGGTTTGCAGATGAAGTTAGAAGAAATTTTAGAGGAAGAGTAGAAGAGGAGAAGTTGTTGTGATGTTATGCCCATCAATCGATAAGTTACTAAAAATCTGATTCAAAATATTCGTTTAGTAATTCTTTAAACAAGTAAACGTGTATGATTACACCACCATGAACCACCGTTGTTGACTATGGATCACACATAAAATGTTGGTCGTAGCGTAGAAGAAATCATGCAGCTGGAAAGATTAACTATCCGTGAGACCGTAAACCTGAACATGTATAAATTCAAATATACTGGTCAAGGGATCCCCTTGACACTGTTTATCGCAGTACAGAAGTATGAGTGAGACAACAACAAATAGTTCATTGTAGTATATTGAATAGTAAAAACAGACTGGGTGAAGAAGATAGCATGCTAAAAGTAATCGTTGAGTGTACCAGTCATTCAAGTAAATCGTCTTTGATTATCATGTTCCTGAAATATTACAAAAGAGCATTGAGGATTGGAATGCGTGTTGCCGTTCCATTTACAAGGAGGACGTGAAAGTATTTCTGGATTTGTTTTGGCTCTTAGTGATGTAGCGGGTGCACGACGGAAGTAAAGTAGATATTTTGCATTTAATGTTAGATCCCGTCTTGTCACCTGAAATGAGTTCAACTAGGAGCGTGTTGTCAGGTTCGCGCGTTCTTGATCCATGTTTGCAAACCGTGCTTCAGCGAGTGTTGAGAATCTAATTATGACGGTTGTAATGAGTGAGATCAAAGAAATGAAAGATGTATTTGAAATTTTAAAACATCCAGCTGATACAGCATCACTCTGCAGATGACCACCTACACGAGAACTAAAACGGTTGATGGATGGTGATTAAAGAGCATTGTAGTTATGAGACTGAGTTGTGAAGAGACAGTTGCCAAAGGGTGAAAAACGGAGACTGGATTCGATTGAACTACCGTGATGCAAGAGTATGAGGAGGTTTGATCTACGCTTTTCTGCACGTGCTAAGAAGATATAGCTCTTGACTCTCTTCGAGTGGAAGAATGTAAATCCGGGAAGAAAAGAGTTTCTGCTTCGAAGATACAGATTTGTACAACGGCTGATTTCATTTTGCAGTGAGAGCATAATTGGATTACGATGAGTTCAAAAGGGATAGTCACGATCCGTATAGGGAAGAAGATTGCTTTCAGAGAAGAGTGTTTCCGTTTCAATTAAATGAGGAACAACAGCCTGAAAGCAGAATTTGGTGAGGTAAAGAAGAATCTATCGAGTCACACCGCAACTCAAAAGTATATTTGGCTAGAAAGGTGTTACTGGTTCTCCAGGAAAAGCGGAGTTTGGGCTTTGCAATGGATTAGTGAAGTTATTGCAAAAGGACAAAAGCATGATGATGCTTGTTCCTGAAATTGCTTTAACACCTCAGATGGATCAGACGATTTAAGTCTCTCCTTTGGAGATAAGTTGCTGTCACTGCTTGATGGACTGGCACGGGCGGATTGATGAATGGAGAATTAAGAATAAAAAGCAGATACATTTGTTGGAGCACGTTCTTCTACTATGCTCCATTAGAAACATGACATTATTATTTTAGATGAGGAACATGAAACCTCTTATAAACAAGATGAATCTCCCAGATATCACGCGAGAGATATCGCAATTTGGAGGGTGAATTCATCACTGTCCGGTAGTATTAGAGTGCAACTCTAGCTTAGAATCAAGAGCTCGAGCGCAAGGAGTCTATACTACTGAAACTAGACAAAGAGCTAAAAACAAAGTTGCTTCGGAAGTGCATTTAATTGATATGAAATGAATTTATTCATCAGAAAGGATCGTTTTTCTCAAACCTTTAATTTAAAGCAATCGAAAATCGATTGGAAAGAAAAGAACAAGACGGTTTACTGTTGCTAAATCGAAGAGGCTATTACTCTTTTTGTATATACTACGGGATTGCGGTTATGTTTTAGAATGTCAAAACTGCGATATTTCGTTAACACTTCATATGGATACGAAAACAATGAAGTGTCACTGTGTGGACATGAAGAAATTCCAACTTTTGTCCAAAAGTGTCAAAGATCGACAAATTCGTTGCTGGAACTGGAACAGAAAGTTCAAGAAGGAATTGCAGAGAGTGTTTCCCAGACGCTCGCGTTGCAAGAATGGATGTGGATACGACAAGACGTGAAAGGACAGCATGAAGCAATTCTGAAACAGTTTGAGAATCAAGAAGCAGATATTTTAGTGGAACTCAAATGATTGCGAGGTCTAGACTATCAAACGGCAACGCTCGTTTGGAATTGATTAATGCCGGATACTGCACTGAATATACCTGATTTGAAGTTCGGAAAAACATTCAACTGCTCACACGATTTCAGGTCGTGCAGGACGTGGGAGAAAACCGGGTGAAGTATTTATTCAAACCTATAATCCAACACATTACGCGATTCAATTAGCGCGCAAGGACATCAGTACAGCGATTCTTCAGAAACAGAAAATGCGGATGCGTCATATGGCTAACTACTCACAGCTTCTTTGACGATGATTGCGTTTTCTAGTGAAGAAGAAAGAGTGGCGTTGAAAAGCTATCAAGTTCATAAGTCGTTGATGGCAAATGTGTCCACAGTGGTGATTGGTCCAACTGCTAAATCGATTGCGCAGATGAACAATCGTTATTATTTCAAATCATTGTGAAATACAAAATGAGCCCATAACTGCAAAGATTTTTAGAGCAATTGATGATGGAAACGCAAGTTTGGTTCGATATACTATGACAATTGATATGGAACCACAACGCATTTCTATAGAGGTGAACAATGAAGAAAAGTTATTTTTATGGGAGCAGGGGTTTTTCTACAGGCGTTTTGACGATTAATTGATGAAAGATGATACAGTTAGGTGATTGCTGTTTGTAGCACCAACCAGATTACGTGCGAGTTGGACGAAGAAAATTATTACTCCGACTCCTGTGAAGGTGGTTGCATGGAGCATGATATCCTGTCTACCAACCAGAAAAATTAAGTGGATCACAGGAATTGGAAGAGTTAATGCAACTAGATGCAGATTTAATTGTAACGGCTGCATGGTCAATTCTTGCCAACAGTTTTAAACTTTCCCCGCTTTGGTTGCGGTGAACGTTCGACGTCACTCTTACCAAAATATCGTGGTGGAGCTCCGATTCATTATGCGATTATGAATGGTGACAAAAGAAACTGGCGTAACGATTTATGCGCATGGTTGCGAAGATGGATGCCGGTGCGATTATTTCGCAACGTGCTGATTCGATTACTGGTGAAGATGACGTTGCATAGTATGTTTTGAAAAATTAAGCGTCGTTTGGAGCAGACTTACTAATCGAAACATTACCAGAGATATTTGCCGGAACGATTACTGGAAGTGGGACAAGATGAAGCAGTAGTATCATTCTCTCCAAATGTTTCAAGAAACAAACGCAATTGGCTGGAATAAAACAGCGACTGAAGTGATTGCTGCTTTGAGGGTACGTCCATGGCCAACTTCATTTACGGTTTTAAATGGAAATCGTGTGAAGATGTAGGAGTTTCTTTAACGGATAAACAAAACCGCTAAAACTCCTGGAGCTTGTTTTGTAGATGGTGGACGATCTATATATGACTTTGTGGTGGCGGAACGGTGCTTGAAATTACACGTCTTCAGCCAGCAGGAAAAGCTCAAATGGACGCGAGCGTTTATCAAATGGATTTTCTGAATGGTTGAAGAATGATACGATTTTGAGGATTAAACCATGAGTAATCAGGCGATATTTGCGTAGAATTATTAACAAATGTGAGATCAAGCGTACTCGACGGTCGCGTTTCAAAATGTGTACGCAAAAACATCAAGTGGATGTAAAGGAATGAGGGTTATTAACTGAATTGTGCGGTACGATTCAACGTAGATTGACATTGAACTTCTATTTAAAACCATTTGTCGAAACAAAAGAAAAATGGAACTATGGGTTCTCAAGTTTTACTGACGAATGACTGTATATCAAATAGCGTATCTCTGACCGCGTCCCTGATCAGCATGCTATTTTTGAAGCTGTACAAATTGCTAAAACAGTGAGTCATCAAGGGATTGCGAAATTTCGTCAATGGTGTTCTTAGAAATGTTCAACGTTCTGGATTCGATGGAGTTTCTTCTAATAAAAGATGAACGTGAACGTTTGAGTGTTGAATTTAGCATGCCACGCTGGATTGTAAATTGTGTTTGAACAATACGGGAAGTAGCGAGAGAGATTTTCCCAAGTTTAAATATTGCGCCGCATTTTAAGTGCGCGTATTCAAAATCCGAAATGTAGATTGAAGGTGCAAAACTCTTCTAAGAAGAGGGTAATGGTTCAGAAAATGATTATCTCCTCTGCCAGTGATTGTCGAGAAGGAGATTTACTCAAGGGCAAAGCATTCAAGAGGTATCGTTACGGTTCAAAGACGAAGTCATCCTCATTAGTGACCAAGTGGAGTTACAACCTGGAATAAGTGCTTGCTACATGTGCTGCTCCTGGAGAAAAACTACTCATTTGCAAGTATCTTGTGGCTGAAGAGGATTGGACTTGTTGAGGCGTTTGGTTGCATGATGAATGAAATTACGCAAAATTCATCAAAACGCCAAAACGCCTGTGGGGTGAAGACCAGAATTCATACTCATGCACTCGATGCTAGAAAAGTAGGAGAACTTTTGAAAGAAGTTTTGATGCAGTATTTGTAGATGCCCCATGTTCTGGTTTTGGGCCTCATGCGTCGGAAACCAGGATATAAAATACTACAAAATAGTGAGATTTAACAAAATTACAAATAATACAGTTTGGAAATTTTAGCGTCGAGTTGCTACAGTAGTGAACAGATGGAAAAATTAATTTATTCAACTTGCACGATTAATAAAAGTGAGAATGAGGAAGTCGTTCTTAGAGTGCAGACCAATCATCCGGATTTTGAATTACAACCAATAGAAGAGTTTGGGTGTACTAATGAAAATCCGATGCTTACTCCATATTATACGCATGAATATCACACAGATGGTTTTTCATTGCAGAATGGTGAAAAATAGATTCGCAACAGGAGGGAAAATATGGAGATAGCCATCAAGAGTGACGTTGAGCAGACGATACGTTAAACGAAAGATGCTGCCGGATATTTTTGAATACTCAAAATGTGCCGCTTATCGTTGTTTGCGATGGGATTGGCGGAGCATAATGCTGGGGATGTAGCTAGTGCCATGGCATTATCTCATTTGGGAGGAAAACGTTGGGAAGAAGAAAGTATTACGGATACAGAAGCGACCTACCAATGGCTGGTTAAAAATATTCAGGGCTGAAAATGATCGTGTCTTTCAGAAAAGCAAGACCAATATCGTGAATTGGATGGGATGGGGACGACAATTGTTGCAGCGGTAATCGTGATTCTGGGTTATTAGTAGCAAATGTTGGAGACAGTCGAGCTTATTTATATCGAATTTCAAATTAAGCAATTAACGGAAGATCATACACTCATTACAAATTGAGTAGAAATCTGGAGAGATTACTGAGAGGAAGCAAAAAACATCCTCAAAAGAAATATTGTTACTCAGTCTTTGAGGAATCACTTTGAATGTCCAAATAGATTTTTGTACGTGTGACTTTAAAAATGAGGATACGATTTTACTTTGTTCAGACGGATTGTCTAACATGTTGAAGATCAATATATAAAAGAGAAAATATTAGGTAATTATTCTGATGTAAATACCGCTCAAAAAGCGGTCTTAGCTGCTAACGAAGCAGGTGGACGGGATAATATTACCGTGGCGATTGCCAAATATTTGGTGAGAGAGGAGGTAGCATAATGTTTGAATCGGGGAAGACAATCGGAGGTCGATATAAGATTCAGTCTCATGTATGAGGAACTGGTGGTATGTACAGTGTAGCTGTAGAGATTTAATTTTAGAGCGACCTGTTGCTGCAAGTACTAGATTTGATTTTCACTCAAATGAAGCAGCAATGAGACGTTTTTCCAAAGAAACACAATCAGCAACTCAATTGAGTTCATCCTAATATTGAGCGTCTATGATGTGAGGAGAAAATGGGACCCATTAGTATTGTGATGGAATACGTCGAAGGAACCGATTTGAAAGAATATATTCGAGAAAGAGGGCCTCTACCACCACGAGAAGCAGTACGTATTATGACACAAATTGTTTCTGCTATAGAGGTGGCTCATCAAAATAGAAATTATTCATCATGACATTAAGCCTCAAAATATTTTTGATTGATAAACATGGTGATGTTAAAATTACGAGATTTTGGGATTGCAATCGCATTATCAGGAACTTCATCCTCAAACAAATACGTTATTGAGGATCAGTTTCATTATTTATCTCTAGAACAAGCTAGAGGCGGAATAGCTACGATTCAAGTGATATATGCTCTTGAATTGTTCTGTATGAATTGTTAGTTGGGGAGGTTTCCTTTGAAGAGGAAGTCTGCTGTATCAATTGCCCAAAGCATTTTCAAGAACCACTTCACAATTTCAGTTAATGTTACAACAGTTCCTCAAAGCTTGGAAAATGTCGTTCTTAAAAGCAACTGCAAAAGAACCTTTGGACCGTTATAATAGTTGTGAAGAGATGCTGGAGGATTTACAAAACGTGCTAAATCCTGAAAAGGCTTAATGAACCGATGTTTAAACCAACTACATTGAATCAGGAAACAAAGTTTTACAACCGATTGCTACAGGAGACCATACCTCGAAAAATTCCAACTAGATAAAGTTCCTGAAATTCAATTTGATGAAGAAAAGACACTATTACTCAAGAGCCAAAAGAGAAAAATGGCCTTGGTTTACTACTTCTTATAACCCTTATTGGAGCAGCTGCCATTTGCATATATTCAATCTGCACCTAAAAGAGTTACTATTCAGATTTGAGTACAGTACAGGAAGCTGAAGCAAAAGTAAAATTAGCGAATTTGAATCTGGAAATTTCTGATGTTCAAGTTAAATCAGACACCGTGGAAGAAGGAAAAGTGGTTGAAACTAATCCTAAAAGCTGGGAAGTAAAGTTGAGAAAAATCAGTAGTTTTTAAGTTAGTGCTGTGGAAAAGGTACGGTGACGATGGAAAACTACGTTGGTAATACGTTCGATAAAGCAAAGATGAACTTCAAAATTAGGGATTACTGTGAAAAGAAAAGAAATCTGTTTCTGATACAGTCGAAGCTGGTAAAGTCATCAGAACAAGTATGGCAAAAAGAATCAAAGGTTGTTTGAGAAGAACAAAGATGATTTTGACGTGATTTCGAAAAGGTAAAGAACCTGTACTTAGTCAACAAAAGGGCTACACTCGTTCAGGGTTCCCAGAATACGCTAAACAGAATGGGCTAAAACTTCAAATTACTGAAGAAATAGTAATGAGACAGAAGATACGAGTTATTAAACAGTCTCCAGCAGAAGGGCACTTTAAAACAAGGAGATACATTAACGGTTGTTATTTCAAAAGGAAAAGGAAAAGAGTCGTTAGTCGTAGGTTTACCATTCATATGGAAAAAGCAAAGCGAATAATGAAACATGCTTCAACTCAAGAGAAACAACAAATGCAGTCGAAGTTTTTATTCAGGATGCTAATAATAATATAAATACGGCATATCGATCGTTTCAAAATAACGGAGACAACAACCATTAGTATTGATTTTACACTTCAATAGTCAAGTGAATAACGGTAAATACATCATTAAAAAGATGGGTAACGATTGATACCGGTGTTGTTCAGTAATGAGAGATTATCATAGAGACAGAGTCTACGTTTTAATGAGTTGAGACTCTGTTTTCTATAATAAAAATATATTAAAAATTCATGTCCATTTTGAGTTGCAAACCAAAATCTGA